>PDWI01003155.1_pt1 | contig 23648 bp, 21 predicted proteins | sample 1430891 | NCBI WGS metagenome assembly PDWI01 (sample SAMN01162508, study PRJNA174530) | Oral metagenome, whole genome shotgun sequencing project. | biome: Marine environment; feature: Marine mammal; material: Swab sample of the gingival sulcus; isolation source: swab sample of gingival sulcus... | reverse complement strand
CAGGCTTGTGCAAAACCCGCCAAATCATCCCAGGGTAATAATTGACCGTTAATCTGCTGTTGCTCCTTGATGATAAGTCTGGAAACCTCATCAAAACAATGGTAACCTCTTAGTTTTAACGCCTCTAAAAGTGATGATTTTCCGCTCCCCGGAGCGCCTGTGATGATATAGCGTTGGATTGAAGTCATAACCCAAAATAAAAAACTTTTAATGTGATGAGTATGATACAGATCAAACATACGGCATGATTGACAAACAAACTTTTTTGTAAATCCTTACCGGTAAAAGCTCTCGGGTTGTTGCCTATATAGGGCTTTTCCACGAGCTGACCATGATAGGTGCCGGGCCCTCCAAATCTGACGTCTAATATCCCCGCCAAAGCTGCTTCCGGATAACCTGCATTGGGGCTGCTGTGACGGTGACCATAGGTGAAAATAAACTTTAAACTTCTACTGCTCATAGCTGATAAAGCCATAAGAAACGCTGTCAGTCTCGCCGGAATAAAATTGGCGACATCATCGAGTTTGGCGGCAAAAAAACCAAAATCTCTATAGGTGTCATTTTTATACCCAATCATAGAATCGAGCGTGTTAATCATTTTATAGGTCATCAATGCCGGTATACCACCGATGGCAAAATAGAAAAGAGGTGCAACAACGCCATCACTTAGATTTTCCGATAGTGTTTCAAGTGCTGCTTTTTTGATCTGATGTTCATTGAGTTGTGCCGTATCCCGACCTACCAACCGGGCTATTTGGGTTCTTCCGGCAGCTAAACCTTGTGCTGATAAAGTGCTAAATACCGCTTTGACCTCTTTGATCAATGTACGATTGGCAAGCCCGAAAAATAAAAATACCGTATTGTAACAAGCATACAGCCAGATGTTCAGGCTGTTCAACCATACATTCATCAGATAAAAAAAAGCATAAGTTCCTCCGATCAGTAAGATGACGGCAAATAAGCCTTTGAGTTTTAAATGCGTAGACTTGTTGAGGCGTTTATCCATAAAAGAGATGCTTTTCCCAAACCCGATAATAGGGTGGGGCAGTCCGGCAGGATCACCCAGCCATAAGTCCAGTATATAGGCGCTGACGACCGCTAATGCCATTAGGGTATTTGCATCCATTCTGTTAGAGCATTTACGAGAAGCATATTATCTTGATGATTTCTACTGCTTATTCTCAAATAATGATTGTCCAAATATCTGAAATTTGAAGCATTTCTTACCAATATCCCATGATTTTCCACCAGATAATTTAAAGTTTTATCAGCCGGTTTTTGTAACCTGATAAGAAAAAACGGTGTTGATGATGGTAATACCTCAATCCCTTGGATAGCAGACAAGGCTTGCTGTAACACCTGACTGTCTTTCAGAAGCGCTTTGAGGTCAAACCTGACATCCGGATTATCACAAATATATTTTCCGGCTGCTATGGCAAGTGTATTGACTGTCCACGGTTGTTTGAGTTTTAATAAGGATTGGATAAGATCTTCATTGGCAACAATATACCCTAAACGTAAGCCTGGAATGGCATTTTTTTTGGTCATAGAGCGGACAACGATGAGATTGTCAAAAGCCTTGACTTGTTCAATGATACCATGATATCCCATACTAAAATCCTTATAAGCTTCATCTATGATAAAGGTTGTCTGCGGATTGTTGGCTATCAGCCTTCTGAGTTGGGATTCAGGCATAAGCTGTCCGTTGGGGTTGTTGGGGTTGCACAGCCATACGGTTGAGGCTTGACACCGGTAATCAGTTGTCAACGAATCGTAGTTGGTAAATGTTATGCTGTGACCGTACAGACGACAGGCATCTTCATATTCTGCAAATGAAGGCGCAAAGATTTCCGAATACTGTTGTTGGAATACTAAAGCTATCAGATAAAAAGCTTCTGTGGCGCCATTGACCACCAATATATTCCGGGATGACAAACCAAGACTTTCAGCAATTTTAAGTGTCAGACTTTCAGCATTGACTTCCGGATAACGTCCTATATATTTTGTCTGATCGCTTAAATGCGCCAATAAACCTTCCGATGGCCCTTTATAAAAGACATTAGTACTAAAATCTGCAACAATCTTTTGTTGAAACTGATAAGCGTTATCACCGTGTCCGAAAAGCATACAATCGATTAAAAAATAGAATGGCAAATGTATTAAAATGAACGGCGATTGACAAGATGATACGCAATCCGGATTATTCACCAAAAATCTATTACAAAACCAAACCACCTGTTCTGATTGACAATGCTATGGGTGTTTTAACTTTTCACAACGAAACCCGATGAAAATTCGGGACAAGCTTGTGTCCCATCCAATGTATATTTTATTGTATCTTAAGCCCTGATAATAAAATCCCGGTTAAGAAACGACAAAAATCTATACAGCTTGTAGCTTACATAATCGTAAACACATAACAATCAATGATTTTGTTGTTTTTTTACTCAATATAGTCTAATGTATCAACACCATCAACCATCTATGTTTCACACGCCCATTGACCCGAAAACTATCCGGTATTCCAATCAAAAAATAGATTATAACGCCCGTGTTTTACTCGTCGGGTCGTGTTTTGTGGAGCATATAGGTGCAAAACTGGATTATTATAAATATCAAAATCTGATCAATCCTTATGGGATTTTATTTCATCCTTTGGCGATTTTAAGACTGTTTCAGGACGTTAAAAACCAAAGGATTTATACGTCCGGTGATTTGGTGTATCACAATGAATTATGGCATAGTGTAAATCATCATTCTGTGATGTCCCACCCGGATAAAAGTGTCGTACTGAATCGTATCAACCGGCAGATCAAAGACACTTATGCTTTTTTACAACAAGCCTCTCATGTGGTTCTCACCTTAGGAACAGCCTGGGTTTACCATTTTACAGAACGTGAGACCTTGGTCGCCAATTGTCATAAAATCCCCGCTGAACGCTTTGACAAATATTTATTGAGTTCAGAGGATATACGAGCCGGTTTAGAAGCCATTATCGAAATTATTCGTGACATCAATCCTCAAGCCGGTATTATATTTACCTTGAGTCCTGTAAGACATCTAAAGGACGGTATGATAGACAATATGCATTCCAAAGCCCGTTTACTTACAGCTATTCATCAGATGGTTAATCACCCGAATACCTATTATTTTCCGGCTTATGAAATCATGATGGATGACTTACGTGACTACAGATTTTATACGGATGATATGTTACATCCCAATACACTTGCGGTTAATTATGTTTGGGATATTTTCAAAAAAGTATGGTTAAGTCCTGATTCAGAAAATATCATGATTCAGGTAGATCGGGTACAAAAAGGCTTACAACACAAGGCATTATTCCCCGATACGCAAGCACACCAAACATTTTTACGACAGTTGGAACAGCGTAAAGAGGAACTTAAAATCAACTATGGTATTGAATTTTAGCGCACCACTATTCTTTATCAGACAGTTTTCCAATGATTTGATTGATATTGTCTTTGACCTGAAGGATAATATCGCGAATCAACGGTTCTGAAACCCCTTTGATACCGGCGATTTCAGTGGAACTCAATTTACCAAACAGATGTAAATCAATGACATTGGAAGCCTCAAAACTCAAATCATTATACATGCTGCGGAAAGCAGTCAATTGAGGTTTTTCCATTTGTCCCCAATCAAAAACACTGTCAAATGATTGCTCATAATCACTGTAGAGTTTTATGGGTTTGATAAAATCCTTTTGTTGGTAAGAAATATCGTTCAACTCTTCATTCATCACAAAATCTTCATCGGCATTGTAGGTAAACCGCTCTTTGAGCTTGTTGAGCTCTGTATGTAAGAGTTTATCCGTGCTGATATCGTGCTGACGCAGGGATTCTGTTTTAAATAATTGATCCAGATACTTTTTAGTGGATTTAAACAAATCTAATTTCAGGTCATATTCCGAAAGATCTTTCCGGTGAGGTGTTTTTAAGTATTCAATCAATACATCATCCAAAATGTCTTCGGGTTCATACATATTCTGAGGAATCATACCCAACCGTTCAGCCATTAGTAAACGGTGCTGTACATAAGGTTTAGCATCTGATAAAACATCAAGAAATTCCTGTTTAAACTCAGGTTTTGATGACTTATGATCAAAAGATTGTGTTGTTTTTGTAAAGTCCATAGTTTTTTGTTTTTTATTAATAATCTTTTCTACATTGACTAAAAGATGTGATTTCAGTTTATCCGTAAATATAAAGCCAAACAACGTGTTTTTAAGTGTTAAGGCTTTATTAAGCATATACCCATGCAAGTTACAAAATTTATTGTAAAAAACCTTAAAATAAGGCTGTTATTACGGAGAAATTTATATTGGTATTTTTTCAGTTTATAATCTGATTCTGAATGATAATAAAGACTACTAAGTGCTTATTCAGGAGAAATGTAACATATGGTCTTCTCGTTAACTTTTAAAAGCTTATTTTTGCCCCTTTAACCATTAAAATAATATAATGTTCATAGAACAACTTTATACCGACTGCCTTGCTGAAGCCGCTTATTTTGTCACTAGCCGGGGTGAAGCAGTAGTAATCGACCCTATCAGAGATATTGAAAGTTATTTAGACCGCTTAAAAAAGCATGATGCCCGGCTCAAATATATATTTTTAACCCATTTTCACGCCGATTTTATGGGAGGTCATCAGGATTTAGCGCGTGCTACAGGTGCCACTATCGTCGTAGGACCTACAGAGCTTAAAACAGGCTACAAAACCCATGTGGCTCATGATGGTGAATTGTTTACATTGGGTGCTGTGAGTTTGGAATTATTACATACACCCGGACATACAACAGAGAGTTCGACTTTATTGCTCAGAGATCAAGACCATGAACCCTATTGTATCTTTACAGGAGACACGTTGTTTATAGGTGATGTAGGACGCCCGGATTTAGCTCAAAAGGTAGTGGAAGATTTGACACAAGAGAAACTGGCACGTATGCTGTATCATTCACTACGTCATAAAATCATGACTTTACCCGATGAAGTGATTATTTATCCCAACCACGGTGCCGGAAGTCCTTGCGGGAAAAACATGAGTGATGAAACCTATGACACTTTAGGCCATCAAAAAATGGTAAATTATGGCCTGAGAGCAGATCAAACTGAAGACGAGTTTGTAACAGAGCTTTTAGACGGTCTTACTGAACCACCGGCTTATTTTCCGGCTATGGTACTCGGCAACATCAATGGTGTGTCAAGCCTGGATCAAGTGAGAGCAAACTCTTATAAACCTCTTGAAGTTAATGACTTTGAACAATTACTGAAAGAAAACCCTGATATTACTATTTTAGATACACGTCCACCTTCAGCCTTTGTTAAAGGTTTTATTCCCGGTGCGATCAATATTGAATTGGATAGTAGTTATGCCATCTGGGCAGGGACATTACTCAAAGATATTAAGACAAAATTACTTCTTATCGCACCTGAGGGCAGGACACAAGAAGCAGCAGACAGATTGGCTCGGGTAGGCTTTGATCAGGTTTTGGGTTATCTGAAAGATGGGGTTGAAGCTTGGGAACAAGCCCATAAACCTATAGATAAAATACCATTTATAGATGTTATGGATTTACCGGAGTTAGCTAAAAAGGAAACTGTTAATCTTTTGGATGTCAGACGTCAAAGTGAATATGACAGTGAGCACATCATAAACTCTATCAATGCACCTTTGGATTATTGGTGGAAGAGTATGGCAAATTTTGACAAAGATACGCCGTATTTTGTCTACTGCATGGGGGGAACCCGTAGTAGTATGTTTTGCTCTTTGTTAAAACGGGAAGGCTATCACAACCTGACCAATGTAATCAATGGAGGATTTGGAGATCTCAAACAATCAAGTGTTTTTGAAATTTCAGATTTTCTTTGTCCGACAACGTTTTTGTAGAATCACAATGCGTATTATAGACCGGTTTTAGAATCAATTAATATTTAAAATTTAACCATATGAACAAATTCATTGCTCTATTAATCGTAACCATCATTTTTGCCGGCTGTAAACCCGGGTGGCAAGAAGGAGAGAAGGAATCTTATATCAATAAGGGTAAAACTATAGCTCAGGCAACGGCCAAACGTATGCTGGGAGAAGTTGGTAAAAATATGAAAGAGGGTGGTGTAGCCCAGGCAGTGCCTTACTGTCAGGCCTACGCACCGGAATTGACCAAAGAAATAGCTGCTGAACATAATGTAACCATCAGGAGAACGTCTCATAAATTACGCAATCCAAATAATGCGCCTACTGCTGATGAACAAAAAAAATTAGACAGCTATCTGGATTTAATTGCCGATAAAGCAGCTTTAAAACCTATGGTAGAAAAGGATGCTAAGGGTAATGTACATTTTTATGCACCAATTCTATTGTTGAAAAAATGCACTGTATGCCATGGTGTTCCGGGTGAAACACTCAACGAAGAAAACTATGAGATGATTAAGACTTTATACCCTGAGGATCAAGCTACAGGTTTTGCCGAAGGAGATTTCAGAGGCATGTGGCATATCACGTTTAACAAAAGCTAACATAAGACTTACCACATATTGACGCCGTTTCAAAACAATGATTTTGACGGCGTTTTTTTATTATTGTATTCAGGAGTTCGCTATATTTGACCCATGAATTTAAACGAATTTTTATCCAAAAAGAAGTATCATAGTATCCCTCTGAAACGTACCCGATCAGGACACTTTAAGCTGTCAGCTAAGATCAATGGGGTAAAAGGGCGTTTTATTCTGGATACCGGTGCTTCAAATACTTGTATTGGTTTGGACAAAGCCGATAAATTTTTTATAGAACCCGAAGAAACCGATACAAAAGCCTCCGGTGCCGGCGCTTTGCACATAGATACAATGACTGCTCCGAATGTGAAAATCAACATACAAAAATGGCGGTATGATGGTTTGCATTTGGTACTTTTAGACTTATCCCATGTCAATGCTGCTTTGGAACAACACCGGATGAAACCTGTGGATGGTATCATAGGTGCAGATGTGCTTGACAGAGGTAATGCTGTCATTGATTATAAGCACAAAATACTCTACCTCAAAAAGAAAAAGTTCGGGTTTAAATTTACCGGCTAACGCTAAACCCTTTGCTGAAAACACTGTTTCAGCCTCTTTATCATAACCTTTTACTATAATATTGCAACTATAGAATCAAAACTGCACCACTTGATATAGTGGTGCAGTTTTGTATAAAGGAATAATTATAAACTTATTTATTTGAAATTCTTAACCCCTTTAGTCAACCAATCATTAAACGCATTAATGTCAGAGTTGTAAGTATAGGGTTTTTCAAGCATTTCCTCATTGTGGTTTAATAACACATAATAAGGTTGGGTGTTGGTCTTATATTTAACAGCTTGGAATTCACTCCATTTATTACCAACGGTTTTTATCTTTTTACCGGTGTGTTCAGAGACGTATTGCTCATCTTCCGGTAATTCTTCTCTGTAATCAACATACAGCGATATGAGCACTACGTCATTTCTAAGAGTACTTTTTATAGCCGGATCTGACCATACATAATCCTCCATTTTTCTACAGTTGACACATGCTTTACCGGTAAAATCAAGTAGAACGGGTTTACCTACTTTTTTAGCATAAGCCATACCGTGCTCATAATCTTCAAATGCTATGATGTCATGAGGTCCAAGATGAGCATGTTCGGGCATTTTTTGACTGCCTTTACCTAATTGAAGTGAAGCATCAAATGCTTGTTCTTTGGTATAACCTACACCATAAGGCGATTCTGCGTATTTCAATGGCGGTGGGAAACCACTAACGATTTTTAGCGGTGCACCCCATAATCCGGGAATGAGATAAACGGTAAATGCCAATGCTAATAAACCTAACATCAACCGGCCTACAGAAATTCTTGTGGTATCATCATCATGCGGTAATTTTATTTTGCCGAATAAGTATAATGCCATTGCCCCAAAAACAGCAATCCAAACAGCAATAAATACCTCACGTTCGAACCAGTGCAGGTCGTACACTAAGTCTGCATTGGAAAGGAATTTAAAGGCAAATGCCAATTCTAAGAATCCTAAAAATACTTTAACTGTATTGAGCCATCCACCAGATTTTGGCAGAGAATTAAGCCAACTGGGGAAAATTGCAAACAGCATAAATGGTACAGCAATACCACTGGAAAATCCTAACATACTGATAATAGGTGCTAAAAATCCTTTTTGTGAAGCTTCTGTCAGGGCAGAACCTACTATAGGTAAGGTACAAGAGAAGGATACAATAGCCAGTGCCAATGCCATAAGGAAAATACCTACATAACCACCGGTTTTGTCTATTTGGGCATCGACTTTGGTACTCCAGGAACTGGGTAGTACAATCTCAAAGGCACCTAAAAATGATAGGGCAAAAATGACCAGAATGACAAAGAATATCAGATTGAACAACGCACCGGTAGAAAACTCATTCATGGCATCACTACCAAACACAGCAGATACGACCACACCGAGAAGTACATAAATAACAACTATAGAAGTTCCGTAAACTATTGCATTGGAAATACCTTTGGCTCTTGTTTTACTCTGTTTGAGGAAGAAACTCACAGTCATAGGAATCATAGGGAAAACACAAGGGGTAAGCAACGCTGCTAAGCCTAGCAGAAAACTAACGAATAAACGGACTAAAAGCCCTTGTTTTTTATTCTCTTTGTCTTTTTCTACTACAACATCTGCCTTCTTTGTTGTCGGTTTATCTCCCGCAGTAGCTATAGGCATGATATCAGTCGTAGCTTTTGATAAATCAAATGTGAAATCTTCTTGTACTAACAGACAAGATTCCAAACACACTTGTCCAAAAACAGATAATTTAACCTCTTTAACTTCCGGTTTGAGTAAGGTGATCTCTTGTTTGAGAATAGCTTGTTCTTTGAAGAATTCTTCTTCCACCCCAAACACCTTGTTAAAAGCTTTTTCGGTAGCACTTTCGGCAGCTTCTCCGTTTAAACTAATATCTTTACCGGTTTGTTCACTACTTATTTCCAATGCCAAAGAACCACCTTCAGGGCTGTGTTGACAATACAAATGCCAGTGTTCTTTGATATCGGCTTTTAAAACAAGATTATAAGTGGTTTCGTTAACCTTTTCCGCATGAGTAGTCCAGATTATAGGTTTTTCCATCTGGGCAAACCCGGAGATGGTCAAAAATAACAAAGTAAATACTGAGAAAAAATGTTTCATATCGATTGAGAAATTTTCAAAAAATGTTTCGTTGTACTTTTAATTCTATATCGATGATCTATACGATAACCAATGATCCAAACGATTTGGTCAAAAGCATCGCAAAGTAACCAAATTTTTTCTTTTTCACGAAGAGAAATTTTATTTTCATTAAAGAAATCACTGAGCTTTTTTTTGCCGGTCATTCCCAAAGGGTAAAAATAGTCTCCGGTTTGCCATTTTCTGATGTACAAAGGCTTTTTAAGAACCTCATAATCAAAATACTCTGTATGCGGTTGCTTAAAATCAACTGATGATTGATCATCATGAACTTCAAGGGTGTATCGCTTGTGATTAACCTCAAAAGTTTTGTCAACAGTCTTTGATTCCGTCGGGTGTTTGACAGGACTATACAATTCCAGTGTACCTCTGTTTTTAAGCAATATATAATCTTTTGACCGGACTTGTTTGCCCGTTTGAGCCTTTATCAGACTTTTTACGGCTGTCCAGTCTGTAAAGTCATAGGGTTTTAGACATTGGTACAGTAAGAGGTCTGAATGGGGCAGGGCATGGAGTTTTTCCAGATCGATGATCACTACTTCATCGTTCTCTGACCAAAACTGCGGCTTGATCGTAGTCAAATAATCTTCTATTAAATATTGACTTTCTTTGAGGTAAGACATCGTTTGTTTCAGATCAGCTCTGAAATCAGGATTAATACGTTCCCATGCCGGAAGAAGTCGATGGCGGATATGGTTGCGTTCGTATTTTATAGAAGCATTGGTCACATCTTTACGCCAATCCAACTGATGTTGCCGGGCATAGGTTTCTAAATCATATCTTGTAAAATCCAATAAAGGTCTGATAATTGCCCCGTTAACCGCTTTAATCCCTGTCAAGCCTTCCAAGCCAGTTTTACGGTTGATGTTGATGATAAAGGTCTCTATACTGTCATCCAAATGATGCGCGGTAAGCAGATAATCATACCCGTGGGATTTCATAAGCGTTTCAAACCAGTCGTATCTCAGCTTACGAGCCGCCATCTGAACAGATAGCTGGTGTTTGTTGACATAAGCATACGTATTAATTCTTTTAACGTAAAAAGGTATGTTGTATCTCTCTGCCATGTCTTTAACAAAGGCCTCATCCCCATCACTGTCATTTCCTCTTAACTGAAAATTGACATGAGCAATTCCAATCTTAGTATCACCCCATTGGGCAATGATATGGGTAAGAACCACGGAATCCATGCCGCCTGATACAGCTAACAGGAGTTTTTTACCCTTTAAAAATGAAAATTCCTTTGAAACATCAACAGTGAGACTCATACTGCAAAAATAGATGAATTTTTGGGATGAAGGATGTTAGATGAGAGATTTGAGAGCAAAGTGGGAAGACAGAAGTTGGTAGTGGGCAGTATGTAATAGCCAAAGGATAAAAGTTTTACACAACAGTAAATCAATCATCCGACGACTTAAAGCCACCGGATGATTGAAAAATAGTTATTAACTTTTTTTAAGATAGAATTTATGAGGTTTGATCATCATTTCAGGTTGTAACAACTCATCTAATTCTTCTTTGGTCAATAGTTTTTCTTCTAATACCAAATCGTAAACAGAACGTTGCTCATCCAATGCTCTTTTTGCAACACGTGTTGCTGCTTCGTAACCTATAGTCGGGTTCAAAGCTGTCACGATACCTATACTATTAAGCACCATATTATGGCAGTGTTCTGCATTGGCTGTTATACCGTCCACACACAAGGTACGTAAGCGATTCATCCCTTTCATCAACATTCTGATAGAGCTGAATATGGTATGTACCATCACCGGTTCCATCACATTGAGTTGCAATTGACCGGCTTCAGCAGCGAAAGAGACTGTAACATCATTTCCTATGACTTTGAAGCATATTTGGTTGACCACCTCCGGAATTACAGGATTGACTTTCCCCGGCATAATGGTTGAACCCGGTTGCATTGGCGGCAAATTGATTTCATTAAGCCCACAACGTGGTCCACTGGAAAGCAAACGTAAATCGTTACATATTTTTGATAGTTTTATAGCCATACGTTTCATGGCGGATGAATACATCACCACAGCACCTGTATCAGGTGTAGCTTCAATAAAGTCCGGTGATTTTTGAATATCCAGACTGGTTTTTTCTCTGAGATAACTATCAACTAAATCCGGATATTCAGGTTCTGAATTGATACCGGTTCCAATAGCTGTTGCGCCCATATTAGTCCATAAAAGCAATTCAGCCATTTGATTAAGACGTTCAACTTCTTCACTAAGTGTTACCGAGAAAGCGTTAAATTCCTGACCTAAAGTCATAGGAACAGCATCTTGTAACTGCGTACGTCCCATTTTAAGGATATCTTTAAACTCTTCGCCTTTAGCTTTAAATGAATTGATTAATAAGCCTAATTCAGCGACCAGTTTTTTGTTCATATTGATAAAAGCCAATTTGAACGATGTAGGATAGGCATCATTGGTTGACTGCGACAAGTTGACATGATTATTGGGGTGACAATACTCATACTCACCTTTGTTATGACCCATGATTTCCAAAGCACGATTAGCGACTACCTCATTGATATTCATGTTGGTAGACGTACCGGCTCCTCCTTGTATCATGTCCACAAGAAATTGATCGTGAAATTGCCCTTCAATAATCTCATCACAAGCTTGTGTAATGGCATTGGCAACCTCGTCTGTAAGAAGACCCAATTGATGATTGGCTTTAGCCGCCGCCCATTTTACGGTTGCTAAGGCTTTGACATATTCCGGATATGCACTAATGGTAATCCCACTAATGTTATCAAAATTTTCCATGGCACGAAGGGTTTGTACCCCATAATAAGCGTCTAATGGAATTTCTTTATTACCGAGTAAATCGTGTTCTATACGTGTTGACATATCTTAAAGTATAATAGTAATTAATGATACAAATTTATAGAAAATAAGACTACAAAAAGCCTGTTAAATAAATTTAACCATAAAGACAAAAAGCTTGAAAAAAACACAAAAATTGCGCTTTATTAATGACAATTAAACGGCTTTTAAACTTAAATCCATATTATAAACGGAATGGGTTAAAGCCCCTGAGGAGATGTAATTTACCCCACAATCTGCGTAAGAACGTAAAGTATCTAAGGTTATACCGCCCGAACTTTCAGTCAAACATTGATCTCCTATGATTTCAACGGCCTTTCGGGTCGTGTCACAATCAAAATTGTCTAATAGAATCCGGTACACACCGCCGGCTTTGAGAATCGTATGAACTTCGTCCAAATCCCTGGCCTCAACGATGATTTTTAAGTCCAGATTATTGGCTTTGAGAAATGCTTTGGTTTTTTCAATGGCTTCAGTAACCCCACCGGCAAAATCGATATGGTTATCTTTAAGCATAATCATATCGTACAAAGCAAATCTGTGGTTTTCACCACCGCCTATTTTTACCGCCCATTTTTCAAGAGCCCGAATACCGGGCGTTGTTTTACGGGTATCCAGAATTCTGGTGTTTGTACCTTTCAAACGTTTGGCATATTCATGTGTTTTGGTGGCAATTGCACTCATGCGTTGCATTGCATTGAGGACAAGACGTTCTCCTTTGAGAATAGTTTGCGAATGGGCTTGGATATAAAAAGCTATATCCCCGTACTTAACACTATCCCCATCTTTTAATAAACGTTCAAAAACCATATCCGGCTGTAAATACCTGAAAACCATTTCGGCAAAATCTATACCGGCAATAATCCCCTCATCTTTAACCAACAACTTGGCTTTACCTTCAGCATCGGCGGGAATACATGCCAACGATGAATAATCACCGGGACCTATATCTTCTCTTATGGCGTTTTCTATAATGATTTTAAGTTCTTTTTGAAATTGAGTATCTGAAATCATGAATTCTAAATTTTATACAAATAACGGAATTTTTTTGATGCCAATTGAGGTTCTAAAGTTCAATTAATTGATGACTATCAACAATGCCCTTAGTTTTGAATTTGATCTTTAAACCTTAAAAACAAATATTTTTCATCAATAATTGACAACCATGAAAATTGACCGGAAGTTTTTGGCGTAGCTTTATTATTTTTGCGTCATCAAACAGCAATGCTATCACAAAGACAGCAATACCAAACCGTTCAATAATTCTATTACATCCATGATCTACCTTGATAACGCCGCCACAACACCACTACATCCTGAAGTGATCAAACTGATTCACGAGGAAATGCAAACCAACTATGCCAATCCTTCGTCAACCCATGCGTTAGGCAGACAGGCTAAAGCGTTAGTGGAACAATCCAGAAGACGTATAGCCCAAACATTTAATGTATCAACCGGTGAAGTCGTTTTTACGGCGGGTGGGAGTGAAGCTAATAATTTGATACTTTGGAATGCCGTCACACAACTGGGGGTGAAGAACATTATCACTTCCCGGCTGGAACATCATGCGGTTTTACATACGATAGAGGATTTGGTCAACCGCTATGGGATAGACGTACGTTTTGTCAAATTGGATAAAAACGGGGCGGTAGATTATGAGTATTTGGAACAAACTCTGTCACATCTGGAAGGTAAAACACTCGTAAGCTTGATGTATGTAAATAATGAGATAGGTACAATATTAGATGTCAGTAAAGTATCGGCATTAACCGGACAATATCAGGCATTATTCCATTCGGACACCGTACAAGGCATTGGTTATTATCCATTAAACTTACAAGAAACTCCCATTGATTTCATTACCGCAAGTGCCCATAAATTTCACGGACCCAAAGGCGTAGGTTTTGCAATCATCAAAAAAGGCTTGCCCGTCAAGCCGTTATTACACGGTGGCGGACAAGAACACGGCATGCGCGCCGGGACTGAAAACACACATAGTATAGCCGGAATGGCCAAAGCCTTAGAGCTAAGCAGGGAGAAACTCAATGAGAGTGTAGATCATATGAGAGCCATGAAACACTACTTTGTTAAGCGTCTTCAGGAATTGGTACCTGATATTAAGTTTAACGGTGACAGCGATAAAGATCATACAGCTGTACACATTCTCAACGTGCATTTTCCCAAAGCCTATCCCATGTTGTTGTTTAAATTGGATATGGCGGGAATTGCCTGTTCCGGTGGTAGTGCCTGTCAAAGTGGGAGTGATAAAGGGTCACATGTATTGGCTGAAATCCTAAGTGAAACAGAAGCCCAAAAAACATCGGTGCGTTGGTCTTTTAGCAAATTTACGACGAAAGAAGATCTGGATCAGACCTTGAAAGCCTTAACCGGTATTATTTAACCGGTTGTAATTCTACCGTCTAACATATTGATGGTACGGTCTGCCATTTGAGCTAAGGTTCTGTTGTGTGTAACAATGACAAATGTTTGCCCGAATTTATCTCTTAGTCCAAAGAACAGTTCATGCAAATGATTGGCAGAATCAGTATCCAGATTACCACTTGGTTCATCGGCAAAAATGATTTTAGGATTATTGACCAAAGCCCTGGCGACAGCTACCCGTTGCTGTTCACCTCCTGATAGTTCGGCAGGCTTATGATGGTAACGTTTTTTAAGGTCTAAAAAGTCAAGCAATTCACGGGCTTTCTGTTCGGCTTCAGCTTTTCGTGTTCCCCTGATAAAAGCCGGAATACAAACATTTTCAAGCGCCGTAAACTCCGGTAAGAGCTGGTGAAACTGAAATACAAAACCTATATTTTTATTCCTGAAAGCAGATAGTTCACGGTCGTTGAGTGTCAGTATATTCTGACCATTGATGATGATTTGACTATCTGTATTCCAATCCGGAGTGTCAAGCGTACCCAAAAGCTGTAATAATGTCGTTTTTCCGGCACCCGAAGGCCCTACTATGGCAATAACTTCGCCGTTGTTTATCGCTAATGAGACATCCTTTAAAACCTTGAGTTTACCAAAGGATTTATTCAAATGCTTTGCTTCAATAATTGCTGTCATGGGGCGAATTTACATATTATCCCGTTTACTTGATTATTTTTGGTACAAATTTTGACATAATCAGGATAGGATCTGATGAAAATTAGAAACTATAAGAGTAGTATTCTACCACTGATTGACAATTTTCAAAAGATTTTTATATCAACTAAAACTCATTATAAATTGACACATAAAACAAAATTATTATTGATAGGACTGGGTATGGATCTGGTAGGTTACGCATCTTATGCCGTCTTGGGTGTAGGAGAGTGGTTTGATGTCGTCTGGGCACCACTAGCGGCCTATGTCTTTTACAGATTATATCCCGGAACCGAAGGAAAAGTGGGTAGTTTGATTACTTTTGCCGAAGAAGCACTTCCCATGACTGATATTATACCAACATTTACCCTGATGTGGTTTTATACTTTTGTGATTAAAAAGAAAAAAAACTCATGAAGCGACTATTTGTCATAAGCCTTTTATTATTGAATGCGGGTATATATGCACAAAATGATTCTCTGTTAACCCCGTCTAAAGTCATAGAATTCGGGGATTATTACATTTTTGAAGGTGATACTTTAGTGCTGCAATTAGACGAAGTTAGTTTACCCACGAGATTATTATTTAAAAACAAAAAAGACCGGATTTATTTCTTTTGGTTGCGGAAAAAAGTACACAAAGCTTACCCTTATGCCAAATTAGCTCAGGAACGCCTGACCGTCATCAATAAAAATCTGGAAAAATATGATAATAAACGGCTGAAAAAAAAGTACATCAGGCGTATGCAGAAATACTTTGAGGAGGAGTATTCTAATCAGCTTAAAAATCTTACCCGTACAGAGGGGCGTATATTGACAAAACTGATTCACCGGCAGATGGGTATTACAGTCTATGACATGATCAAAAAATACCGTTCGGGTTGGAGTGCGTATTGGAATAATACGACAGCCAAACTCTTCAAACTGGATTTAAAAGACACCTACGAACCAGGCATAGACAATGAAGATTATCTTACTGAACTCATATTGGAAAAGGCTTTTTATGAAGGCACACTGGAACCACAATCTACAGTACTTGATTTTGATTTTGACGCCATCAAAACCGAACATTCAAAACGCCTAGATGTGGAATACAGAATAGACTGGTAATTCAGATTTTATTTAAATATAAAATTGAACTTAAAATATTTAATTAATTATTACACAATATTTTAAAACACACAAACATCTTGATTAGATAACGGATGAGATTACTTTATCTTCGTTTCCAGTAAAACTCTTTTAGGGTAACTGATAAAATATTTGGTAACCGGTTCCTTAAAACTATTGGTGTCAAAATGACTGTCCATTTCCAGCCATTCTTTGACTTTACCATTGTTCATCAATACATTTATCGGACCGTATTTCTTGTTGTAAGTACGGTGTTTGATTTTACCTTTAAAAAAGAAGTAATCCAGATTGGTGTTATCAATTTTATACAATGCCATTACCTGTCTTTCTACCATTTTAAGATAGTCTCTGTCAAATTTCTGTTCAGCGATTTCTATCTTGGGTAAATGACGGTGAACAAGGGATTTTGACAATTCAGACAATACAAAATCATCGTGATATTGCCAACTTTTCATAGCCGACCAAACGTCATAATCGTCTAAATCAGTGTATAATTCTAAATTTCTTTCCGTCAATTTGTCATCCATAAACTCTTCTGTCAGGAAATAACCCAGTGCCCTGGAAGCCGGTACTTCTATACCGGTATTTTTTAAATCTCTCGCTCTTTGTAAGGTTTTAGCCAACAATTGTTCGGCAATAAGACCTGTCTTATGGAGATACACCTGCCAATACATAAACCTTCTGGATAACAAGAACTTTTCAATAGAATAAATGGCTTTTTCTTCTATTACAAGCCGGTCATCTTTTACATTCAACATAGCAATAAGCCTGTCAGAATTGATACTGCCTTCAACCACTCCAGTATAAAAACTGTCTCTTTTTAAATAATCCAGCCTGTCCATATCTAACTGACTGGATATTAGCTGGTAAAAAAATCGTCTGTGATAGGTGTCCGTAAAAATAGTTATGGCTAAATCCAACCGACCATCGAATGTCTTGTTGAGGCGTTTCATCAAGGCCAATGAAATTTCTTCATGTGAAATATCGTCCATAAAAAACCCTTCTAAAGCGTGTGAAAAAGGACCATGCCCTAAATCATGCAGTAAAATAGCCAAATACAAAGCCTCTTCCTCGTCTTCAGATATGTCAATTTGTTTGGTTCTCAAGACTCTTACCGCTTTTTGCATCAGGTGCATACAACCCAATACGTGATGAAAACGCGTATGATGAGCTCCGGGATATACAAAATGGGACAATCCCATCTGTTGAATACGTCTCAAACGTTGCATCATAGGGTGTTCTATAATGTCAAATATAAGTGTGCTGGGTATGGTGATAAACCCGTAGATAGGATCGTTGAAAATTTTTAGTTTATTGGTCATAAACAAACAAGTTTTTTGAAAACGTAAATGTATAATAAATTAGCCTGTTTTTTCAGTTAAATATTTCCAATAACGTTTTGGAATGAATTTCAGGTGCAGTTTGGTATTTTTTCTGTCGGGAATGGTTGCGCGTTTAAAATAATTCTGCCATAGTTTTTGATAGTTTTCTTCATCCTTATGCCAACTATCAGCATCGGGCATGAGCGGTTGGGATTCTTCCGGAAAAACAAAGTCTGCCTGTGTAAGATCATACATGATTCCATACTGTCTCCCGGCGTCATAAATCATCCAGCGTTGATCCTGAAACCGCTGTTCAAAGTGCTTTTTAATCAATGGTAAAATATTGTAATCAGGTGCTATTACCGCAAAAAACACTTCATTCGACAATTTTGTAAACCTCACAAAACCTTTCATTCTATGGGCTTCCTTAAACACAGATTTAGCAACTTTTGTAAGTTGGATGACCTCAGGGTGGGCATAGTCTTTCAATATATTTTTACCGGGATGATTGGTGGCGTATCTTATCACACGCAACAACAATTGTTCTCTGCTGTCCAAATCGGATAAAAACACAGCGACCAATTGGCTGACCCCTTTTTTGCCCAATTGTTTTTCCAGATATTTAAGTACCCTGTCTGCCTTCCCACCGTCAGTGATGACTTCGTGTGTTTCAGTAAAAAAAGCAGGACTGAAGTTAGATTGAGCAATGATTTCAGCAGTAGTGTAGCGGTATTCAAAAACTTCAAAAACCGCCGTAAAAAAACCTAAAAAACTACCATCATAGATTAATGTATGCATACCGCGACAACCTGTATTAAAATGTCATTTCGGAGTACCTGTTGATAAGCAGAACTTATCACGCTTAGCAAACAAATATACATGACAATTATTAAAATTCAGAAGTCTGTTAAAACTAATATGCTCTTGTCAGAAAACCGATTTTAAAGCCATGAATAATACACTGTAGTATCCAATTGGGATAAACGTCCTTTAATATTAACGGTCTTGTCAAAAAAGTAATTGCCGGTAGAGCATTTTTTTTGTATCTTTTCAGATAATTTAATATACATTTGCCGGCCATGACCTTAAAGTATATTCATAACAACCTTGTTTTAGCTGTTATCGGCGCATTAGAAGATATATTCAACAGAAATCAATATGCCGATAAAGTCGTTGAAAGGGTATTGACATCCAATAAAAAATGGGGATCACGTGACAGAAGGTTTATTGCCCATGCCATCTATGAATGTGTACGTTGGAAAAGGTATTACCGGCATGTTGACCGGACTGTTCGCAACACCTCTACATCAGATTGGTATGGTGTATTGGCGGTTTATTTGATTCAAAATGCCTATCAATTGCCCCAAATACCTGAATTTTCGTCAATCAATGCCGAGCATATCCATCAGGAATTACAAAACAAGTCTATGGAACGAGCCGTCAGGGAATCCATTCCTGAATGGTTAGATGAATTAGGCACACAGGAATTGGGTTCGCAGTGGGATAAAGAGATTAAGGCTTTGAATCATCAGGCCGGTGTGGTCATCAGAGCCAACACCTTAAAAACAACCAGGGATGAACTTCAGAAACAATTAAAAAATGAAGGTATTGAGACTGAAATTCTAAAAGGTTATCCGGATGCTTTAAAACTGTTGAACAGAACTAAAATATCCCATACCAAGGCTTTTAAAGAAGGGCTCTTTGAAGTTCAGGATGCTTCGTCACAATTGGTTGCCCCTTTTTTAGACGTAAAACCGGGTGACTTTGTTGTTGATGCTTGTGCCGGTGGTGGTGGCAAAGCCCTGCATCTGGCAGCTTTGATGCATAATAAAGGTAAGTTGTTAGCTATGGATATCTATCCATCTAAACTCAACAACCTGAAAAAAAGGGCACACCGCAATGCCGTGACTATTGTGGAGACTTTAGTGGTGGATAACCTCAAAAAAATAACGCCATGGTTAGCGACGGCTGATAAAGTATTAATTGATGCGCCTTGCAGTGGGCTGGGCGTTTTGAGACGTAATCCCGATGCCAAATGGAAACTGAATCTACAGTTTATCAGGGATTTGGAAAACAGCCAATATGAAATCTTAGAATCATATGCGGCTTTGGTAAAAACAGGTGGTCAGGTAGTTTATGCGACTTGCTCTATTTTACCATCTGAAAATGAATCAATCATAAAAAAATTTCTCCATAAAAATAAAGCCTATAAATTTGTCAAGGAATTAAAGGTTTCTCCGGCACAATCCGGTTATGATGGATTTTATATGGCCTTATTGGAAAAAACACATTAATCACACAGAATCATGAAAACAATCATTACACTCATCGCTTTTTGGCTTAGTTTGTCAGTTTTGGGACAAGTACCATCAGATTATTACGATTCAGCACAAGGTCTCACCGGTTACCAATTGAAATCGGCATTACACACCATTATCAGTGAATCCCATGTGGAGCATTCATATGGTGAACTTTATACGGCTTATGAAACTTCAGATACAGACTATTATTATGAAAATGACGGGAGTGTATTGGACATGTATTCTGAAATACCAGAAGGACCGGATTCATACTTTTACAACCATGGATCCAATCAGTGTGGAAGTTATTCCGAAGAAGGGGATTGTTACAACAGGGAACACATCGTACCTCAAAGTGTTTTCAATAAACAATATCCCATGAAATCTGATGTGCATTTTGTCGTTCCTTCAGACGGTTATGTCAATGGCAAACGCAGTAATTACCCCTTTGGGATTGTCAATAACCCTTCATGGACATCAACAAACGGGTCTAAAGTAGGTTCCAATGATTATACAAATGCTTATACCGGAGATGCATTTGAACCAATAGATGAATTTAAGGGAGACATTGCCCGTATGCTATTTTATTTTGCAACACGTTATGAGACACAGGTTGACGATTGGGATTTCCCAATGTTTAATGGCACAGAAAACCAAGTGTTTACGGAATGGGCATTGAGTTTACTTCTTCAGTGGCATTATAGTGATCCTGTATCGCAAAGAGAAATAGACAGGAATAACGCCTGTTATAACTTTCAAAACAACGCCAACCCGTTTATTGACCATCCGGAGTGGGTAAGCATGATATGGGAACAGTCTATGGCTATTACTGATGTAACTTTTACGCAAGTGTCTATTTACCCAAATCCCGTTAAACAGACTTTATTCGTGACATTTGATGAGCACGCCGGTTATAATCAAGTGATTATTTATAATAGTTTTGGACAACAATTGATAGAACAACCCATACGTTCATCAACATCTGTTGATGTGTCTAACCTTCCAAACGGTATATATCTCATTGAGGTATTATCTGAAAAGAACCGTGTTTTTAATAAGTTTATTAAATCCTGATATAATTTTTTAAAGTGTTAATTTTTTCTGATCAATCTTTTGTTACCGTTTTTTAAATAATCTTTAAATTAGCACGGTTAAAAAAAGAACGATTTATGAGTAGTTTTAAGGCCGTTGCTATTATAGACGGTAAGCAAAGAAATCTGTTAAGAGCTGAATATACCTTTTACAAATTGCGGGATATCACTGGTAACCCTACAACCACAGCACGTAAGACACCTATATATCTCATGTTTGAATCCACCGGATTTGATGATGATTTGTATTATTATATGTTTTCGCCCACTAAAAGTTTTAGTGGAGAAATCATATTTTACGACAGAGACCTATTAAAAACCTTGTTTAAAGTGGAGTTTCACAAAGCCTATGTCGTAGGTCTTGAGGAGCGTTTTAACCATAATGACAACTTACCTTTACACATCAATCTGGCGATAACTTGTGGGGCGATTAAAATAAGGGATGTAAAAAAGATAGAAAAATGGGTGCCGGAAGATCCGTTTAAGGAAGTTGCACCTACGGTATTGGAGCAGAAAAACCCTCAGGTGTTGGAGTGTTATTATACAGACTTGGATGGGAATAAAGAAGCTGAGCCTCAAACAGGTGAAGAAGTCTATGTGGTGTTAAAAACCCAAGATTATATAGGAGAAACGATCGATATAGATCTCAGTAACCATACCAAAGACTTTATGTATAACGGCGAAATAATCAAAGACGATATTATCAAAGATTTTGAAGTCACAGCTGATACACATAAGATAAAACTGAAAGTAGTAGCCCAACAACCCCAACCTCTAAAAGCAAGCTAAACAATTATGGCAGGATTTGTAGTAACACCCGAAAACACCTTAAACATACAACACAGACGTGTTTTGAATGCGTATTTTGCAGAACGCAAAAAAGATGTCATAGAATACGAGACCACCCAGGACACCTATACTGTAAAAAAAGGTGACTATTTAGGTAAAATAGCCCAAAAGAAAAATACAACAGTTGCTAAAATAAAACAAGACAACAACCTTACCAGCGACAATATAAAGATTGGGGATACCCTAACCATAAGTTCCGAAAAGGAAAAAGGTCGTCAGGTAAACTTTAAAAAACGGGATGAAGCCCATTTGGGTGATGAGGTCTATGTGATTGTAGAAACACTAAACTTACAAGACCAAACCATATGGCTAAATGTCAAACAAGGTCAAACAGAGCAACCGGACATCGAATTTGAAAGCAAAGGATTAATGTTACAACATGACAAAGGCGAGAATACCAGAGCTGAAGCCGTTGTAGGAGCTTTTGCCGAAGATGAACAAATCACCAATAAAGATGATTTTAAAGATTGGGCTATATTTAAGTTTATATTGGGCGGTAAAGACACCAAACGGGAACAAGAAGTATTGGAAAAACTGACCGATAAAAAAGCTTATGTATGTTTACTGGTTGATGCACATAGTCCTAACAATATAGAAGTAGGTTATAATGGTAAAAACGAAGATGAAAATGGGGAATTAGACCAAAGTTCTACCCCCAACCAATGGTTAGATCTTGAGGGGGGATGGTTTGAGTTGAAGAAAGGATGTGACTGCGGAAAAAGTTTAAAATTAAAGTTTAAATGTGTTAAATATACTGGAAATACTGAAACTCATTATGGACCAGCTTATTTCGGTAGTGTTACCACTCAAACATTCGATGGTTGGGATAACCTAATAGAAAAGAAATTAGTAACAGAAACAGAGAAAGAAATCATAATAGCTGTTACAAAAAATGAAGGCAAACTAGATGCTATACAATCATATGATAGTGAAATTCTATCTGCAGGGGCTATTCAAAAAACTATAAACATAAAAGGAAAAGGAGAACTGCCAAAACAAGTTGATGATTTTAAAAATAAATATCCTGAGAAATTTAATGAGTATTTTTCAGATTGTGGATGGAAATTAGAAAATGGAAACAAAATGTTTTATATCTCTCCAAATACAAACGAAAAACTAGAAGGAAATGAACTAAAAAAGAAAATCCGTGAAGGTTTCGAAAGCTCTACTTACAAACAAAAACTCGAATGTAAATTACTTGAACCTATTGTAAAGGCCTTCAAGGACATTGATTTTCAAAGCCTTCAAATTATTGACGCAAAAAACAGACTTAATAAAGTTCTGAATTTTAAACCTAAAGACCACAACTACAAAATAAGTTCATATTTTAAATCTAAATTAGGAAGAGCTACTGTTTTAGACCATCATATAAATAGACCTTCATATGTCAAAACAGATTTAGGAAAAGCTTTGGATAATTTTTTTAGTGAGAAAGATAAAGAAATAGACGAGTTTAATAAAAAAGAAAAAGACAAAACCAAACATAAATCTAAAATTTCAAGAAATCCAAATGAATGGGGAGATAAGCATACAGATTATGAAACAGAAATATTAGATGATTATGGAAAAAATAGAAGAATGTCTAAAAGTAATGGCGTAAGTGTTGCCCCTGGTAGATATAATCATTTAAAAACAGAATTATGATAAAATTCGTTAAATTATTTTTGGTATTTATAATAATCACACAGTCTTGTAAGAACGTTAAAGAAGAAAAGGCTGTTATGACTAAAAAAGAACTCAATATTGAAAAAACTTTTAAAGCGTTACA
>PDWI01003153.1_pt1 | contig 23662 bp, 12 predicted proteins | sample 1430891 | NCBI WGS metagenome assembly PDWI01 (sample SAMN01162508, study PRJNA174530) | Oral metagenome, whole genome shotgun sequencing project. | biome: Marine environment; feature: Marine mammal; material: Swab sample of the gingival sulcus; isolation source: swab sample of gingival sulcus... | reverse complement strand
CTCTATATTAATAATTATCTCCGCTTGCTCTTTATTTGGTAATAAAGCTTTAAACTTCACATCAAAAGTAATAAAGCCATCATCTATGCTACTATCATCGACATTCATACCCTGTATTTTAGGATTAATTATAATCTTTTCATCACTGTGAACATTTTCCACTGCAACTTCTGGATTTCCTTCTATAAAACTAGTTGAAATCTCATTCGCTGTAAAATCTTCATATTCTAAAATACAAGTTTTCATTAACCATGCTAAAATAATTTTTTCTGATAGTATCCTCTTACAAACCGCATCATAATCTCTTTTTACATTTCTTTCCATAACGTCCCCTTTCTTATTTATTCTCTATCTATATTATATAAAATATTAAGAAAAAAATAAATAGAAAAACGGGGCAATAATGCAAGCTGCATTCTTTCTGATTATTACTGGTTTAGAGCGATTTTTTATACATAAAAATAAATATACACTATCATTTTAAATGACAACGCTTTCACTACTAGACTAATAGTCATATTTTTTTGCTATTAGCTTTTCATAATCGTTTATAGTTTAATAATAAGGGTAATAATGGGATGATCAATTTACTATTTTAATCAAAGGAGGAAATAATGGCAATTAAAAATCTTACTGTAGTTGGCGGCGGTGTTTTAGGTAGCCAAATTGCATTCCAAAGTGCATACTGTGGCTATGACGTAACGATATGGTTAAGAAGCGAAGCTTCTATCGGTAGAACAAAACCTAAAGTAGATAGACTAAAAGCAATTTATAAAACGGAATTAGAAGCTTTTAAAAGCAAGCTAGGCAACCCCATTGCAATCAAAATGTTCTCTAAAGGATTATGTCAAAAACCAGAAGATTTAACAGTAGAAAAAATCGACGAGCTAATCGCAAATGTCGATAAAGCGTACGATAGCATTAAATATGTACTCGACTTAAAGAAAGCCTTTTCTCAAGCTGATTTAGTTATCGAAACAATGGCTGAAAATCCTGAGGCAAAAACAAATATGTATCAACTAATGCAAGAACATTTGCCTGAGCATACTATTGTTTGCACAAACTCCTCAACTATGTTACCGAGTACTTTTGCCGAAGTAACAGGTAGACCAAAAAAATATCTTGCTCTCCACTTTGCCAATAGTATTTGGCGAATGAATATAGCAGAAATCATGGGACATGCTGGAACAGAACAAAAATACTACGATGAAGTTGTTGAATTTGCAAAGAGTATCAATATGATACCATCTTGCTTAAAGAAAGAACAGGCAGGCTATATTCTCAATACAATGCTAGTACCTTTATTAGATGCAGCGGAAACCTTACTCGCTAAAGAAGTTGCCGATCCAGAAACGATAGATAAAACGTGGACATTAGGAACAGGCGCTCCTATAGGACCATTTAGAATTCTCGATGTTATCGGACTAAATACCGCCTATAACGTCGTTATGAATTACCCTGATGCAAAAGATGAAAATAGCACACACGGAAAAATTGCTAAAATATTAAAAAAATATATTGACGAAGGTAAAACAGGCGTCGCTGCTGGTGAAGGCTTCTATAAATACAATTAATATTAAAACAGCGTAAGGAAAGATCACTAGCGATTGTCAACAATAACGCTTTTAACAAACAGACCAAAATACTCGTCTTTAAGATCCCTACGTCTTCGCTATCGCTCATCCTCTGGATGACAAAGACGAAAACGATCTTATCACTTTGCTCTGCTTCTCACAATGAAAACCTGGGAAGTAAAACTATCACATCAAAAAAACCGTGAAATCCTCATATCACTTTCGCATACTAGGACACGGTTTTTTTTAATATTGTGATTCTTTTCCTAATAATCTGTCCCGCATACCAGCTTCAATTATCATTCGCGCTTTTTTTGCCTGCTCTTTTGTCATCGCTTCCATTCCCGCTAAAGGATAAATTAAATCAAGTTCTGCATATTTATTAACTGCCATATCATGATAAGGTAATACATCTAAAGCCTTGATTTTTTTATAAGCGCCAATATGATAACCTAGCTTATATAGATACTTCGTTTTATATGTATATCCCTTAACTATAACGTGTCTTATCCAAATTTCACAGTTTGTTTTATGTTCCAAAAAATCCAAAAAAGAAAGCGTTTCCTCCAGCTTTCCACCTGTCAGTTCCTTATACCCATCAGCATCTATATGTTTAATATCGAGCATTACCAAATCGGTAACAGCCATCAATTTTTCAAACTTTTCTAATCTCGACCCACTCTGACTAAAAGTAGCACCACTCGTATCTAAGCAAGTATGAACATTTCTCTCTTTTGCCAATTCAAATAATTCCGTCACAAACTCAATCTGAACAAGCGGGTCACCGCCGCTAACAGTAAGTCCGCCACTACGCAAATAAGAACGGTATTTTTCAAAGTCAAGAATAATTTCTTCGCTTGACATTTTTTTACCGTTCTCAATTTGCCATGTATCGGGATTGTGACAATACTTACATCTTAAGGGACAACCCGCTGTAAATACTACATATCGGAGACCAGGGCCGTCAACCGTACCCATGGTCTCGATAGAATGAACATAACCATCCATTAAAGACTACATACCCTCATGGAAAGTTCTTGAAATAACGTCGTTTTGTTGCTCTTCCGTTAATTTGTTAAAGTTTACGGCATAACCAGAAACCCTAACAGTAAGCTGTGGATATTTTTCAGGATGTTTTTGCGCATCGATTAAAGTATCGCGATTGAAAACGTTGATATTTAAGTGATGTCCGCCTTGCTCCATATAACCATCTAGCATACCTACTAAATTATCTACTTGTGCATTGTTCATGGAAGTGCTCCTTTCTTCTACTTTTGTTGGTTTTATAGTGTTCCCGCGTTAAGATTGCCACGTCGCCTTCGGCTCCTCGCAATGACAACGCGGGTTAACTTAATATCTACTCTTCATCGATGCTAAGATTTGGAATTGCGCAAGAATTGCCCTTGCAAAGTTTATCTAAATCCAAATCACCAGCAAATACCGTCATATCCTTACCAAGTGCATCTGGAACAATAGAGAACGTATTAGAAATACCGTCTTCTGAATGCTCATAAGGCATTTTAGCAACAGATGACAATGAGGCTAATGCACCTTTTTTATCCCTACCGTGCATAGGATTTGCACCAGGAGCAAATGGCTCACCAGCTTTTCTACCATCAGGCGTTGTACCTGTCTTTTTACCATAAACGACATTAGAAGTTATCGTCAAAATAGACATCGTTGGTACACCATTTCTATAAGTTTTATGCTTTCTAATCATGTTCATGAAAGTTTCTATCAAATCAGCAGCGATTTTATCCACTCTCTCATCATTATTACCAAAGCATGGATATTCACCTTCGATTTGATAATCCGTCGCTAAACCTTCTTCATTTCTAATAACTTTAACCTTCGCATATTTAACAGCACTGAGAGAGTCTGCAACAACGGAAAGACCAGCCATACCAGTAGCAAAGAATCGAGTGACATCCCTATCATGTAATGCCATCTGGACTTTTTCATAACAATATTTATCGTGCATGTAATGGATAACGTTTAATGTATTGACATATAACTCTGCCAACCACTCTAACATATCTTTATAGGCAACCATCAATTCATCATAATCTAAATACTCACTAGTAATCGGTCTAAATTTAGGCGCAATCTGCTTGCCCGATTTTTCATCCCTACCGCCATTAATAGCGTATAAGAGTGCTTTTGCAAGGTTTGCTCTTGCACCAAAGAACTGCATTTCTTTACCGACAACCATAGACGATACACAGCAAGCAATCGCGTAGTCATCCCCTTTTTGTGGTCGCATCAAATCATCGTTTTCGTATTGAATTGAGGAGGTTTTAATCGACATTTCAGCGCAATACTTTTTAAAGCTTTCTGGTAACTTTGTAGACCAAAGCACTGTCATATTTGGCTCTGGCGCAGTACCTAAGTTCGTCAAGGTATGCAAATATCTAAAAGTATTCTTCGTAACCAAACTTCTGCCATCGGTACCCATACCACCCAAAGATTCTGTTACCCAAGTAGGATCGCCAGAAAAGAGTGAATTATACTCTGGCGTGCGAGCATACTTGATAATTCTAAGTTTCATGATAAAGTGGTCAATAATTTCTTGGGCTTCTTTTTCTGTCAAACTACCATTATCTAAATCTCTTTGAATATAAATATCTAAGAATGTAGCTGTTCTACCCAAACTCATAGCAGCGCCATTTTGCTCTTTTGTCGCAGCAAGATAGCCAAAATAAAGCCATTGCACTGCCTCTAGTGCATTTTCAGCTGGACGAGAAATATCAAAACCATATTCTTGTCCAAGGATTTTTAATTCTTCAAGCGAACGAACTTGATCTGTAAGTTCTTCTCTTAACCTGATAACATCAGTATTAGACATATCGACAGAAGTATTTGCTTTCTGCTCTAACTTATCTTCTATCAATCGATCAATACCATAAAGTGCGACACGGCGATAGTCACCAATAATTCTACCCCTACCATAAGCATCAGGTAAACCCGTAATAATACCCGCTGAACGAGCTGCTCTCATTTCTGGTGTATAAACATCAAATACACCCTGATTATGTGTCTTTCTATACTTATCGAATAATTCTGTTACTTCTGGATCCACTTCATAACCATATGCCTTGCAAGCATCAGATGATACTTTAATGCCGCCAAACGGTTGCAAAGAGCGTTTAAATGGTTTATCTGTCTGTAAACCAACAATTTTTTCTAACTCTTTATCAATATAACCTGCTTTATGCGAGGATACGGTAGATATGATTTTAGTATCCATATCTAAAACACCGCCCGCTTCACGCTCTTGTTTGGTCAAGTCCATGATTTCCGACCAAAGCTTAGTAGTTGCTTCTGTTGCTTCCGCTAAAAAAGAACCATCCCCAGTGTACTCTGTATAGTTTAACTGAATAAAATTGCGAACATTAATCTTTTCGCACCACTTACCTTTGTTAAAATTTTGCCATGCTTTGCCCATATTACCTCCTTATCTTTAACGTATTGTATACATTATACAGTAATTCCGAGCAAAAATCTAGTCTTTTTTCAAAATAATGATAATAATTCTCGAATTGTTCAAAAAACTCACGTAAGATTATCCCGCGAAATACTCGTATCACTTTGTTATAAACTTCCCGTCGGAAACTTCGTTTCCTTTGGTCAGTCGGGCTAACGCCCTCCTCTGAATGACAGCGCGGAGAAACTACATATAAAGAAACCCCACTCCAGAATATGACGACTTGAGCCGCTCATATCACTAGTGCGGGGGTACCTATTTACTATTTATTTAACTCTTACTTCTTCTCCATTGACTAAATCATAAAAAGCGAGTTGCTCTTTTTCTAGACAATACTGACGCGCTTCTTCTGCTGTATCATAAATCACTGAAACATCTAAATAAAGCACTGGTTTTTCTGGATTTTCTGTATCTATCCATGTACCAATCACGTGATTTTGCTTTGCAATTACTGCTTTATTTTTTTCAGCAAAAGCTTTGATTTTTTCGTTAATATCTTTTGCTTTAGGGTCGAGTTGTTGACTAAGTTCAGGATAAGGTGAAGCCGCAAAGCCTTTCAAATAAAGCTTACCATTCTTCCAGCTACAACCATAATTTTCAGCGGTGTACTCATCAATTTGTTCAAAAGCAAGCGGCGCTGTATCATCACCTTCACTTGCAAAATAAACTTCATCTCTAAGTTTATCCCAAACAGGAGCATTTTTATCCGTCGCTTTTTCAAAAACCGCTAATTTTTCCGCTAATGGTCTAACGTGGAAAGATGGATTAGCAGGATTATTATTATCTAAAGTTTTATCAGACTTTTCATAAAGCATCTTATTTTTATCGAGCAAAAGTTGAAGTTCTTCTACCCTTACTTCCTCAGAAAATTCTGCCATATCACCTTTATCAAAATTTGTCAGCATTTGTGCAACTTCAGCACGTGTTGCTAATGACTTTGGCATTAATTTATTATCGGTATTACCTTTAATAACATAGTTTTCAATCGCCCATGCAACTGCCACTTTATTCTCTGCACTAACTTCTGCTCCATCGACAAATTTTTCTAACACTTTAATATCAGCAGTTTGATTTGCATCTGTATGAATGTCAACATAAGCATAGAGCATGACCATCATTTCTTCACGCGTAATCGGCTTATCGCCAACAAATTCACTACCTAAAACAGCAGAAATATTATAGCCTTTTGCCCAATTAGCAGCCGTCACATACCAAGCATCATCAGCAATATCCGCATATTTATTATCACCTGTAACAGTTGGCTCACCTGCCATGCGATAAAGAATAGTCGTAAACATCGCTCTTGTCATTTTAGCCTCAGGCTTAAATGTATCATCAGGATAACCTTTGATTAAACCGTTCGCAACACAATTGCCAACCGCTTTAAAATACCAATCGCCCGCTTTAACATCACTAAATTCTATTACTTTAATCGCTTTTGTTTTTTCTTCTACTTCTGATTTTTTCTCCGATTGTTTGTCCGTAACTTTTACAATCACGCCCGCATTCTCAGCTTCTGACTTGCTATCTGCTGTATAATCAGGTTTCGCTCTATCTTCAGTATCATTATTATCGTCATCATCTTCTTTTACTACTGCTGTTACATTAACGTTTAAGACACTAGCTGCTACACCATCTTGTTTAGCAACTAATTGATACTTTCCAGCTTTAGCAAAGCTAAGTTCTACCATACCATTAGCGTTAATTGTATACGCGCTATTATCATTCAAATTAACTAATTTAGCTGCATTAGCAGGCTTAACGTCTGGTTTTAAAACTTTTTTACCATTTTCATTTACGAAGCTAGCACTATAAGTTTTAACACCAAACTTAATTTTTTCATCAACTTTAGCGTTTATAGTAGTAATAGGTTTTTTGTTTTGACAAAAACGCATACTTGAGCTCATATACGGCGTATAAAAATGCAAATTATCATCATCGTTTACTATTGCTTGATTATATGTATAACCAAAATAATAATCGCCCCATTCACTCTTCATAAAAATGTCACTACTTGGCGCAACACCATTCACAGCAAAACCAACAGAAAAGTAAGATGCATCAGCTTTTTTCTCAACAGCAAAAAGTTTTTGTAAACCTAATCCATTACCAAGCGCTGTCACATCTGCTACTATCGCCGCGTCTGTTGTATTAACGAATTGAATCGACGGAGTATAGCTAACAGCTAAATATTGTTCCATTGTTTCTTTTGTGAATTTAGCACCATAATGTTTTTTGTGCATAGCAACTAAAACGTCAATCGCCGTCACATCATCCGCTTTAATATTGCCACCATACTCAATACCATATTTGCCAGCTAAACCAGAATCAACACTTAAATCGTCAAAATAGAAAACCTCATCACCATTTTGCATATAAGCATCTACTGTAACCGAACGATCAGCAAAACTCGGTACTAAGCAAATTATCAACGCCAATAAAAACGTCAATGGTAAATAACTTTTAATTCTATTCTTGTTCATTAATTCCTCCTAAAACTTAATTAAACGAAAGTTGTCGCTAAACCTATACCCATTTTTTACTATTTTAATTTACAAAATCTATATAAATCAAAAAATATATATCTATTGACCAAAACCCACCATTCACTTGAAAAAAACAATAAAAAATGTTATGATTATTCCACTTGTATTATCTTTAATAATGGAGGAAAAATGGAAACTTATTACATCGGCATAGGCGCCTCAGCTGGAGGCTTAGAAGCTTTAGAATCATTCTTTAAAAACATCCCTGAAAACACAAATAATGTTTATATCGTTATACAACATCTTTCACCAGATTATAAAAGTATGATGGATGAATTGTTAGCTAGACAAACAAATATGCCTATACATATAGCCGAAGATGGAATGGAGACAAAAGCAAATCACGTCTATTTAATTCCGCCAAGCATGAATTTATCTATCTATCACTCTAAACTATATTTACAAGCGCAAATCAAACACAACCACTTAAATATGCCTATCGATGTTTTTTTGAAATCTCTAGCGCAAGACCAAGGTAAAAATGCCATCGGCATCATTCTCTCGGGAACTGGTAGTGATGGTACTAAGGGAATCAGAACAATTAAAGAAGCAGGCGGTATGGTAATGGCACAATCGCTAGAATCTTGCAAATTTGATGGTATGCCTAAAAGCGCTATTGCAACCAATATGGTAGACTATATTCTCGAACCCGATAAGATGCCAGAAGAAATTATGAATTATATCCAATCACCATCCATTCATAAACAACTCGCCGAAAAAATCCAGGCGAATGAAGCAATCGATGATTTAACAAAATTAATCTTGATTTTACGCACTTATGGCGGTATTGATTTTTCATCGTATAAAGAAAATACTATCATTAGAAGGATTGATAGAAGAATTAAAATCAATCGCTGTTTCGATTTAAAATCTTATATTGATTTATTAAGAGAATCAAACCTAGAAAAAGAAATTCTATATAATGAAATGTTCATTGGTGTAACCAGTTTCTTTAGAGATAATGAAGCTTATGATGTATTAAAGGAAAAAATCATCCCAAGATTAGACTTTTCTAAAGGAGTCATTAGAATTTGGTCAGCAGGTTGTTCAACAGGGGAGGAAGTTTATTCTATCGCCATTACACTAATGGAATACATAGAAAAAAATAATATTGTCTGCGACGTGAAAATTTTCGCAACCGATATCAACCAAAAAGCTTTAGATTTCGCTGGTATAGGCTATTATCCTGATAGCTTAATGACAGATGTTCAATCCGATTATATCGCAAAATATTTTAATAAAAAATCCGAAGGCTACCAAATCAATGATAAAATCAGAAAAATGATCGTTTTTGCTAAGCACAATGTCTTAAAAGATCCACCATTTTCTAAATTAGATTTACTGATTTGCCGTAACTTATTCATTTACTTAAAAAGCCACGAACAACAAAATATTTTGAATAATTTCTATTATTCTCTATACCCTAACGGTTATTTATGGCTTGGTAGTAGTGAATCGATTGGCGATATGCAAAAAGGTTTTGATGTTATCGACAATAAATGGAAATTTTTTAAATACAACAACATCTTTAACCCACAAGTTATCAACCCAAGTTCTACCAAAGTAGACCTATATAGCACCCTAGATAGACACAACGAAGACTATAAAATAACGCGTAAATCAACGCTTTTTGAAAAAATATTATCCTCGGCTTTGGTTAAACTGTTAGCGCCATCGATTATTATCGACGAAAATGATAATATTATTCAAATTATCGGTGATGTTGGCAAATTTTTAAAAATACAAACAGGACGGTTTTCTAATAACTTTAACAATAATATGTCACGTGAAGTTGCACTCTTTGTCAATAACTGCATCCGACGTTTGCGTGCAGAACAACACGAAATAACCTTGAAAAACGCAATGAAAGTTGGCGATTTCAACGTCGATATTAGAGGCTTAATAGTTGAAACCGACCATCAATCCTTCTTCGTGATTTCATTTATTCAGCAAAAAACCATCGATAAAACAGCTAGTATCGTCGAAATTAATATGACGGACGAAGTAAAATCTAGGGTTCACGAACTAGAAAATGAACTCCAAGCGGCTAGAGAAGGCTTACAAGCAACGATAGAAGAGCTAGAAACGTCCAACGAAGAACTACAATCTTCTAATGAGGAATTAATCGCCTCTAATGAGGAACTGCAAAGCACTAATGAAGAACTACAATCCGTGAACGAAGAACTATTCACCGTTAATAGCGAACATCAATTCAAAATCGATGAATTGACAAAAATGACTAATGATTTATCTAATTTACTTAAAAATACAGAAGTCGGCGCACTCTATTTAGACAGTAATCTATGCATCAGAAAAATAACGCCAATTATGTCACGCGTTACTAATATTTTAGATTCTGATATAGGACGCCCTATTCATCATTTAAGCGTAATGAAGTCATATCCAGAGATTATTTCTGATATCGAAAAAGTAATGGATAAATTACAAACAATAGAAAGAGAAATAATAGACCACAATGGCGATTTTTGGTTAGTTAAAATCCGTCCTTATCGAACAGAGTATAACTCAATTGAAGGGATTATTTTAACCATTGTTGATATTAACCTTTTAAAGGAAACAGCAAAAACCAATTCACGTTTATTAAAAAAACTACACGCCTGCCTATCTTCCAGTAAAATTGCATGGTGGGAATATGACTTAATTACCAATAAAGTGAATTCTTCTGGTTTAAATAATGAAATACTAGGTTATGATGAAGATGAATTCCCTGACGATTTACACGAAATATTAAAACTTGTCCATCCTGAAGATTATCTAAGGACTTTAAACCATATCGAAAATTATTCGCAGGAAAAATCGAATGTTCTCAATATAGTCTATAGAATAAAACATAAAGATGGCAGCTATAAACATCACCATAATAGAGCGAAAATTGTCGAATACAAGGACAATAAACCCTTAAGAATAATCGGCACTATTGTCGATGTAACAGATATTAAGAGTTATCTAGAATTATCTAAGGAAATACTATGAATAACAAATGGAAACAGATTGAAGAAGAATTGAAAAATCTCCCTCTTACAACAAACGATTTTAGCAAGGAAGAATTAATTCAAAGAATATCAATTTATCATGAAGAATTAATTTTACAAAACGATGAATTAAAGCAAATTAATGCCGATTTAGAAAAAGTGAATTCTGATTTTAGAGAATTATTTGAATCCACCCCTATCGCTTATGTTATCATCGATAATAACGGTATCATCAAGCAAGCTAACACAACGGCAATACTACAATGTGGTGATATTGTCAATCAACCTATCAGTCATTATATCAACGACGCCCACAAAGATAAGCTCTATTCGTTTTTAAAAATACTGTTTTCAAAAAAACAAAATAGAGCAACAGTTGCTTTTTTTAACAAAGAAAAAAACAGACACTTTGATTTAATCGGCAAAGAAATTGCATCAAAGCCGAACACCTTTTTAATCGGTTGTATCGATTTTGAAAAACATCATAAAACAAAAGAAAGAATTAGCGACCTTAGCTATAAAGACCAATTAACAGGTCTTTATAATAGGCATTATTTTCAAAAAATATTAGATACAATGAACAAGGAAGACGTACTACCACTTTCTATTATCACCGCCGATGCCAATGGACTTAAAATTCTAAACGATACCTTTGGGCATTACAGGGGCGACGAATTGTTACAAAAAGTAGCAAAGATAGCATCGTCAATAAGCGTGCCCAACCATACTGTATACCGTATAGGCGGAGACGAATTTTTAATTTTGCTCCCCAAAACCACTATCGAGGAATGTAGCATTGAATTAGATAAACTGTATAAACAATGTTCGGCACTAAAAATTAACGATATTCAATTCTCTGTTTCTTGGGGTATGGCAACTATGGAACTTATGGAAGAAAATATCGATGAGATTATCAAAAAAGCAGAAAAAAATATGTACGAGCAAAAAATAAAAAATGAAACATCGACCAATGCCGAAATCGTACATTCCCTTACCGAACTCTTATATAAAAAATTCCCCAATGAAAAGTATAATTCTGAAAAAGTCAGCGAATATATGGGGTTGATGGCAAAACAGCTTGATTATAACGAAAACCATACGGAATTGATGAAATTATCGGGCTTAATGCACAATATAGGGAAGGTATCGAACCATAACGATACGATAGACAACTCTATTATCACTGGTAGCAATACCATAGCTAATATCAAAAAATATTCAAAAACTGCCTACCAAATTTTAAAAAGCAGTTCAAGTTATTCTAAAATCGCTCATATCGTATTATATCAATACGAGCGAGTCGACGGTACTGGTTATCCTAGGGGCTTAAAAGGCAAGGAAATCCCTGATGAATCGAAAATTCTTAGTGTATGTCGAGCATTTAATGCGATGACAACAGAACAAGCACACAGAACGGCAATGACAACCGATGATGCCATCGCCGAGTTAGAAGCGAATATAAACACACAATTTGACGAAAATGTCGTCAAAACATTTATCGAAATGATTAGAAAAAAACCGTAAAAAATTTTACGGTTTTTTATTGTCCGCGCTAAGATTCCTACGTCGAGCTAACGCTCTCCTGAATGACAGCGCGGATAATATTACGGTTTTTTACCCCTTTTCTATCAACAGCGCATCACTAGTTACCCAATAAAACTGATGTTTATATTTTATCAAAGCCTGACCATCTTCTGTTTTTACCACTAAAACCTCTTCCCCTTCCGCTAATGCTAAATGCAAATACTGATTATCCAAATCACAGGCTACATTAACATTCTTATTTAAGATTGCCTTTTTAAAATTATTAATCTGCATAATATCATAAGCAAAATTATTATTCCGCGGACTAATTATCAACACATTTAATTCACCCGTTTCCAAAACACCCAAAGCGCCATCAATCGCATAAACATTATTTTTCGCTTGATATAAAGGATAATTATTGGCTGATTTTCTAATATTACATACAGGAGCGTGACCAACTATAATCATTTTATCATGTTCTTTATCAAGATAAGCAAAATCATCATTTTTTAAAAAAGCATATTTATCATTTTTTAAATCGTATTCTTTTTCATAACCAGCATGAACAATAATATGTTCTTTTCCTTCCACTAAAATTGGCAATTTTTTCAAAAAATTATACTCTTTTTTGTAATGTTTTTTAATTAATTTAACTAAGGGCTTCGCTTTTTGAGGTAAATCAGTATATAAGTCTTTTAGTTCTTGATACATATCGCCCAAAACAGTTGGATATTTTTGCTTTTTAAACAATTTAAAAATTTTTTTGATAAAACTTTTATTCGTTAAAAACTCTAAAATAAACGCCTCGTGATTACCAGCAAGCACAATTACATTATCTTTTTTATCAAGCTGCATAACTTTATGTAATACCGCCAAATTATCTGCGCCTCTATTAATAAAATCGCCATTGATAACTAATAACTCATTCTCTTGCAAGTCAATTTCATTTAAAAATTTATCCAATTGCTCCAAATGAGCATGAATATCACTAACGATTATAATTCGTTGATAATTTTCCTCATCGATTTTTATTTTTCTTTTCATTAAAAAACATCCTTTATTATTGTAACAATTTAGCCAAACTCGTTTTAAAATACCTCTACGCAACAAGGTGATAATCTTACGGCTTTTTGATATCCGCGTTAAGATTCCTACGTCGCTTTGCTTCTCTAAATGACAACGCGAAAAAGCTATCACTAATTTTATTATTATTTTAAAGTTCAGACTACAGCTTGCCGATAAGATAACTAAGAATATACCCAAAAGGAGATTCTATGTTTCAAAATGTTAATATCGCCTTACTTATAGCAGTTATATTTTCAATTGTTTATTTACATAATGGTATTCACCACTATTTAAGCGACAGAAAAAATCTCTCAAAAAAGCTTTATTTATATATATTAATTAGTTTATCCGCTTGGTCTATGTCAATCGCAATGATGAACACAACAAAAGATGCTACCATTGCGACATTATGGCGCAATATTGCCGTTATTTTTTGGGGAATTATGTATCCACTAATTGCCCATCTCTATATCTATACTGGGCTAAAAAATAGTATCGCTTATAAAAAATACCACTTACATCAAATATTTTATATCCCTACTATCATTTTTTACTATTTTGCCTATTTTGTCAAGCCCTATAACCCAAAGGATTTAATTTTGTCGAAAATAGGTTGGTGTTATGTCAACACCCCACCTTATAATATTGATTTTTATCTACTAATTTATGTTAGTATTTATATTATAGCTCTAACTGTCTTTTCCATATTTTTTTATAAACACGCTAAATTTAAACGTCAACGCAAAGCGATAATTTCCTTTGTTTGTTGTTGTTTTGTAGCGCTCACTATTGGAACAATCACCGATATCATTATACCTTTAATGCCCGACATAAACTTTATTCCTCTAGCCTATGCTTCAAATTTCATCACTTGTACGGTCGTCGCCATCACAACAAGGCGATATATGACGATTTCATTAAGTTCTAACCTTATTCTTAATAAAATCGTCCGAACTGTCGATGAGGGAATTATCGCTTGTGATTACAATAATATTATCGGTTACATCAATCCCAAAGCGAGAGAACATTTCCGAATACCATCATTTATCAAACTAACAAATCTTGCATTTCCCGAGGACTTAATCGCGATTATGCCCGATGAATATGATTTAAAAGTAGAAAAAATTTCTGAAAATAAAGAGAGAATCACTTTCCGCATAAATAATGAAGAAGAACATTATTATGAAGTTAAAGTTAATACTATGTTTGATAGTTTTAATGAACCAGTAGCCTTAGTCCATATTATCCAAGATATTACGGAATTAATCAACATTCAAAAAGATTTAGCCTTATCCAAAAGCACATTGGAATATTTAGTAAAAGAACGTACGCAGGAATTGGATCAAAAACACGTAGCACTTAGCCAAGAAGTAGAACTACGACTAACTGCAGAAAAACAAATTTCATGGCTAGCCGATAACGATAAACTAACTAGACTAAATAATATCAACAAAATGACATCAGATGTAAATTTAGCCTTTAAAAAATCTAATTCAAAGCAAATACACGCTTTAATTTACATCGATATCCATAATTTTAAATTTGTCAACGAAAATTTAGGTCGAAATGTCGGCGATATTTATTTACAATATGTTGCTGAAACACTAATTGAATTAACACCAGCTAATGCTAAAGTTTACCGCGTCGGTGGCGACGAATTTGCCATCTTTATTCAAGATTTATCAAATAAAATCGTAATCGATACACTCTTAATCAGAATTTTCGAGGTGCTAAGCAAACAACGTCATGTCAACAACTTAAAATTATCACTAGGATTTTCTTGCGGTATCGCTTATTTTCCTGAACATGCCAAAAATGCCACTTCTCTACTATACAAAGCAGAAGTTGCTATGCTTGAATCAAAAAAACTCGGTGTCAATCATTATGTTTTTTATGAAAAAAATTATGAAAGGCAAATTTTCAAACGCGAAAAATTAATTGAAGATATAAAAACAGGAATAAAAAACGAAGAGTTTATTCTCTATTATCAACCACTAATCAAAAAAATTAATAAGGAATATAAAATCGTCGGACTAGAAGCCCTAATTCGTTGGCGTTTGGCTGATGGCTCCATCCTGAATCCTGGTGAATTTATTGAAGTCGCAGAAAATTCTAATCAAATTATTAAAATGGGCAAAATTGTGATTAAACAAGCACTACAAGATATAAGCGAATTAAAACATCATTATGGCAAAAATATATCAATTGCAATCAATCTTTCTGTTAATCAATTACTAGATAATAACTTAATCCCTACTATCAAAACAGAAATCGAAAACTCAAAACTTAATCCTGAAATGATAGAAATAGAATTAACGGAAAGAATGTTAGTCAATACAATCACACAATACGATAAAAAAATTGCTGAACTAAAAAAACTCGGAATCAAAATTTCAATCGATGATTTTGGCGTCGAATACTCGTCGCTTAACTATCTCAAAATTTTACCAATTGATAAAATAAAAATTGATATGAGCTTTATTCACGGTATAGGTAAAAACAAACATGACGAAATAATAATCGACAGTCTGATTCAACTAACAGAAAAATTAGATTTATCTGTCTTAGCCGAAGGCATAGAAACAAAAGAGCAATTACATTTTCTTGAAAAAATATCAAACGAAACAATTTATCAAGGCTATTATTTTTATAAACCAATGCCTTTTGAAGAATTAGTGAAAGAAGATATTTTAGAGAAAATTCAATAACAATCTTAACGCAGATTAATCCCACGCTCTGTCATTCTGAGGAGCGTAGCGACGTGGGAATCTTAATCCCACGCTGTCATTCTGAGAAGCGTAGCGCCGTGAGAATCTTAATCCCACGCTCTGTCATTCTGAGGAGCGTAGCGACGTGGGAATCTTAATCCCACGCTGTCATTCTGAGAAGCGTAGCGCCATGAGAATCTTAATCCCACGCTGTCATTCTGAGAAGCGTAGCGCCGTGAGAATCTTAACGTGGGTTTAATAGTTGCACGAAATATAGCATTTAATTAAAGATGGTTTTACATATTGCCGATATAATGATATGACGTTGTACGGAGGTATATGTATGGATAAATTATCCATTTTAGCAGCTATATATTTTTTAACTGGAGCCATCTTTAACTTATCGGGAATTTATACCCTTAATATCAATAAAAAAGCCAGCGCAAATCGTTTATACTTTTTGATAATGGTGGTTTTATCTCTTTGGGCGTGGACTTTTAAATCGATGATCATCGCTAAAACAGCATTAGATGCTGTCTACTTTTGGCGCATAAGTGTCTTTGCATGGGGAACTTTTTATAGCTTTCTCTATCACTTGATCGATGTAATGAAAAACGGTGAACACAAGCGTAACTATCGTTTTTATTTAATGGTTTACTTGCCGTCTTTAATTAATATTATTATTTATGCTGTATTAGTAGACCCCAATTTATTAGCAAAGAAAATGATAATGACAGATTATGGCTGGAATGCCGTTAATGTTCTAGGCTCTATCAGCCCTTATTTTGTTTTGTATTATTGTGTTTTTTTTATAGTGGGCTTATTTAAAACTCGTGATTGGCTTGTCGCTTCTAACAATCCTTTTTTTAAAAAAAGATTACGTAATATAGTTGTTGTTTTTATTGTTGGTTTTTTTATTGGACTAATTAGCGATACACCTGTACCAATCAAACCGCTATTTCCTAGTATAGGTATTATTATACTCTTATTTCCCTTTGGCTTGATTTTTGACAACATTCGCAAACAAAAAATCATGACAAAATCCATTGTCATTAATACGTCTTCGATTATAAATGATAAACTTATGCACAGTATTATTATACTTAACGGCTATTGCTACGTAGTTGCCGCTTTTGCAACTTATGCTGTTGATTTTTATTTTTTCAATGGCTCTAATCAAGATTCTATCATCTTTGCGCTATCCATCTATTCAATAGGAATGATTCATTTTATCTTTGCTGATAGACTTAAAAGCCTAGATTTTCAATATAGTTTACTTACGTTTTCTTGCATACTTTTCGTTACGATTATAAAACTACGTTATGAACAAGTAGCAGGGCAAATCACTTTTTCTATCGTCTTTTACCTTTTAATTTTAACTGTTATCTTTGATAAGAAAGTTTACAGCTATATTGCTTATGCCTTTATTGTTTTAACCCAATTTATCGCTTGGTATATCGAACCAAATCTTGATAATACAATAAATCAGCTTATCATATTTATTGTCACGCTAATTTGTACTATTTTAATTTTATTTATCAATAGAACATTTAGCCAAAGAGTTAGAAAAAATGCCAACCATATAGCAAAGCAAGCTTTTGTAGCCGATGCATCATACAAATTATTATCTACTAACTCAATAGACGAAACAGAAAAAATAAATGACTTATTATATGATAGTCTTATCACCTTTGGTGCAGAAAGAGTTTACTTAGTTACTTTGGATGATATATCAAAAACCGTTGTAATAAACGAACAAATATTCAAAGACAAGTTAGAAAAACTCAACATAAAAGATGAGGAACTCAGAAACAAAGTTTCACATGAGTCTTATCTCTTGATTAACAATTTATTAAATGACAATAATACCATTTATATTGATACCAGAGAAAAAATCCCTGATTATGCTATCAATATCAAAATACTACTACATAAGTTGAACTTGCAATCTTTTGTAGCCGCTCCAATAATGACTAATAACAGCTTATCTGGAGCTGTTCTCTATGTTTATCCAAAAGAATTAATAAACGAAACGGATATACAATATATAACTGTTATCGCTAATTTTATCGGCGAATTTAAGCATAAAGTACTTTATGAAAAAACGCTCTACCAGAATGCGAATTTTGATTTAATCACAAATCTAGCAAATCGCAATTACTTTGGTTCTCTCGTAGAAAAAAGAATACAAGACCCATTAACTTCTATTGTTGCCATTATTTTCATTGATATCGATAACTTCAAAGATATCAACGATGCCTTTGGACATCATATCGGTGATGAAGTGTTGAAAAAAGTGGCAGGAATTCTAACGGAAGTTTTAGATAACGAGGGTGATATTTCTCGCTTTGGCGGGGATGAATTTGTGATAGTTCACGACTATATCGGCAATAAACAAGATGCTCAACATTTTGTCGAAAAAGTTTATCGAGTCTTTAAAGAGCCAATAGAGATACTGCAATATGATTTCCGTATTAGCATGAGTATAGGTATTTCAATTTATCCAAATGATGGTGAAACAATTAATGAATTAATTAAAAATGCCGACCTTGCTATGTATGAAGCAAAACAACAAGGTAAAAACCGTTTTGCTTTTTGTAGCGATACCGCAAAAAAACAATCAATAGAGAATATTCTTTATACAAACAAATTATTTGACGCCTTGAAAAATGATGAATTTTTACTCTATTTTCAACCACAACTATCAACCCACGATGAAAGCATCGTCGGTGCAGAGGTGTTATTGCGTTGGAATTCACCTGACTTCGGTCTAGTTCCACCGTTCAAATTCATTTCTATACTAGAACAAACTGGGCTGATAATTCCCGTGGGCGCTTGGATAATTGAAAAAACACTTGATATACAAAAACAATTTAAAGAAGAAGGAAAAAAATTATTTAGATTATCGGTCAATCTTTCATCCGTGCAATTTCAAGATGAAAACTTAATTGATACTATTACAGGAAATTTAATCAAGCACCAAATTGACCCTCAATTATTAGAAATAGAAATAACAGAATCACTAGCTGTCAATGATCCTGAAAATTCATTAGAAAAATTATACAAAATAAAAGCAATTGGCTGTCCAATTGCCATAGACGATTTTGGTGTTGAATTTTCATCACTTAACCGCTTACAAAAAATGCCTATTGATCGATTAAAAATCGATAAAAGTTTTATTGACGGCATAGGTGTAGAAGAAAAGAAAGAAACGATCATCGACATTATTATCAAATTAGCTAATTCATTAAAATTACATTCCATTGCCGAAGGTGTAGAAGAACAAAGCCAATTAGATTTTTTACGCAAACATGGTTGCGAAGAAATCCAAGGCTACTACTATGCTAAACCAATGCCGTTAAATGAATTTATCAATTACGTCGATGCTCACAATAAGTAAATTAAGAAAGCCGTAAATTCTAAAAAGGAATCTAATCCAATATAAGAATTATACGGCTTTTTTATTAACCCTGCGTTAAGATTCCTACGTCACTACATTCCTCTGAATGACAACACAGGGAAAACTGCATCTCACGAATGACAATGCGAAAAACCATGTTGTTTTGAAGCAAAATGCCAATAATAACGTAATAACCTTACAGCTTTGCTATTTTCTATTCAACAACACTCACCTTTAAAGCTAAAACTTTTGGATCGAGTGTCACTGTCAAGTTCCTGTCACTATAAACTAAACCTTTTAAATAAAGTTCAGCGATTTCATCTTCAATTAAACTTTGAATTTTTCGTCTAAGTGGACGAGCACCATAGGTATGACTATAGCCCTCTTTAGCCAAAAATTCTTTTGCCTCTTCACTAATGTGTATCATGATACCTTTTTCTTTAGCATCTCTATAAATATCCTCCAATTGCAAATCGACAATTTCTATCATATTTTCTTTTGTCAAATGCTCAAAAGCAATAATTTCATCAATTCTATTAATAAATTCAGGTCTAAAATAATCCCTTAGCGCATTTAATAAAACATCTTTACGCTTTGCTTTTTCATCACCTGTAAAACCTATGCCCGAAGATTTAAGCGCACTTCCCGCATTAGAAGTCATAATAATAACTGCATTTTCAAAGAATACCGTTCTACCTTGACTATCCGTTAATCTACCATCCTCTAAAATTTGCAACAACATATTAAAGACATCGGGATGTGCTTTTTCAATTTCATCCATCAATACGACAGAATATGGCTTGCGTCTAATCCTCTCTGTCAATTGCCCACCTTGGTCATAGCCGACATATCCTGGAGGCGCTCCCACTAATTTAGAAACGGTATGTTTTTCCATAAATTCGCTCATATCGAGTCTAATCATCGCCTCTTCGCTACCGAATAATTCTTCTGCTAATGTTTTAGCAAGTTCTGTTTTACCTACACCTGTTGGTCCTACAAAGATAAATGAGCTCGGCTTATTTCTCTTTCTAAAACCTGCACGATTTCGTCTTACACTTCTCGCTAACGCCGAAACAGCATCTTCTTGTCCAATCACCCTGCGATGCAAATTTTCTTCCAAGTTTAAAAGTCTTTGCGCTTCTGCTTCTGTAATTTTCGTTACAGGAATTTTTGTCCACGATTCTATAACTTTTGCAATATCTTCTAAAGTCATTTCTGGTGAAAGCGATTCCTTCTCTAGTTCCGCAATCTCCGCAGCCAAACGTAGTTCTTCTGTTTTATAATGCGCCGCATCGGCAAACATATCATTAGCTGAAGCTTCTTCTTTGAGTTCAATCACTTCTTGATGTTTTATTTTTAATTTTTTCACTTGCGCAGCTAGGTTGTTTTTTAAATTAACCATAGCACCAGCCTCATCGATAACATCTATTGCCTTATCTGGTAAATATCTATCCGTCAAATACCTATCAGCAAGTTTTACCGACTGTGCTATTATTTCATCATTAATTAAAACGCTATGGAATTCTTCATAATAATTTTTTATACCTTTTAAAATTTCTATACTAGCTTCTACCGATGGCTCCTCTACCATTACAGGCTGAAAGCGTCTTTCCAAAGCAGCATCCTTTTCTATATGCTTTCTATATTCTTCTAGAGTTGTAGCACCAATTATCTGTATTTCACCTTTAGCTAGCGCTGGTTTTAAAATATTAGCCGCATTCATTACACCGCCGTGAACTTCACCTGCACCCATAATATTATGTACTTCATCAATAACTAAAATAATGTTACCACTCGATTGCGCTTCTTTGATTAAAGCCTTCATTCTACCTTCAAATTGACCTCTAAACTGCGTGCCAGCAACAATAGCAGTCAAATCAAGCAAATAAATTTCAGCATCTTGTAATTTTTCTGGCACCTCCCCTTCAACGATACGCATTGCTAAACCTTCGGCAATTGCCGTTTTGCCAACGCCAGGTTCCCCAACTAAAATCGGATTGTTTTTAGTTCGACGCGAAAGAATATGCATCACGCGTTCAATCTCATCATGACGACCAACAATTTTATCGATTTCTCCAGCTGCTGCTTTATCGTTAAGATTTTCACCAAATTTTTCTAAATTCTTGCGTTTTTTCTTTTTCTTCTCTGATTGCGTTTTATTAGCACCGAGTTTACTCTTCACCTGATTTAAGATACTTTCTTTTTTATTTTCATCGTCACTATTGCTCGTTGAATTTCCTGAATTATTTGAGAGCGTACTATCTTCTTCTTGCTCATCATCATCATCATATGACATCTGATCAAATGGATTCATCATTTGAAAAAGCGGATTATTTTCTATCTCTGATAAATCCTGATTTTCAATGAATTCTTGCATTTGTTTCGATAAATTCTCAACATCATCATTTGATAAATTCATCTGCTTCATCAATTCATCCATAATAGGTACATCCATTTTTTTTGCACATTCCATACAAATACCCATCATTTTCGACTGACCATTTTCGATTTTAGTAGTATACATAATAGCCACATTTTTATTGCAAATTGAACATTTCTTCATTTATCTAGTCTCCTTTAATTACTAACCACATTACTTTATCATAGCTTTGTGACAATATTATGAACTAGTAGTTAATATATTTGATTATTAAACCCGCGTTAAGATGCCTACGTCACTATGTAATCCCCTGGTCACAAGCTTCGCTTGTTGCTAGTGCACTGCAACCTGTCTCTATGACAACGCGGGTTGACTGAATAGTTACCATATTTTTTGTATATACCCACAATTATCATTTAGCGCCCACTTACACAAATAAAATAGACTTCATTTACCGCGTATAGAAACTAAATACTACGGATTTAAATATATTTAATTTTAAAACAATAAAAGTAAATAAAACCCAAAAAAACGGGTATCAATAATTGAATGGAGAGAAAATTGTTTTTATAACTGATTTTATAAGGAGTTTCTATGAACCCAATTAAAGTAACGGATGATATTTTTAAATTAACAGTCGGAGTTAAAGATTTATTATTTGAGGAAATGTGGTATCTACCAAATGGTGTAACTCTTAACTCTTACATAGTAAAAGGCGATAAAGTCGCAATTATCGATGGTTTTTGCGCATGGGATGGCGTCCCAGAGAAACTTTTTGCATTTTTAGCAAAGATGGAGTTAACAATCGAAGACCTCGATTACTTAATTATCAATCACATGGAACCCGATCACAGTGGTTGGCTAGAAAAAATTGTCGAATTAAAACCAAACGTTGAAATCTTATGCACAAAAATGGCAAGCAATTTACTCGAAGGTTTTTTCGGTATCAAAGAGAATGTACGCATTATAAAAATGGGTGATAAAATTGATTTGGGCGCTGGAAAAGTGTTAGAATTTATGCCAATGGCTCATATTCATTGGCCAGATACAATGTTAACTTTAGAACACTCGACGCAAACGCTCTTCACCTGTGACTTTTATGGCACTTATGGCACTTGCGAAAATAAAGATTTTGATGATAATTTTAAAGAAGATGATATTGACTACTTTACTGAAGAAGCAATACGCTATTTTTCTAACATATTAGTAACATATACTAGTTCCGCAGAAAAAGCTATTAAAAAAACGCGAGAACTAGCACCTAAAATAATTGCACCTGGTCACGGACCAGTTTGGCGTAAAGATTGCTCCAAAATTGTCGATATCTATAATGAGATTACTAATTGGAATAAAGGGAATGCAAAAGATGAAGTATTAATACTTTGGGGCTCTATGTATGGAATGACGGAAATTGCCGTTAAACACGCAGAAGAAATCCTAAGTAAACGCAGTATAAAATTCAAATCACTGCGCATGCCACAAACGCCAATTGGCACTGTTATGTCTTATGCCATTCGCTCTAAGGCTATTATAATTGCAGCCCCAGTTTATGAAAATCATATTTTCCCAGCAGTTGGAGCCGCTGTTGAAGAAATCCTCAAGAAAAAAATAAGCTCTAAAAAAGCGCTCTATATGGGAAGTTATGGCTGGGCGCCTAAAGGAGATAAAGAATTACTAAAAATAGCTGAACGGTTGAAAAGTGACTGGGAATTTTTAGACCCTATTGCATTTAAAGCTCGACCGTCAGATGATGTTTTAACAAAAATTGAACAATCCTTGCAGGAATTAATATAAAAATCTAGTAACTATTCAGTCGACTGTCATACTGAGGAGCGAAGCGACGTGAGTATCGTAGCGCGAGTATTTTATACTAAACCGTAAGATTCTCACGGGCTAAAGCCCTACGCACTGGTCACAAGTCAGGACGCATGGGCGAGCAATAGCCGTAGGCTATGACCAGCCAAAGCTTGTTGCTCGTGTATGCA
>PDWI01003151.1_pt1 | contig 23670 bp, 20 predicted proteins | sample 1430891 | NCBI WGS metagenome assembly PDWI01 (sample SAMN01162508, study PRJNA174530) | Oral metagenome, whole genome shotgun sequencing project. | biome: Marine environment; feature: Marine mammal; material: Swab sample of the gingival sulcus; isolation source: swab sample of gingival sulcus... | reverse complement strand
CGACCCTGATCGCTATCGTGGTCGGCATCACCCTTGGTATCGTCACCGCGATCCGGCAGTACTCCGGTTTTGACTATGGCGTGACGATGATGGTGTTCGTCTTCTTCTCGCTGCCGGTGTTCTGGGTGGCCGTGCTGCTGAAGGAATACGCCGCCATCCAGTTCAACGACTGGATCGCTACGGCGAAATTTGAGCCAACCACAATAATCATCTCCTCACTGATACTCGCCTTCATTTTGGGAGCCGTGGTCGGCGGCAGCTGGACGAGGCGTCTGATCACTTTCGCCGTCGCGGCAGTCTCCTTCACTGGCATTTTCTTCTACTTCAATGCGGTTACCTGGTTTAGGCGCCCAGCGCTGGGAATCCCGGTCTACATCTTGCTGGTGATCGGTGCAGCCGCCCTGGTTATTGTGCTGACTAGCGGCTTCCAGAACCCCAAGGTGCGCAACGCGGTCGGTGCCACGGCGCTGGTGGCGATCATCGGCTACATGTTCACACGCAGCTTGCTGATGAGCTCGCCTACGTTCGGGCTGCTGGCCTTGTTCGCCGCGATTGCCATTGCCGCTGCCGTTCTCTCCGGTGTGATCTTCGGTGGCTTCTCGAAGCGGCAAGCCATCTTTAGTAGCATCGTGACCTCGATCATGGCCTCGGTAGCCGCGCTGATCGACCTGCTACTCAGCAACTGGTCGGCCTACCTGCAGCTGCTATCTCGGCCGATCTCCACGATTGGTGCTAACACCCCAAACCTGGATGCTGGTTTCTGGGTGACTCGCATCGACACCCTCACCCACCTGGTGTTGCCCACCACGGCCCTGGTGCTGATCTCGATTGCCGGTTACACCCGCTACACCCGGTCCTCGATGCTGGAGGTGCTGAACCAGGACTACATTCGCACCGCCCGCTCGAAGGGCTTGAGTGAGCGAGCCGTCATCATGCGCCATGCCGTGCGTAACTCGCTGATTCCGCTGGCGACGATCGTCGCGTTCGACTTCGCCGGATTGATCGGTGGCGCGGTCATCACCGAGACCGTCTTTGGCTGGAAGGGCATGGGAGCCTTGTTCAAAGAAGGCCTGGTAAACGTCGATCCAGCGCCGGTCATGGGCTTCTTCCTCGTGACGGGCACGGCGGCTGTGACCATGAACATGTTGGCTGATATTGCCTACGCATTCCTCGATCCTCGGATCACACGGTAGGGAAAGGATTACTAATGACTTCCAAATCTCCCAACGAAACCGTGCCACCGCGCGACGAAGCAGCCGACAACGAGGCCATCGTCGAAGAGTCACTTAGTGTCGAGGACGACGATCTCGACAACATGCAGACCAAGAGCTATTCGGTCGGCGCGCTTGCGCGGCGGCGGTTCCTGCGGCACCGGGCCGCGATGGTCGCGCTGACGCTGTTGATCGTCATCATCATCTTCTCCTTCACCTACAACGGACTCGGGCCAATCCCCGGCTGGTGGTCGAAGAACTACCTGGACGTCTATCCGGTGATCGACGGCGGCCGCCCCACCCTGCAGCTGTGGCCCTTCTCGATCGGCGAGCATCCGTTCGGTCAAGACACCATCGGCAAGGATTACCTGGCCCTGGTGCTGCGTGGCGCGCAACGCTCGCTGTCTATCGCCTTCCTGGTGGGCGCGATCGCTACCCTGATCGGCACGACCATAGGTGCCGCCGCCGGTTACTTCCGCGGCTGGATCGAGGGCCTGCTGATGCGCATCACTGACCTGTTCATCATCATCCCACTGCTGGTGCTGGCCGCAGTGCTCGGCCAGATGGTCTCTGGCGGTGGTGTGTTCATGCTGGCACTGGTGCTGGGCTTCGTGTCCTGGACCGGCCTGGCCAGGTTGGTGCGCGGCGAGGTGCTGAGCCTTCGCGAGCGTGAGTTCGTGATGGCGGCCCGGGCGATCGGTACCCCGTCGGCGCGGATCATCTTCCGCCACATCCTGCCCAACTCGATGGGCGTAATTGTCGTGAACGCGACGCTGTTGATCTCGGCGGCCATCCTGGTGGAGACCGCGCTTTCCTACCTGGGCTTCGGTGTGAAGGCACCGGATACCTCGCTGGGCCTGCTGATTTCGCAGTATCAGAATGCGTTGACTACTCGGCCGTGGCTGTTCTGGTGGCCAGGCATGTTCATCTTGACCATCGCACTTTGCGTCAACTTCATTGGTGACGGCCTGCGCGATGCCTTCGACCCACGACAGAAGCTGGACTGATATGACTGACACGACAAACATCGACGAAACCAACGTCGACCAACCCGTACTCAGTTTTGAGGATCTGCGGGTCACCTTCCGCACCGAGTTCGGCAACGTATATGCCGTTAAAGGCCTGTCGATGGTGGTGCGCCCCGGCGAGGTCGTTGCCCTGGTAGGCGAGTCCGGTTCCGGTAAGTCCGTGACTGCGACCACCGCGCTCGGCTTGCTGCCCAAGACGGCGAACATCGAGGGCAACACGATCGTCGACTCCAAGGTCATCAACGAGCAGTCGCGCGGCGGCCTGCGGGCCATCCGCGGCAAAGAGGTCGCGATGGTGTTCCAGGAGCCCATGACGGCCCTGAACCCGGTGCTGCGGATCGGCGAGCAGCTGACCGAGGCCATGGAAGTCCATGGCGTCGCCTTCGGCCGCACCGCCTGGGATAAGGCTGTCGGCCTGCTAGACGCGGTCGGCATTCCCGAGCCCGAGAAGCGCGCTTCGCAGTACCCGCACGAGCTGTCCGGCGGTATGCGCCAGCGCGTGGTAATCGCCATGGCGCTTTCGTGTGGCCCGGACGTGATCATCGCGGACGAGCCGACGACCGCCTTGGACGTGACGGTGCAGGCCGACATTCTCGACCTGCTGCGAAGCCTCAAGGACAAGCTCAACACCGGCATTCTGCTCATCACGCACAACATGGGCGTGGTGGCCGACATGGCCGACCGCGTGGTGGTCATGTTCAAGGGCGACATCGTCGAACGAGGCACGGCGGAACAGGTGCTGCTGCACCCCGAGCACCCCTACACCAAGCGGCTCCTGGCCGCGGTGCCGCACCTTGGTGAAGGCCACGGCCAGTTCGGTGCGCGCCCGGCCGATATCAGCCCTGACGCGGAGACGGCGCTCGACGTGCAGAACCTGATCGTCGAGTACAAGCGCGAAGGTCACGACGCGTTCCGCGCTGTCGACGACGTCACCTTCGACGTGAAGCGCGGCGAGATCGTCGGCCTGGTGGGCGAGTCCGGTTCCGGTAAATCCACCATCGGTCGCGCCCTGCTGGGGCTCATCCCGTCTGCAGGCGGCGAGGTCCGGGTGCTCGGCGAGGACCTGCTGTCGTTGAAGGGGGCCCAGCTGCGCGCGCTACGCAAGCGCATCGGCGTCATCTTCCAGGACCCGGCGGCATCGCTGAACCCGCGGCTGCCCGTGGGCGACGTCATCGGCGAGCCGATGAGTGTGCACAAGGTCGGCGGTAACGCCAAGGAGCAGCAGCAGAAGGTGCTGGAACTGTTGGACGCCGTGCAGCTGCCGCAGAGCGCCTACAACCGCTACCCGCATGAGCTGTCCGGTGGCCAGCGGCAGCGGGTGTCGGTGGCCCGGGCACTGTCCCTGCAGCCGGATCTGTTGATCGCAGACGAGCCCACCTCAGCGTTGGACGTGTCGGTGCAGGCCTCGGTGTTGGAGATGTTCATTGAGCTGCAGCGGGAGTTCGGCTTCGCCTGTCTGTTCATCTCGCATGACCTGGCCGTCGTGGATGCGCTAGCGCACCGCGTCGCGGTGATGCAGCTGGGCAAGATCGTCGAGTGGGGCAACCGCGAGCAGGTGCTGCTCAACCCGCAAGACGAGTACACCAAGCGGCTGATGGCGGCGGCTCCGGTGCCGGATCCGATCGAGCAGGCAGTCCGTCGCAACAAGCGCCACGACCTGTTGAAGTCGCTAGGCGACGAGATCGTCGAGTTCGACGTCACCGAACTGCGCTAGTTCATTATTGATTGTGTGGCTGGCCGTCCCTCGGGGCGGCCAGCCACTAACGTGTTATCGGTGAGCTATAACCCGGAACTGACCACCTTGGGATACGTCGTCTCCCCGGATCGCAGCCGGGTGCTGCTGGTGCACCGAATCCACCGCAGCGACGATGAGCAGTTGGGCAAATACAACGGGTTGGGCGGCAAGGTGGAGCCGGGGGAGAACGTGGTCGCCGCGATGCGCCGCGAGATCGCCGAGGAGGCCGGGATTACGGTCACCGAGATGGAGCTGCGCGGCACCGTTTCCTGGCCCGGCTTCAACGGCCGCGACGTGTTCGGCTTCGTGTTCCTGATCACCGGGTTCACCGGGGAACCCGAGCTTAGTAACGAGGAGGGCACCCTGGCCTGGCACGATGTTGCCACCATGATGCAGCTGCCGATGTGGGACGGTGACCGGCACTTTTTGCCGCTGGTCTTCGACGCCAGCGTCGGCCAATTCCACGGCGTGCTGCCCTACGACGGTGACACCAGCGTCTCCTGGCAGGTCGATGTCCTGCCCGCGACGTGACCCAGTGAGGCCCAGATGACTACCAGCCCGATCAGGGAATTGTTAGGCCCGCTTGGTAGGCAGGCGCTGGCCGACGCGATGGCCGAGCCCGAGCCGGGTTCGCTGGCGGCGGCGACCAGACTGCGCAAGCGCTATTCGCCGGAGCTGGCGGCGGCCGCCCTCTCGCAGGCGGTGTTGCGGGCCAAGGCGGCGACCAAGCATCCGCGGGCGGCTGAGCTGTTGTGGACCCCGGCAGGCCTGGAGCAGGCTACCCGCTATCCGGTGGCGAGGTGGCGGGCGGCGAGATTCGCGGCGGCCGGGGTGAAACAGGTTTGGGATCTCGGCTGCGGCGTCGGCGCGGATGCACTCGCCTTCGCTGAGCTAGGTATCGAAGTGGTAGCGATTGAGGCTGATGAGCACACTGCGGCCGCGGCCGAGCACAACCTGGGCCTGGTCGGCGGGGCCGAGGTGCGCGTCGGGCTAGTAGAGCAGGCCGAGCCACCAGCCGATGCGGCGGTCTTCCTCGATCCGGCGCGGCGCACCGGCCGGGGTCGCACCTGGCGGCCCGAGGATTTCAGCCCGCCCTGGCAGCTGGTGGCCGACTACCTGGCCAGCGACCGCTTCGTGTCGGTCAAGGCGGGGCCGGGGCTGCCTAAGGAGCTGATCCCGGCCGAAGTGCGGGCCACCTGGGTATCGCATGCGCGCGACGCCGTGGAGGTGTCGCTGTGGAATCGGCTACCCGCTGGCCCCGAGGCTGTCGTCTTGGCCGACGAGGGGGCGCAATCGTTGCCGTCACCGGAGCGGTTACGCGAGCTGCCGGTGAGGCCGGTGGGGCACTACGTCATCGAGCCTGACAACGCCGTGATCCGGGCTGGGCTGCTCAGCGAGATCGCGCCTGAGACCGACCTGTGGCTGTTGGACCCGCAAGTGGCCTACCTGTCGAGCAACCAGCCCTACCAGGGGCCGTGGGGTACCTGCTTCGAGGTGCTGCAGGTGCTCGACTATCGCGAAAAAACCCTCGCTGCCTGGGTGCGGGCAGGCGACATTGGGGCCCTGGAGATCAAGAAGCGGGCCATCGACGTCGATCCCGCCCAGTTGCGCAAGCGCCTTAACCCGCGGGGCACGCAATCTGCGACGCTATTGCTGGCCCGAACCGGTCAGGGAACCAAGGCGCTCGTGGTTCGCCCCCTGGGCCGCTAGCCGCCACCCTCCCCGCGACTGCTGGCACTCGGCTTGAATGAGTGCTAACTGAAGGTATAGCTTGGGAGCTAGCACTCGGCAGCCCCGGGTGCCAATGGTCGGGCGGCACCGCGACGACGTCCAACCAGTTGCTAGCAAAACCAACCGGCACCGCGCCGGAATGAATAAGAAAGGGTGTTGAACGTGGCAACCACGATCAAGCCGCTTGAGGACCGCGTCCTCGTACTGCCGCTCGAGGCCGAGCAGACCACCGCATCTGGCCTAGTTATCCCCGATACCGCCAAGGAAAAGCCGCAGGAAGGCAAAGTTGTCGCCGCCGGCCCCGGCCGTATCGACGACAACGGCAACCGGGTACCGATGGATGTGGCCGAGGGCGACATCGTCATCTTCTCCAAGTACGGCGGCAACGCGGTCAAGTACGACGGCCAGGAGTACCTGCTGCTGAACGCTCGCGACCTGCTCGCCATCGTCACCAAGTAAGGAAACCGCTATATGTCTAAGATCCTGCAGTTCGACGAGGAGGCCCGCCGTTCGCTCGAACGCGGCGTCGATATCCTTGCCAACACTGTCAAGGTGACGCTTGGCCCCAAGGGGCGCTACGTCGTCCTGGACAAGAAGTGGGGCGCCCCCACCATCACCAACGACGGCGTGACCGTCGCCAAAGAGGTGGAACTGGAAGATCCGTACGAGGATCTGGGTGCCCAGCTGGCCAAGGAGGTCGCCACTAAGACCAACGATGTTGCCGGTGACGGCACCACCACCGCGACCGTGCTGGCCCAGGCCCTCGTGCATGAAGGTCTGCGCGCCGTAGCCGCCGGGGCGAACCCGGTTGGGCTCAAGCGCGGCATGGACCAAGCCTGCGACGCGGTTGTCGACGCGCTGCGCGAAGCCGCCCGCCCGGTGGACACCACCGACGACATGGCCTCGGTTGCCACCATCTCTTCGCGGGACGAAGAGATCGGCAAGCTGATCGCCGACGCGTTCGACAAGGTCGGCAAGGACGGCGTCATCACTGTTGACGAGTCCCAGACGCTGGGCACCGAGCTGGACTTCACCGAAGGCATGCAGTTCGACAAGGGCTATCTCAGCCCCTACTTCGTGACTGATACCGATCGGATGGAGGCCGTCATGGACGATCCCTACATCCTGATTCACTCCGGCAAGATCAGCTCGATGAACGACCTGCTGCCGCTACTCGAAAAGGTGATCGCCGCCAAGGGGCAGCTGTTCATCGTGGCCGAGGACGTGGACGGCGAGGCGCTGAGCACGCTGGTGGTCAACAAGATCCGTGGCACCTTCACCTCGGTCGCTGTCAAGGCCCCAGCCTTTGGTGACCGCCGCAAGGCCATGCTGGAAGACATCGCGATCCTGACCGGTGGTCAGGTGGTTGCCGCTGAGGTCGGGCTCAAGCTCGACCAGGTCGGCCTGGAGGTGCTTGGCCGGGCCAAGCGCGTCGTGGTCACCAAGGACGCCACCACCATCGTCGACGGCGCGGGCGATTCCGCCGAGGTATCCGGCCGGGTTGCCCAGCTGGTCGCTCAGATCGAGCGCACGGACTCCGATTGGGACCGCGAGAAGCTGCAGGAGCGGGTCGCCAAGCTCGCCGGTGGCGTCTGTGTCATCCGGGTAGGTGCCGCCACCGAGGTGGAGCTGAAGGAAAAGAAGCACCGCATTGAGGACGCCGTTTCGGCCACTCGGGCGGCCATCGAGGAGGGCATCGTCGCTGGCGGCGGTTCCGCCCTGGTACATGCTGCTCGCTCGCTCGACGGCGACCTGGGCCTCGAGGGCGACGAGAAGACCGGCGTTGCCGTCGTTCGTAAGTCGCTGGTTGAGCCGCTGCGCTGGATCGCGGAGAACGGTGGCGAGCCTGGCTACGTCATCGTCGCCAAGGTTGCGGAGTTGGAGCCGGGCAACGGCTACAACGCCAAGATCGGCGAGTACCAGAACCTCATTGAGGCCGGGGTAATTGACCCGGTTAAGGTGACCCGTTCGGCGCTTGCCAATGCTGTCTCCATCGCTTCGCTGCTGTTGACCACCGAGACCCTGGTGGTAGACAAGCGCGAGGACGCTGACGACGAATAAGTCACTTTCGACATACTTCGGGGCCCCGACCTAGCTGGTCGGGGCCCCGAAGTGTTTCTGGGGCATGAGGCCGCTGCGGCGAACTGGGATGGCCAGCTGCCGCCGGGACGACCTCAGCCCGTTAGCTTGTGGTACACGCTGGTGTGGGGCCCGAGCCGGGTGGTGTGGCTGGTGCAGTTAACGCCTTCGATCACCTCATTGGTGACCCCACGAACCTTGCCGATCTTATTGTCGCTGCCGGAGATGTTCTCGACCTCGCTCTGCGTGAGCTCCTCGTACTCGAATCGCTTATCGGTGTTGCGGTAGTACATGTAGATAATCCCGTAGAAACCGATAGCCGAGATGGGGCCAAGCAGCAGAAAGTACAGCTTGCTGTCGCCCTCTTCTAGCAAGGTGAACAGGACTAGCAGTTGCGGTAGTAGTTCCATCGTGCTTCTCCTAGAGGAACAAGAACAGCATAAAGCCGATGATCGAGCCGATGACAAAGATGACTGCCGAGACGGCGATCAGCAGTGGCTGATTGATCGGGACGCTGCCCATCGTCTTGCCGGTTCGCCCATTGACTGCAACGTAGTGGGTCAGCTGGGTGCCGCCCTTGTGCTGCACGTAGCTGTACAGCCAGATCGGGGCGTAAATCGATACCCATCGCAGGCCCTTTAGCGTGATGCTTTCGTGCTCCCAGCGAACCCCACGGTCGTAGCTAGAGATGGTTTCTAGTGCTCTGCTGCGGCCAACTGCCAGCACGCGGTGCGCCGACTCAGTATCCAAATCGGCCACGTTGATGTCGCGTTTCTCCGAGGTGAAGCCGCGAAGGTAGTTGGCGTTGTAAGCCACTGCGGCCTTCGTGTCGAATGGCAGCACCGCGTTGATGACGTTGTTCGTCTCGGTGTCGCCGCCTTGATCGGCGCGGCGTGACGAGCTCTCGATGGTCAGGTCATCGATGAACAAATCGAATCGGCGCTGTACCGCGTAAACATCTGCGTCGTAGTAGGTGACGTAATCGTCGCCCTCCTTGACGGTGTAGCTCCTGGTCTCAATCTCGCCGGTGCCGCCGTACTCCACATGGGAGTTGGCGTCCAGCATCAAGAACGGCATGTACACGCCGACGACTTCGCTTGGCTCGAATTGCCGGATGAACTCCCGGTTGGCAAAGAACTTCCGGTCGCTCACGAACTCGCTGACCTTTGTTACAGCTTCCTCTTGCGGTATCTGGAACGGCAGGATGCCATCGGGGACGGCGCCGTTGGGCAACTGGCTGTTGACCGTCAGCATCTGGCGGCACCAGTGGCAGCGGGAGTGGTTGGCTTCGGCGGTGTTGACGATGACTTCCGCGCCGCAGCCCTGGCATTTCAGCGTCAGCACGTCGTCGGTGGATTCCTGGATATTGGTCGCGCCAGAGGCAATTACGGTGCCCTGCAGCTTTTCGATATCGGTGTCCAGGCCGAATTGTTCGTCGATCGTTGCTTCTGACCATTGGTGCCGACAGAAGTGGCAAAACAGTTGCCCGGTGCCTGCCCGCGAGGTGATCTCGGTCGAGCCGCAGCGAGGGCACTTGTCCAGTCCGTCTTTGTGGTCAGACGACGTGTCGATTACCTTCGGGCCCGTTGGCTTGTTAAGGCCAAGTGCCGCTGCAGCGGAAGGTGGTGTTGGCTGCGGTTGCGGCGCGGGATCAGCTGGTGGCATCGCCCCAGCCGCGCCTGCTGACGGCTTCGTGCCCGGCTGCGGCATTGGGCCGCGTGGCGGGGGCGGCATTGCCCCGGGTGGCGGCATTGGGCCGCGTGGCGGAGGTGGCATTGCCCCGGGTGGCGGCATTGGGCCGCGTGGCGGAGGTGGCATTGCCCCGGGTGGCGGCATTGGGCCGCGTGGCGGAGGTGGCATAGCCCCAGGTGGCGGCATTGGGCCGCGCGGCGGAGGTGGCATAGCCCCAGGTGGCGGCATTGGGCCGCGCGGCGGGGGAGGCACAGGCCCCGGGTACGGGCCAGGCCTGCCGCCATAGGGCGGCTGACCCGGCGCCGGGCCCGGGTTAGGAGGATTCATCATGGCGATCTCTCCAGCGCGGGATTATTCCAGCCCGAGGGCGCGCCGCTTGGCGGCGTCGAAGTCCTCTTGGCTGATCAGGCCTTGATCGAGCATTTCCTTGTACTGCGCCAGCTTGGCGACCGGATCCTCCTGTGGGGGAGCCGGTGGGGCCTGCGGCGGCTGTTGCGGCGGGTACTGCCCCTGTTGCGGTGGGTACTGCCCCTGCGGCGGCGGGTACTGTCCCTGCTGCGGTGGGTACTGTCCCTGCGGCGGCGGGTACTGGCCCTGCTGGAACGGGTTCTGGTACGGCGGCGGGCCCTGCTGCTGGTAGTTCATCGCGCCACCAGCCCCGACGACCCCGGCACCCATACCCATCATGGCAATACCGGTCGCGCCGCCACTCTCGCCAGCGGATTCGAAGCCGCGAGCCATCGACTGCTGCATGAACGAAGCGCCGCGACGGCCCGAAAGCGCATCGGCCTTCTTGACATCCGAGAGCAGCTTGCGAGTGTCCTCGTCGTATTCGATCGAGGTGATGGCCACCGAGACGATCACCAAGCCGCGGCCCGAAGCCCACTGGTAACCGGCCTCAACCGCGCCGGACAGGGACTGGGCGAAGCCGAGGGAGTCTCCCTGGATCTTGCTGATCCGGTTGCCCTTGCTCGGATCGTTGGTGTAGTTCGACAGCGCCGGAGCCAGCGACGAGACGACCTCGTTGAACAGCTGCGAGGCGGCAGGATTGTCGAAGTCGCCGAAGTCGAAGACGGGTGCGTCGGGCTGCAGGTAGGTGTACGGCACGAAGCCCTTGACGAATAGGATCGGATCGACGATGCGCATCGTGTACGTGCCGCGCGTGATCGCGCCGACCTGGGCACCCAGGTAGGCGTCGTCCCAGTAGATCTCCGACTGGGTGCCGAAGCGGTTGTCCGGGATCTCCTTCAGGTTGACGTAGAACGCCAGCTGCTGCGCCGCTGGCTGCCCGCCGAACTTGAAACGCTCCCACGACTGCTTCAGGGTCGCGCCCAACAGGTCGCCACCGGCGAAGACTGACTGTGCCTGCGGGTCGTCGGTAGTAAAGATGAAGCCGCCGGGCTCGCCGATGAAGCCGGTGAGTTCGCCGTCCTGGAAGGTCATCAGGCCGTATCCCTCGGGAACCACGATGCGGCTGCCGTTGCTGATGATGTTTTCGGAGCCCTTGACGTTGGCGCCACGGCCGGCATCGGTACCGCGTTTGACCGCAGGGAAGATCGCTGCGCTCGGTGGCAAGTTAGTTGGGGGAGTTAGATAGTCGAGCCATTGGTCGGCCAACATCCCGCCAACCGAACCAGTAAATGCCTTAATGAAACCGAACACCATTGGGGCCTCCTAGTACGTGCCAAAGCCCTCTTGCCAAGGCACTATCACCTCTTCAAAGGTAGCACGACGCCGGGTTCTCGGTGCCTGCGGGAGGCAACTAGCCGCACCTGATCGCACAGTGGCGCGGCTACGGCTTTGAGCGGCTAGCTACGATTCGGGGCAAGCCCAGTAGACTGCGATGCACAGGTGTGAGGAAGGCGTGAAGATGGCATTGACAGGCTCCGGGGTGCCCACCCCGTTTGAGGCGTTGGGGTTGACCTATGACGACGTGTTGTTGCAGCCCAATGAATCCGACATCATTCCCTCCGAAGTAGCCACCAATACCCAGTTCACGCGCCGGATTGTGTTGAATGTGCCGCTGGCCAGCGCGGCCATGGATACCGTCACCGAAGCCCGGCTGGCTATCGCCATGGCCCGAGTGGGCGGGATCGGCATCCTGCACCGCAACCTGGCAATTGAGGATCAGGCCCACATGGTCGATCAGGTGAAGCGCTCCGAGGCTGGCATGGTCACCGATCCGGTCACGGTCAGCCCCGACGCCACGCTGCAGGAAGTCGACGAGCTGTGCGCCGCCTACCGCATTTCCGGCCTGCCGGTCGTGGCCGACAACGGTGTGCTCCTCGGCATCATCACCAACCGTGATCTTAGGTTCCAAGACGACGAACAGCGTCCGGTCAGCGAGGTCATGACGCCCATGCCGCTGGTCACCGCGCCGGTCGGCGTCGCACCTGACGAGGCGATGCGGTTGCTCGCCGAGCACAAGATCGAGAAGCTGCCGATCGTTGCCGCCGACGGCAAACTATCCGGCCTGATCACCCTCAAGGACTTTTCCAAGGCCGATAAATATCCCAATGCCGCCAAAGATGAGGCGGGCAGGCTGCGAGTTGGAGCCGCGGTCGGCTTCTTCGGTGATTCCTGGGAGCGGGCCATGGCGCTTGCTGACGCTGGGGCCGATGTCATCGTGGTCGACACCGCCCACGGGCATAGCCAGGGGGTAGTCGAAATGATCCGGCGGCTGAAGGCCGAACCTTCGGTGGCAGGCGTGGACATCGTCGGCGGCAACGTCGCCACCTATGCGGGGGCGAAGGCCCTCGTCGAGGCCGGTGCCGACGCCGTAAAGGTGGGTGTTGGGCCCGGCTCCATTTGCACCACCCGCGTGGTGGCTGGCGTCGGCGTGCCCCAAGTTACCGCCATCCACGACGCTGCCCGCGCCTGCCAGCCTGCCGGGGTGCCGGTGATCGGCGACGGCGGGCTGCAGTATTCCGGCGACATCGCCAAGGCGATAGTGGCTGGCGCCAACAGCGTCATGCTTGGCTCGCTGCTGGCCGGATGCGAAGAAAGCCCAGGCGAGCTCGTGTTCATCAACGGCAAGCAATACAAGTCGTATCGGGGCATGGGATCGTTGGGCGCGATGTCAGCGCGGGGCCGCCAGGCCTCATACTCCAAGGATCGCTACTTCCAAAGCGACGTGGTTCGAGATGACCAACTCATCCCAGAGGGCATCGAAGGCCAGGTGGCCTATCGCGGGCCGCTCGCCAGCGTCGCCCATCAGCTCGTCGGCGGGCTGCGGCAATCCATGTTCTATGCTGGTGCGCGCAGCATCCCCGAACTGCAGGAGCGCGGCCGGTTCGTGCGCATCACCGCCGCCGGGCTACGTGAGTCACATCCGCACGACATTCAGCTCACCGCTGAGGCCCCCAACTACTGGACCCATTAGGAAATCGACATGCAAGAACTAGGACAAAGCAACCGGGTGAGCAGGACCTATGCCCTCGACGATGTGGCCATCGCCCCGACCCGGCGCACCCGCGGCGAGCAAGAGGTTGACCTGAGTTGGCGCATCGACGCGGTCACCTTCGACGTGCCCATCGTGGCGGCCCCAATGGATTCCGTGATGAGCCCGGCGACGGCGATCCGCATGGGCGAGCTAGGCGGCCTGGGCGTGCTGAACCTGGAGGGCTTGTGGACTCGCTATGAGGATCCCCGCCAACAGTATGAGCGGCTCACCGCCGAGGTAGATCAGGTGACGGTCACCCGCCGCATGCAAGAGATCTACGCCGAGCCCATCAAACCGGAACTGATCGAGGCCAGGCTGGCCGAGCTGCGGGCGGGCAACGTGCCGGTGGCGGCGTCGCTGTCCCCGGCTCGCACCGCCGAGTTCAGCTCCCTCATCGAAAACGCGGGCCTCGATTTCTTCGTGATCCGCGGCACCACGGTTTCGGCCGAGCATGTCGGCGGCGAGGACACCCTCAACCTCAAAGATTTCATCTACAACTTCGACACCCCGGTTTTGGTCGGCGGCTGCGCCACCTATCGTGCGGCGCTGCACCTGATGCGTGCCGGGGCGGCCGGGGTGCTGGTCGGCTTCGGCGGCGGCTCGACCGCCACTACCCGGTCAGTGTTGGGCATCGAGGTGCCGATGGCATCGGCTATCGCCGATGTTGCCGAGGCGCGCCGGGACTACCTGGAGGAGTCCGGCGGCCGCTACGTCCACCTCATCGCCGACGGCTCGGTCGGCCATTCCGGCGACATCGCCAAGGCGGTGGCCTGCGGTGCCGACGCAGTGATGGTCGGCTCCCCGCTGGCTCGCGCCACCGAGGCTCCCGGCCGCGGCTGGCACTGGGGGCCGGAGGCCTGGCACCGCAGCCTGCCGCGCGGCCATCGCTCCTTCTTCGAGCAGGTCGGCAGCCTGGCCGAGGTGGTAGTTGGCCCCTCGCATGTGTCGGACGGGACGATGAACCTGGCGGGCGGCCTGCGCAAGGCGATGGCCCTGACCGGCTACACCGACCTGAAGTCCTTCCAGAAAATCAACCTGATCCTGCGGTCATGACTACCCAGCGCCCCCACCCTGAGCTAGACCAGCTGCGCCAAGAGATCGACGCGATTGACGCTGGGCTGCTGGGGTTGTTGGCGCAGCGATTCCAGGTAACCGCCCAGGTGGGGCAGGTGAAAGCTGAAGTTGGCTTGTCGGCAGTGGATGAGCAGCGGGAGCGAGACCAGTTGGCCCGGTTGCAGGCCAAGGCGGGTGAAATGGGGCTCGCGCCCGAGTTCGTGGCACAGCTGTGGCGGCAGGTGTTTGCCGAAGCAGTGCGCCGCTACGACGAGGATGCGGTTACGCGGTTGCAGCAGCCTGCGGTAAACCCGCCGACGGCCCCCCGCGTTGGTGCGGAGAGCCGTCGACATGTGGGAGAGGAAAAGGACTAGTTCAGTTCTGCCGCCACGATGTCGCTGACCTCGTTGCGAGCGGCCGCCGCGGTTTCGTCCGTCGGTTGCCCTTCCGCGGCAAGTTCGGCTGCGATGCGGTCGCGGTAGTTCTGCTTCTCGGCTTCCTTGCGCTCCATACTCCAACCAAGGACCTCAGCCGCAATATCGGCGACTTCATCCACGGCCGATGCGCCCCGATCTCGCGCTTCGGAGTTGAGCCGGATGCGAGTGATCAGGATGTCTTCAAGGTGCATGGCGCCCTCGACCGTGCAGGCCCGATGCACCTCAGCCCGCAGGAATCGCGGCGCAGCCTGCAGCGGTTCGCCCAGACTCGGGTCGGCGTCGATGGCGGCTAGCAGATCCAATACCTCCGAGCCGTAGCGCGACAGCAGGTGCTTCATGCGGTCGGCGTCGAAGCCGTACTTCTTACCCAGCCGCTCCGATTGGTTGCGCACTGCCTCGAGACCGGGGGCGCCAAGCAGTGGCAGATCGGCGGTGATCGACGGGCGACGCTTGGCATCGTCCTTACCAAGCGCGAAGTCGACGGCGTCACTGGCCATCACCCGATAGGTGGTCAGTTTGCCGCCGGCGATCGCGACCATGCCCGGTGCCACCTCGGTGACGGTGTGCTCGCGGGAGACCTTGGTGGACTTGGATTCGTCCAGCACCTTCGGCTGCAGCAGCGGCCGCAGGCCAGCGTAGGTACCGATGATGTCGTCGCGGGTTAGTGGTGTGGCGAGCACCTCGTTGGCGTGATCCAGCAGGTAGTCGATGTCCTCGCTGGTAGGCACTGGGTGGGTGAGCTTCTCGTGCCAGGCGGTGTCGGTGGTGCCGATGACCCAGTAGTACTGCCACGGGATGATGAACAGCACCGACTTTTCGGTGCGCAGGAACATGCCTGCCTCAGCCTTGATGCGTTCCCGCGGCAACACTAGGTGGATGCCCTTGGCGGCCAGCACCTTGAGCCCGCCGGTGCTCCCAGCGAGATCCTGGGTCTGCTCGGTCCACACGCCGGTGGCGTTGATGATGTGCTTGGCCTTGACGGTGATCTTGTTGCCAGTTTCCAGATCCTCGACAACCGCGCCGCTGACCCGGCCACCGCTCTTGGTGACTTCGACGACCTTGGTCCGGCTCGCCGCGACGGCGCCGTACTGCCCGGCGGTGCGAATCAGCGTGATTACCAAGCGGGCATCGTCGACGCGCGAATCGTAGAACTCGATGGCTCCGATCAGGGCGTCGGGCTTGATATCGGGGAAGCGCTCAATGGCGGCCTTCTTGGAAAGGTGCTTTTGGACGGGAACCGTCTTTTTGAACCCGGCACCGGCCACGGCCAGCGCGTCGTACATGCCGACGCCGACGGCGGAATATGCCCGCTCCACGACACGCTGCTTAAGCGGCCACAGGAAGGGCTGTGCCTCCACTAGGTGCGGGGCAATCCGGGAAAGCAGGCGGCCGCGCTCGGTTAGTGCCTCGGCTACCAGTTTGAAATCGAGCTGGTATAGGTAGCGCAGGCCACCGTGAACGAGCCGGGACGAGCGCGACGAAGTGCCGAAGGCCCAGTCCTGGGCGTCGACGATTGCGGTTTTAAGTCCGCGCGAAGCCGCGTCCAGGGCGATACCGGCGCCGGTGACGCCGCCGCCGATGACGAGGCAATCGAATTCTTCTTCACCGAGGGCGCTGAGGGCCGCCTCGCGTTGGGTTACTGAAAGCTGATACGACATTGTGCTCCTTTGCTTTGCCAGTACCAGCTTGGATCACTTGCACCCATCCAGCAAGCGGTGCGCACGTTCGTGCAACATCTGGTTATCGGCGGGCACCTTTATGTGGTGGCTGGGGTGTTCTGGGGCGAGTGCTGCGGTTGCAACTTGGGGTGCTGCAGCAGTCCGTCATTCAGGGCGCAGAACGGCCATTGTCGAGGTCGCCGCCTGCATTGCAACCAAGCCGACGTTAATACTCGGGGTCGGCTGCGCTACAGGGTTTGGGAGCAACAGCATCAGGAGGGCCAGGGGACGGGCTCTACTGCTCTATGCATTTCCGTGCAATACTGACCGTGAAGCCAGCAAAGTGAGGATAAGACGTGAGCACGGTAGTGCTAGTGCAACCGCAGGGATGCGTTCGGCACAGAAGCTAGATAGAGCGAACCCTGCGTTGTGACCAAAGCCTTAGCGAGCAATACACATCAACCGAACCACACCCTCTACTGAAGTTAGGATGAGCATGAAAAGCCCAAGAAACTCGGCCAAAACGCTGCTTATTGTCGCAGCAGTCGTTGAGATCGTAGTGGGGCTGGCCCACTTTGGCATGCCTGCCTTTGCATTGAAGTCGCCGGGAATCGCAGCCTCAGCCGAGATCGAGTCCGATTTCCTCACCCTATTATTGCTGTGCGTAGGCATCCTATTGATAGCTTTCGGCGCATGCACGCTTCTATTACTCAGAGAATCTGTCGCAATCCAAATACTGTTTTATTACACAGTCATTAAATCTGTCTTGTGGCTAGCGAGAGTGATCATCGAAGTCGTCTACCCGGTGGAAGTGCCTCTGTTCCATCTCGAGCAACCGACTCTCTACATACTGCCGATGCTAGTACTTGAATGGCTACTGTTCGTGGCTGCGGCGTTCCTGACAGCGAAACAATTGCGAAGCGCACCAAGGCGCGAGGCCTGACAGAGACACGAATCTAGGTATGCGTTTGGCCGGCTGACACAAGGGCAGATCAAAATCGCTTCTCTGGTCTTCTTGTTCGGCATGCGGCCACTCGCCCCAGTTCTGCGCGGTTTGCCTACTGGTCGGCCACTGAAGCACCTACTGCCTGGAATGATCTGATTCTGAGCGGCCAGGTCGTAACTCCGGCTGCGCCAGCAGACCGTCTATCAGGGCTCGAGTAGACCAATGCCACGGTTCACCCAACTCGCGCGCCAGTTGTATTCCGGCATGAATACCCGGGAAGTCTCTCGCGGTGTCGATTGCTTCGGGTGTGCTCTTAGTGGCCTCGTATTCGGTCAGTAGTGTGACATAGCTGGTAATTGCGGCTAGTAAAACGCTGGCTTGCCCGAGGCTAAACCCGTAGCGTGCCGCGAATGCCTGCTGATGCTTGTCTATGTATTTCAAAGTAGGCGAAGCGTCAGGGCCGAGGTTAAGCATATGATCGCCAATGCCTGGGTATGCCAGGACGAATTGCCGAACCTGCGCGGCGTACTCCATTAGCGCATCGGCAAGAGGCTCTCCAGCAACTTCTTCTGGTGCAAACTGGCTACAGATGTAATTCGCTACCGCTCGACGCAACCCGGTCGCCCCGTGCACATGACGGTAGATCGACATCTCACTGACACCCAGTTCGGCGGCGATCGCAGCTACGGTAACGTTGCCGAGCCCGAGCTGTGCTCCGAACTTGCCGATCCGTTCTGGTGACAGCCTTGCGGGGCGGCCGCGCCCCCGGTTGCCACTGCGAAGAGCCTGTTGTTGGCTGGTCACCAGGGCCTCCTTTCGCTACCCCTCATCTTCGCGCGAGCGAGTTTACAGAGCATTCAGTCATCAGTAAGGTTAACCTTACTAACGTAATTGGAGGTATTGCTCATGGCCAATCCACTGCAACTGACGGCAGGCGAGATGGCGGAATTACTGGAAGTAGTAAACGCCCACCAAGACGACGACCATGAGTCTCACGGGCAACGGCACCGGTTGCGGGTGACTGGCTTCGAAAAGCGAGCAGCGCAACTGATGAGGGTTACAGGGCAGCTTGCAGAATCGGCTGACCTGGCGCAGTGGAGCGGCCCGAACGTCGTGATTCGGCTCGAATTGCCGATCCAGCCAGCCGAGTTGGTCGGGATAGCCGGGGCGCCGACGACCGCATCACGGGTTTACACCGTCGCCGAGGTTGCCGTTGACACCCGCGAAATTGCCGTGGATTTCGTCATGCATGATGATCCGTCACCGGCGATGCAATGGTTGCGGCAAGCCAAGATTGGCGATGAAGTGGAACTGTGGCCACCCTTGCAGCACAAGGTGCCTGGCCCAGGCCAGCAGCGGGTGTTGGTGTGTGATGCCACTGGCATGCCCGCCGCCCGCAGCATCATGCGCGACGTGGACCTGCCCGGCAAAACCATCTTGCTCACCAACGCGCCTGCCGATCAAGTGCCGCAGCTGCCAGACGTGGCGGTAGTTCGCACTGATCAGCCGCTTAGTGAGGCTTTCCAGGCGCTCGACCTAGCCCAGGTCGATTCGGTGTGGGGAGCAGCCGAAAGCAGCGAGATGCGTTCGCTGCGCAACTACTGCCGCAACGAGCTAGGCCTAGCCAAGGAACAGGTACAGGTGTACGGCTACTGGCGGCGTGGCACATCCAACACCAGCATCGACATTCAGCGGCTACGGATGGCGCGCGACGCAATCGCTGAGGGTGTTCCCATGGACAAATTGGAGGAGCGAATGGAGGAAGAGCTGTGAGCGAGCCAGCTCAGCCGAAACTGCTGTCGGCGCGCCCCTTAATGATGTGCGTTGTCTTGGGCGCATTTGCTGTTGCAATCACTTGGATCGCCAAACTAGTCAATGTTGCGATCATGGGCTCGGTGCCCTGGCTGTCTTTCCCGCCGCCGATACCGTTCTTCGTGCCGGTGATAATGGCCCCAATCATGGTTAAGCGACGCTGGGCTGCCATGCTCACTGCGGTCATCGCAGCCGTGATCGGCGGCGGTATGCAGCTAGCCGCAGGCATCCTGGTGGAGTTGGCAACCTGGCTTGGGGCGAAAAACTGGCGGTTCAGCGCCAAGTGGGCCATCACGACCGGCGCCGCATTCGGCGCAGTTGCCTTTGGAATCATGTTTGTGTTTCCCGAGTTCCGCGCTGTGGCGCCTGGCCTTAAGGTGGCCGCCCTTGTGATCAAGGTCGTGGTCTTTGGGCTCTACGGCTGGCTCGCGCTGGTGTTGGTGCACGCCCTGGAGCGAGCCGGGATACGTGGGATGACCCGGGAGTGAAAGTACGCGGCCTGCGCGTCAATTTCGACCACACCCAACTATTCGACGGCCTAGATCTGGACTTCGCCGAGGGCAGCTACACCCTGATCTGCGGCCCGACGGGCTGTGGCAAGTCGAGTCTGGTGCTCGCGCTAACCGGCGGGTTGCAGGCATCGGTTTCTGGTGAGATCACTGGCGGTCCGGCTGCCGTGGTGTGGCAAGACCCTGGGGCACAGCTGTGCGGCCGAACCGTCCTAGACGAGGTGCGACTGCCGATGGACTACAGCAACGTGCCCGCGGAGGAATCTACTCGGCGCGCCCGCGAATTGTTGGTCGAAGGCGATCTCGCTGGGGTTGAGCCAGGGCGTGACCCAGTGCTGCTTTCCGGTGGGCAACAGCAGCGGTTGGTGCTGGCTGCTGGGCTGGCCCAGGATTGCCCGGTGCTGATCTTGGACGAAGCCACCTCACAGCTAGACCAAGCGGGCCGGGCACGATTTGAGGCAGCGGTGCAGTCGCAGCCACACCGAACCATCATCGCTATCGACCACGACCCAACCCATCACCTGCCCCGAGCTGATCGAGTGATCGTACTTGGCGAAGGGGGAGTGGTGCGCCACGACGGCCCAACGCTTCCGGATGATCCGGCAAGCTTCGGTATCCGGGCGCCAGGGAGTACCCTGCCTAAGCATTCGAGCCGGTTGGGTAACGCCGAAACCGAGATAGACCTAGGGTTCGGCAGCTTTCCCCTCGGATCGGTGGTAGCTGTGGTGGGCGCCAACGGGTCGGGCAAATCAACCCTGCTACGCCAACTGGCCCGTCGCCGGGACCTGCTGCGTCACGGCGTCGCCTGGGTTCCGCAGCGGGGCGCCCACTATTTGCTGCGAGACACTGTGGCAGGTGAATTGGACGCGGGGCCGACGAGCTTCACCCCGGCCGAGGCTGGGCTGACTGGCTGCGAGCAGTTGGCCCCGCTAAGCCTTTCGGGGGGCCAGCGGCAGCGGCTAGCCCTGGCCCACGCGCTCGGCGGCGCGAACTTATCGCTGGCTTTGTTGGACGAACCCAGCTATTCCCAAGATCTGGCTGGAACCCGACAGGTTATAGAGCTGATCACCCGGGACGTTGACCGCCGAGTCACGCTAATCGCCAGCCACGACCAACTACTGATTGATGCAATCGCTACCCATGTGGCGACCATGGCCGACGGCGAGGTGAGGCAGGTGGCGACATGTTGAAGTGGCGCGTTCACCCGTTGTGGTTGCCGCTGAGCCCGCTCGTGCTGATGGTGGGGGCAATTCGAACCCCCTCATTTTGGTTCCTCGCCATCGTCACCGGCGCGATGCTAGCTATCAACTTATTGGGTGGGCTAAAGCGCGGCATATTGGCAGCGCTGCGGCTGGTGTTGGTCTTCCTATTCATCTGGGGCAGTTTTTCCCTGTGGATTCCACAAGAAAACGCGCTGATGCTCGCGGGACGAATGGCCACATTGGCAGTGGTCGTGCTGGTGCCCTACCTCAGCATCCGATGGGAGGTGGCGGCAGACACGCTGACTGAGCAATTCAAGGTGCCCTATCCATTGGTGGACACCATAGGTATGGCCGGGCGCTTCGTTGCGATGATGCGACGCGAATGGCGAGAAATGTCGTTACAACAGCGCGTCAACGCTAGGGGCTCCCGCATAACCCAGCTACGCCAAGCCCACCGCATGGTGGTGCCACTACTGGTGGCGTCCTTTCGCCACGCCGAAACCACGGCCCTCGCGCTAGAAGCCCGCCGCTTTGGCGCAGCCGAAACCAGAACCACCCACTACACCCGGCGAGTCACGGCATTCGACGTGATCCTGCTGCTTGGCTACTGGGCGGCCAGCGGGTGGCTCATTTGGGCTACCGGCGGACTCAACTAGCCCGTTGCCAGCCCGGTTTTGGCAGCAGCAACCCAAGCCGCGGCGCGGCAACGATACGGTGGAACAGTGCTATCGCAGACTGGATGGAAGAACCTCGACGACTTCGTAAGCCTGCCCCGGCTGGGTGGGCTGGTGCTTGGTGACAACGGCACCCTGATGGTTTCGGTCGCCTCGCTAGACGCCAAGCAGACCGGCAACACTAGCTGCTGGTGGCGGCTCGACCTGAATGGGCAGCTGCCGCCGCAGCGCCTGACCAGGGGAACCGACGGCGAGAGCTTCGGTGCCTGCCTGCCCGGCGGCGACTTCGTATTTGGGGCCAAACGGGATTTGCCCGCCACGGCCGACGGGGAACCGAGCGAGGACGTCTCGGCGCTGTGGCTGCTGCCAGCCACTGGCGGAGAGGCCTACCCGATCGCGCAGCGCAGCGGCGGCTATTCCCGCATCATCACTGCGGCCCACTCCGACGTCATGATCGCGCTGGCGCCCACCCATCTGGACGCGGCCGACGAGGATGCCGATGCCGAAAAACGAGCCCGGCGGCGCGAACACCAGGTTTCGGCGATCCTGCACGAGGCCTACCCGGTGCGGTTCTGGGATCACGATCTTGGTCCGGTGGCCAACCGGCTGCTGCGGCTGGATCTCGGCTCCGGGGCCGAACGGACGGCGAGCGCCGAACCACTGACCGGCGAGGTCGGCCGCTGCCTAGACGAGGGCGACTGGTCGCTGAGTGCTGACGGCTCGACGCTGGTCGTGGACTGGGCCAAACGCCGGTTCGTCTACGAGATCGCCAACGCGGTGATCGCCATTGATACGGCCACCGGCGAGCGCACCGTCTTAGCCCAGGACGACCAAGACGGCTTCGGCCAGCCGGTGATCTCGGCAGATGCCAGCCTGATCGCCTGCGTCCGCATCACCCAGTCCAGCGCGCAGTTCGCGCCAAAGCGTTCGCTGTGGCTCACCGACCGGCAGGGCAACGGCCGGGCCCTGGCCGCCGACTGGGACCGCTGGGCCGCTCCCATCGCCTTCAGCCCCGACAACCAGCTGCTCTACGTGAGCGCCGACGACGACGGGCATCACCCGCTGTTCGCCATCGACCTCGCGACAGACGAGGTACGCCGGTTGACCGACTACGGAGCGTTTTCTGCCGCGCAGCTTTCGGCCGACGGCTCGACGCTGTACGCGGTGCGCAGCTCCTACCTCGACCCCGGGACGGTGGTCGCTGTCGATACCACCACCGGCGAGGTCACCGAGCTGTGGCGTCCCGTCGACTATCCCGAACTGCCCGGGCGGCTGGAACGCGTCGAGACCACCACCGCCGACGGGATCCGGGTGCCCGGCTGGCTGGTACTGCCCGAAACTGCCAGCGCCGACGACCCGGCTCCGCTCGCACTATGGGTGCATGGCGGCCCGCTGAACTCTTGGAATGCTTGGTCGTGGCGCTGGACGCCGTGGCTGCTGGCGGCCCGCGGCTGGGCGGTGCTGCTGCCAGACCCGGCGCTATCGACCGGCTACGGCCAGGCAGTTATCCAGCGTGGCTGGGCTCGCTGGGGCCAGGAAACCTACGCCGATCTCATGGCCATCACCGACGAGACCATCGAACGGGCCGACATTGACGCTACCCGCACCGTCGCCATGGGCGGCTCGTTCGGCGGCTACATGGTCAACTGGATCGCCGGGCATACCGATCGATTCCGGGCGATTGTCTCGCATGCCGGGCTGTGGAACCTCAGCAGCTTCAACGCCACCACTGATGCTGCCTGGTATTGGGCCCGCGAGCTAACCGAGCAGATGCGCCGCGACAACTCCCCGCACCACAGCCTCGCCAACATCACCACCCCGATGCTGGTGATCCACGGCGACAAAGACTATCGGGTGCCGCTCGGCGAGGGCCTGTCGCTGTGGTGGGACTTGACGTCCAATTGGGCAGGGGAGGAAGCCGATTTCCCGCACAAGTTCTTGTACTTCCCCGACGAAAACCACTGGATCTTGAAGCCCAACAACGCCAAGATCTGGTACGAAACGGTGCTGGCCTTCATCGAAGCGGGCATCGGCGGGCAGCGCTTCCAGCGGCCCGAGCTGTTGTAGCCGATCTTCCCGCGAGCAATTGGTGGGCCTGCTCCCCGTGGTACCGTTAGACGGTCGGTGGCACCACCCGGTGCAAGGGAATCCGGTGAAAATCCGGAACTGACGCGCAGCGGTAAGAGGGACTGGCCGAGCAATTACGTCACTGGGGAAACCTGGGAAGACGCTCGGTTGGGATGAACTCAAGTCCGAAAACCTGCCGACGCTTCGTTACTGCCTCGCGAAAAGGCCTGAGTGAAACGAGTTTTCATGAAATCTTCGCGCTTTCCGTTGACCGCAGCCGCGCTCCTGGCGGCCCTAATGGCCCTGAGCGGCTGCGTCGGTGCTCCCACCGAAACCGCAGAGTCCGCCGATGCCACCGCCGAGGCGAGTGCTGCGGCGACCACCGAGACCCAGG
>PDWI01003309.1_pt1 | contig 23675 bp, 19 predicted proteins | sample 1430891 | NCBI WGS metagenome assembly PDWI01 (sample SAMN01162508, study PRJNA174530) | Oral metagenome, whole genome shotgun sequencing project. | biome: Marine environment; feature: Marine mammal; material: Swab sample of the gingival sulcus; isolation source: swab sample of gingival sulcus... | reverse complement strand
AGTGGCTTCAAAATCCTCGTCCGTCTCTCCGGGAAAGCCCACAATCAAATCCGTGGTAAGGGCAATGTCCGGGCATACTGAACGGAGTTTTTTGACAATATCCTCGTACCTCTCACGGGTATAAAGACGGCCCATGGATGTAAGAAGGGTATCAGAACCTGACTGCACAGGCAGATGCAGTTGCGGGCACAGATTGGGCAGTGTTCCAAAGGCCGCAATGACTTCCGGTGCAATATCCTTGGGATGCGATGTGGTAAAACGCAGCCTGGAAAGCCCTGGAATGGCCGCAACCCGATGTAAAAGCTCAACAAAACTGACGCCGTCTCCATGCCCGTCAAGGCCGTAGCTATTGACGTTTTGGCCCAGAAGAGAAATTTCCCGCACCCCGCGTTCCACCAAGGCACGACATTCGTCCACAATCAGTTTGCCTGCCCGTGATTTCTGGCGGCCACGGGTATATGGAACAATGCAGTAGGCACAAAAATTATTACACCCCTGCATAATATTCACAAACGCCTGTGCCGGAAGAAAACGCGGGAAATGATTTTCCCGTTCAGGATAATGGTCAAGAAATTCAAGAAGACTGATGCGTCGTTCCGGGTCGTCAGCCAATTGCTGCAAGGCTATGGGTACATTGGCCACTCCGTCCGTGCCAAAGATGAGACGGACAAAGGGAAAGCGCTTCCAGAACGCCGTACCCACCTGCTGGGCCACACACCCGCCAACAGCTACAAAACACAAAGGATTCTTTTCCCAATATGCCTTGAGACGTCCTAAAAGACTATACACCTTTTGTTCGGGTTTTTCCCGAACACTGCATGTGTTGACAATAAAACACTGGGCATCCGCCTCGGCAACAGGTTCCCAACCCAGGGTCTGCAACGAGTAGGAAATCCAGTCAGAATCGCAGACATTCATCTGGCAGCCAAAGGTGATGATATGAAACTTCATTGTTCTTGCCGGGAACCCATGGGAAAAAAATCTGTTTGTATTACCGCCAATCATCAAACCAGGTGATGACACGGAAAGTGGCCTGTTCCAGGGTCAGCGAGACATTATCCACCACGCATTCAGCCTGTTCATCCACCTCAAAGGGAATATCCACGCCAATAACCTGCCCCAGACCGGAAAATTGTGTCCCTTTCTCCCTACGCTCCAGGGCTTTTTCATACAGGCCGGCCATGACCAGACCTTCTGGACGGCTCTTCTCCCGCTGCATGGCGACTTCCAGAGGACATTTTACATAGACCTCGGCAAAACGTGGTAACGCCTTCCTTGCCCTGGCCCGCATGGCAATTTTGGGAGCGGTTCCGTCCAGAATAACCCCCTTTCCCGAAGCAGCCAGCAAGGCAGCCTCGTCAGCAAACATCTCATAGGCTTTGGCTCTTTCGTCCGGGGAATACGTGGGCTTGGGAAAATATGTCTTTCTGCGTTCGTCCATCTGCAGATAAACAACGTCATGCCCTCGATTTTTAAGGGCATCTGCCACACCTTTGGCCACAGAACTTTTCCCTGAGCCGGGCAGCCCTACAAACCAGACTGCCCAGCCTTTATCTTGTGTTGTTGTCTCTACCATGCTGCTATCCTGCCAACAGTCTTTTAGGCCATGTATTTGTTGATATTGGCATAATCAAACACATCATCCTCAAGCACGTTTTCCAGAAATCTAAGCAGTCCCTGACGAACCTCCAATGGGTGATTGGGATACCATTCAGGAGAGGCAATAACCAGACCGCGAAAAACATAGTAGGGCGCAATAACCTTGAGAATATCCTTATCTCCAGTGGTTTCAAGATAGGTATCCCAGAAGGTTTTATAGATGGTTTCAAAAGGCCCTGAGAAACGAGGCTGATCGTATAGACCAAAGAGAAAATAATTGCAGGTCATGGTGGCTACATCATCGCCCGGCTCGCCCCAAAGCCCTCTGCTGCAATCCAGTACAGAGAAATCATTGTCTTCGCGGATGAGGACGTTCCAAGGATGAAAATCGCCGTGAGTGGCGCACAGGCGGTCTGTAAAGCCCCGAAGTTTCCAGCGCCAGTCAATCAGCTTTTTTTCCAGAGCAATAAACCGTTCAGGCATAAAATGCTCATAAGGGTACGGATAGCCATCCACCAGCCCCCAGATACATTCAGAATCACCTAGCAGCTGCCGGGTTCTGCGAAGGTACAAATCCGGGTCATCCTTCTTGGTGCTGTGCAAATCAGCCAGCCACAGGGCAAATTGCCTGGCCAGTTCCCTGTCGCTTGCCTTGTCCTCACCTTTGCGGATGCGTTCAAGATCCAGAAAATAATCATATCCTTCAACCTTTTCATTGAGGATAAAAAATTCTTCCGGGTCATTCATGGGAACAAGATTGCCTCTTTTATCGGCATATCCCAGTCCAAGAGGGCGGACATGTTTTTTGATAGTGCTTCCGGTTTCATACTGGAACATAAGAATAGCGGCCCTGTCCCAATAAAATTGATGCCCGTACTTGTCGCCGCGCATGGAAGAAATAACCGCCTGTTTGGCAACACCATCCTGCTCATAGGAAACAAGCATGGGCTTGCCGTAGCCAAAATCCTTCATGCCTTGTTCATCCAGGGAGCCTATCTCTCCAACCCCGGTGAGTTTGACGGTTCCGGGCAGGGCCTTTTCCAAAAATTGTTCAATCATTTCAATTGTCATCTCAAGCATGGGAACTCCTTAGTAACGGGGTAAAATTATGAATGTCGTGCAATTATATCTTATCAAAGACTTCAAGAGTCAAAAGCAGGCCCAACGCTGCAATAGTGGCATAAAAGGCCATATCCCTCCGTCGCATGGCCCGCATTGTTTCGGCCCGGGCAACTTCCCTGGCCCTTTGTTCACGTCTCTCCCTGTTTGTCTTCCCCATGACTGGTTGCACCATTGTTGAAGGAAAATAATTTCATCATAAGATACGCCCAAAAAAATCCCTATGATTATCAGGCGCACAGGTAAAGCAAAAACCCATAACCAATATTTTATACTTACTATTTTTGGCGAACTCATATCACGAGGCAAAAGCCCCCTGATGCAACAAGGCGTCAGGGGGCTTTCCTGAGTACAAGGCACATATATAAATGGCTATTTCTTCATGGCCTTGGCAATACACAGGGTCGCTCCACCCCATGTGCTGCCCAGTCCAAAAATCAACATGATAATTGCTTCTACAGACATTAGTTACCTCCCCTTGAAGAAACTTCAACAGACCGGGACTCGGAGACAGATGGCATAAAGTGCATGATAAACGCCAGTAACAAGGTCAATTCAAGGATATGCCAACCAAAATAAAACAATGTACTTTCAGGGTATCCTCCATACGGTTTGGAGAAATCGCTGATAAGGTTGGCAATGACCATGTAACACAGACAGAAGGTGGTTACATATTTAAGACACACGCTCCACCAGCGGCCAACGGCAAAATCTGAAATAGAATTAACATACTTACGCACGTCTTCAAGGTTAAGAACCCAGGCGAGGAAAATCATTTCAGCAAGACCGCCAAGCAAAATACCGTAGTTGTTGGCGAAATGATCCACAATATCCAGAATAAGTAGTCCCGCACTTGTGGCAAAAACAATGCTTACCACCAAGCCAAACATACAGAACATGGTGGCGGCAAGTTTGCGGTTCCAGCCCAGCTTGTCAATGAGCGAGGCAATCACCGTTTCGCAGATGGATATTTCCGAACTCAGCCCGGCAAAAACCAGGGAGAGGAAAAAGAGGCTCCCAAAAAAGATGGGGGCAGGCAAAAGATTAATGGCTTGCGGGATGGTGATAAAGGCCAGGCCAACGCCTGAACTCACAACCTCGGAAACAGCCACACCCTTTTGGGCCGCCATGTAGCCAAGTACGGAAAAAATCATGAGCCCGGCCACCATGCTGAACCCGCAATTGATAAATACCGTGATAAAGGCATTGTTGTTAATATCGGATTTCTTGGGCAGATAACTTGAATAGGTCAGCATAATGCCAAAGCCGATACTCAGAGAGTAAAAAATCTGTCCGTAGGCTGCTGCCCAGACCTTGTAGTCCAGAATCTTTGAAAAATCCGGTTTAAGGAACCAGTCAAGCCCTTCCGTCGCTCCAGGAAGCATCACTGCCCGGCCCATGAACAGAAGAACCATGAAAAACAGCAATGGCATAAAAATTTTGCCTGCAGTCTCAATACCTGTGCGGACACCTCGGTACAGAAAAATCCAGCAGACAAACCATGAAAAAATAATTGCCCCAAGAATGGGCCATTGGATATTTCCTATTTCAGTAGGGCTTCCAGAGAGATGCAGGAAACTTTTAAAAAAGAAATCACTGGTATTGGTTCCCCATCCCTGTGTAAAGGACAGCCAGCAATACACAATGGCCCAGGCAACCACAGCCACATAATACACCGAGATGGTGAAGGAAACAACGATCTGCCACCAGCCAAGCCACTCCCATTTTCTGGAAAGGGCTGAAAAAATTCTGGGAGCAGAACCTCTCTGCCTGTGTCCTACACCAAACTCAAGAATCATGAAGGGAATACCCGCAGTGAGCATGGCGAAAAAATAAGGAATCAAAAAAGCCCCACCGCCATTCTCATAGGCGATATACGGAAATCGCCAAATATTCCCAAGGCCGATAGCCGAACCCACTGCAGCCAGAATAAATCCTACTCTGGTTCCCCATTGTTCTCGCTTCATTACAACAACTCCTCGGTTGAACATGTTACCATGTCTTTACAACACAGCCTTTCCAGCCAATAAGAATAGCTGGCCCTTTCATCTCCCTCACGTAAACACCTGAGTCCCATCAAAACGACTCAGACCTGCTCCGCACTAATAAAGAGCTGCCCACACAAATACATGTTTCTTTGCCTCATACAAGTATCAGACAAAAGGCGTTCACGTTCATTATGTCATGTATAAGAACTCACATTGACAAGGATTCAGAATATATGGAGACCGTGAATGTGTCAAGAAATCATGAAATATCTGCCTTCAGGAAGGGCTGGAAGCACTATCTGGCAGACCTTGAAAATTTCCCCAATAGAAAATCCTGAATAAACGTATGGCAATCATACCAACAAGCACAACGACATCAGCATCAAAGATCCGTCAGATGCCATGTTTACAAGACTCCTCCTTGACATAAGAAAAAATAGGGTGGAAACAGCAATATAAAATTGAATCGTAAGCCTATTGATTGGGAAACACTTGCAGCAGACTCCTTGTTTACCGCCCAACACCTCTAACGAAGGGGAGAATCATGAAAAAAACTGTGAAATTATTGATTCTGGTTATTGTCGCGGCAACTATGCTTATTCTCTGTGGACAACCTGTATCGGCCAAAGGCACTGATCCGCTTCGCCCTCTGTGGCTCAGACACCCGGTCATATCGCCGGACGGTAAAAATATCGCATTTGTGTATCAGGGGCAGATATGGATTGTTCCTTCCGCAGGCGGTGATGCCTGGCCCCTGACAGACAATATCTACTTCACATCGCATCCTGTGTGGTCCCCTGACAATTCTGCCATTGCCTTTTGTTCCATTAGAAACGGCAACCAGGATGTCTTTATCGTTCGCCTGGCAGGTGGCCCGGTTAAGCGGCTTACCTACCACAGCACCAAGGATATTCCCATGGCCTTTTCCCGTGATGGGCAGACGGTCTATTTCACCTCGGCTCGTATGGGTGATCCAGAAGTCGATGCCAAAGATTCCATCCGAGGCGAGGCGGCGCTAAACGAACAGGTCTATGCGGTTCCGGCAAAAGGTGGCCGCCCCCGCATGGTGCTTCCCACCCTGGCCCATACCATGCAATGGGACAAGGCTGGCAAACGTTTTCTTTATACAGATCGGCCAGCCCCCTTTGAAAATATCCATCGTAAACATGAACGTTCTGACGCGGCTACAAATATCTGGGCCTACGACACAAAGACCAAAAAACATCAGCAATTAACCACATGGAATGGCGATGACGCCAACCCTGTATGGAGTAAAAACAACCAGTCCTTCTTCTGGCTCAGCGAACGCAGTGGTTCCTTTAATGTCTGGAAGGCCCCTCTTGCCGGCGGCAAGGCAGAACAAATAACCTTTCACCGCCTCTGGCCGGTTCGCTTTCTCAGTATTTCAGACGATGGTGTGCTGGCCTATGCCTTTGGTGGAGAAATATGGAAAAAGGAACCGGACAAAAAACCTGAGCGGGTTCATATCACCTTGCGTCAGCGTACAATGGTTGGCGGTGAACGGCTTATTGATGTTACCTCCCAGACCGATGAAATGGCGCTGTCTCCCAATGGACGGGAAATGGCTATTGTGGCCAGGGGTGAAATTTTTGTCATCAATCTTGATAGTGGAGCCACCCGAAGAATCACAAACACGCCAGCGATGGAGCGTTATGTAGATTTTGCCCCGGATGGCAAAGGTTTGCTCTATGCCAGTGAACGAAATGGCAAGTGGGAAATTTTCATGGCCAAGCTCACCAATCCCAAAGATACGACCTTTAGCGGAGCCGCTCCCTTTAAGGAGTTCAAGATCGTGAGCAAAAAACACGATGCCAGCCAGCCCCGCTATGCCCCTTCAGGTAGAGCCTTTGCCTACGCCTATGATCGTTCGGCCATAAGGGTTCACTCCTTTACAAACGGAAAAGATATTGAAGTCGTCCCGCCAGAGGCTGCTCCCGCAGGCAGCGGAGGAGACGACCCTATGGGATTTGTCTGGTCTCCTGACGAGCATTGGCTTGTTGCCAAGACAGGCTATGCCAAGCCAGAGATAGAACTTTTCGAGGTTGGCGGGAAGCGGATCCGACAGAACATCTCCCAAAGCGGATTTTTAAATTTTAGACCACAAATCAGCCAGGACGGCCAGATTATTCTCTGGTATTCTGATATGTATGGACTCAGAAGAACCGACCATAGAGCTGTCTTGTCGGATATTCGAGCCGCTTTTTTGAACCAGGAGGCATTTGATGCCTATGTTTACCCGGATCAGGAAAACAATCAGGAGCAAGGCGAGCAATCAGACGGGGAGACACAGGAAAACCAGAAAGCCCCCAAGCCTATTACCCGGCTGGACACGACCAACCTGGACATGCGGACTGTCCGCCTGACACCTTTTTCAGACACATATTCCTTTTTTGCCCTCAGTCCCGATTCAACGGTTCTTATGACCATCGCACCGAGTGCACCCTCAACGCAAACGGCAACCTTTTTCAATATCAGGAAAGAACGTATTCTGGGCTCATACGATATATTTGCAAGCCCGGGCACAGACTATGTCGTTGATTGGGAACGCTCTCTGCTCTATGCCATGTCTGAGGGAACGCTTACACGCTATGACCTCAAAAGCGGGGAACATGAACCTATCCCTTTCCGGGCAGAAATGCTTCGGGATGTACAGCTGGAAGCCGAGGCCATTTTTGAACATAATTGGCGTCTCACCGCTGAACTCTTTTATGATCCCAACATGCACGGTGTTGATTGGAACGCTGTAGGCAACTACTACAGAACCTTCCTCCCCCATGTACATGACTGGATCACTCTCTCGGAAATTCTTGCTGAAATGATGGGAGAATTAAACGCCTCTCACCAATGGGCAAATTTCAGACTCAAGGAACCCACAGCTGACCAGACAGCGTCTCTTGGTCTGTATTATGACCAGACCTTTACGGGAAAAGGAGAGAAAATTCTGGAAGTTCTTCCGTGCGGCCCGGCAGACAAGCCCGGAAGCGCTCTTGTTCCTGGAGCCGTTATTCTGGCCATTGATGATAAGGAAATCTCGCCTAAAACAAGTATTCACGCCTTGTTAAATCATAAGGCAGGCAAACAGCTCCTGCTCACCATCCTGCCACCAGGTCGCAAAAAAACCGTTACCCAGACAATTATTCCCATTACTCCCTGGGAAGAAAATGTCCTTGCCTACAAACGATGGGTAGCCAAACGGCGGGCATTGGTAGAACACCTTTCCGGTGGTCGCCTTGGCTATGTGCACATTAGAGAGATGAATCTTGCCTCGTACCAGGAGGCAATCAAGGATGTCTTTGGCCGGTATCGTAATGCAGAGGGCCTGGTCGTTGACATACGTGATAATGCTGGTGGCGATCTTCACAATCAATTGATCTCCATGTTGCAAGGAAAACACTATGCCAAAGACATTACCAGAAAGGGTCTTGAAGTCGGTGAATATCCTCGTGATCGCTTCGGTCGCCCCTCTGTTGTCATTACCAATGCATGCAGCTACTCGGATGGGTCTATCTTCCCTTCCCTCTACCAACAAGAAGGTATTGGTCTTCTTGTAGGGGATAACGTACCCGGCACAGGCACAGCCATCTTCATAACCAAACAACTGGAGCCTTCGCTGAGCTATACCATCCCCTTTCTCGGGTATTGCTATCCCGATGGAACCTTTTATGAGAACAGGGAAATCAAGGCAGATGTTCTGGTGCGTAATGAACCCAACTCTCTGACCCAGGGAAGAGACAAGCAGCTGGAAACAGCGGTGCGGGTTCTGCTAAAGAGCATGGACAAAAAAACCAACAACGCAAAAAAACAGTAAATAAAAGCAAGACGCCTCCCTCAGGGAGGCGTCTTGCTTTGGTACGTAGTATGAATAAGGGAACAACCGATAAGGTTATAAGGCCTGACCCACCAAATCGCCAAATTCAGAACAGGACACACATGAGGCTCCCTGCATCTGTCCGGCCAGGTCAACGGTAACCTTCTTGCTTTGTATGACCTTTTCCACAGCCTTTCTTACAAGATTTCCAGCCTCGCCCCAGCCCATGGTATCCAGCATCATGGCCCCGGAAAGCAGCAAGCTGCCAGGATTAGCCATATCCTTCCCCGCAATGGAGGGTGCGGTTCCGTGGGTTGGTTCATACAGCGCCAATGTATCGCCCATGTTTACCCCTGGAGCAAGCCCCAACCCGCCAACCTGTGCGGCCAGGGCATCGGAAAGATAGTCGCCATTTAAGTTGGTTGTGGCAATAACATCATAGTGAGCGGGGTGCATGAGAACTTCCTGAAACATGGCGTCAGCGATTCTGTCCTTTATTTCCAGAGGCTTGCCTCTTCCCGCCTCACCTTCCAGAAAGGTCATGTCGCCAAATTCCTCGGCAGCCAGGTCATACCCCCATTGCCGAAAGGCCCCTTCGGTATATTTCATGATATTGCCCTTATGAACCAGGGTAAGGCTCTTTCTTCCCTGATCCAGGGCAAACTGGATGGCCCGACGTACAAGCCGTTTGGAGCCTTGGGGTGTCATGGGCTTAATGCCAACTCCACAGGCGGGGTCAAGGGCAACATCCATAGACTCCCGCAAAAAAGTGAGTAAGGTTTCTGCTTCCTTGCTACAGGACTGCCATTCAATACCCGCATACACATCTTCGGTATTTTCCCGAAAGATAACCATGTCCACATGCTCAGGATGCCTCACCGGCGATTCCATTCCCTGAAAATAACGCACAGGCCGGATACAGGCATAAAGATCTAACCCCTGGCGAAGGGTAACATTGAGGCTGCGAAAGCCGGAACCTATGGGAGTAGTCAATGGGCCTTTCATGGCAAAGGAGGCATGTTGTAGAGTCTTCATGGTCTGCCGGGGCAGATATTCACCGCACTCCTTATACGCCTTTTCCCCGGCCAGAAGCTCTACCCATTCCAGGATGCGGGTCTCTCCGTATGCCTTTTGCACGGCCTGCTTAAGAACCGGCCTTGCTGCGTACCAGATTTCCGGGCCAATACCATCGCCTTCAATCCAGTAAACCCAGTTTGTTATAGGCCCTTCTCCGGGCAGATCTGCCTCTTTCCTGCTAAGGGATGTCATGATTTTCCAGTGTCTCCAAAACAAATTTCCACAATTACAGGCCCAAACGCTGTTGTACAGGGAATCGCCAGGATGGCTGAGGAAGAAACATGCTTGATGACATGATTCTCACCAGTTACCACAGAAGGGATAGCACCAGAATAGTTGAGTCCAAATTCTGCCATGCCCTTACGTCCCTGACCGCAAACCATGTTGGTCATTTCACCCACGGCATCAATGACGTCCTTGTTCACTTCGCCAAGCTCTTCCCCAAACATGTTCCCCACAATTCCCAGAACAGAAGCGTTGGTAAAGGTCAGGGACATGGAACCCTGCCCCGCCCCGGAGGTATTCGACATGCCGATAACGCCCGAAATATCTCCCTTGGCCGCTCCGGCTTCCTTGATAAACGGCTTGCCAGGCGTTGTCTCCACGCAGGCCATGGTACCCAGAACATTGACCACCGCATCCGTAAACGTCTGCATAATCTGCTGTACTTTATCCTTCATGATATATCCCTGATAATAGTCTTGAAGAAGCATTTTTTCTACAGCTACCTTCCAGATATGTCAAAAATTAATCGTCTCAGGCCTTATCCAGCACCAACAATAAAGAATAATGAATAGAGTTACCAAAAAACATCCCCGAACCTTGACTCCAACCTGTTTCCTCAATAGGGCCGGACAACCATAACACAAACACCCTTACAGCCCCAAAAGGATTAGAAACGTGTCTAAGCATCATCAAACGGCTACAACGATTCAACAACGAGCAGATACTGTCCTGGCCGTGCTTGCCAAACGTTACCCCCAGCCAGAATCGGAACTGGACTGGTCAACGCCGTGGGAACTTCTCGTAGCAACAGCTCTTTCGGCCCAATGTACGGACAAACGGGTCAACATGGTGACGCCTCATCTCTTTGCCAGATGGCCGGATATTCCCTCTATGGCCAAAGCTGACCCCCAAGAGGTTGAAAAGGTCATTTATTCCACGGGATTTTACAAAAACAAGGCCAAAAACCTTATTCATGCCGCAACAACCATTATGGAAAACTTTGCAGGCGAAGTTCCAAAGACCATGAAAGAGTTGATTACCCTGGGCGGAGTGGCCAGAAAAACCGCCAATATCGTTCTCTCCAACGCCTTTGGTATTCACGAAGGTATTGCAGTAGATACCCATGTCAAAAGAATTACCAGACGCCTTGGCCTGACAAAAGCCACGACTCCCGTACAGATTGAAAAAGACCTCATGCCCCTTTTCCCCCAAAAAACATGGGGCGACATCAACCATTGTCTGGTGCTGTTCGGCAGGGAAGTCTGCAAGGCCAGAGGGCCGCTTTGTACGGCATGTGATCTGGAAAAAGTCTGTCCCGGGGTTGGGCTATAAGCCCCCTTCCCCAACCCAATATCTTTATTGCATCAAAATCCTGTACATTCTCCACTAGGGACAAAAATACAAACATTTTTCTTTGACCAGTCGAATTAAATTCATTAGACATAATTTTTCAATATCCCTTCCGTAACCACGACAGGATAAAGACAATGTTTTCAGGCAGACGAGGAAAACAAAAAAAAATGCATGGCACATGCTCCGAGCCGCACTCGGCAAGGCAATGTCCCCTGTCCAAACTACGTATGGGAGAAAAACGCCTGGTAGCCTGTATGCGATCCAACAGTTCCGTGTTTCGGCATCTTCTTGCTATGGGTATTTTTCCCGGAACCGAAATTGCCATTGTCAGCAATAATGACGCCTCTTTTATTGTGGGGGTACGGGGTGGACGAATTACCCTGTCCAGAGAAATTGCCGACGAGATCATGGTCGTCTGATAAACTTTTCAGAAGACAGCTCAATCCCTCCCACACGAACCGAAAAACCATCGAAACGCCCTTTAACAGCCACGCGAGGTTCACCATGCCCTGGGAAAATCTTATTGTTTACGCCATCATTCTGATAGCCGCTATCTATATTATTACCCGATACACAGGCAAAAAAAGCGGATGCTCAGGATGCTCAGGAAATTGTTCAGGAACGGCAAGCAGTGAGTCCTGTTCCTGCAACGACTCCCGGCACTCCATCTCTCGGAAAGAGGAAAAACAGTCCTGAAAGATGGGTTGCACCCAACGTACACATCTCAACCCTGGATAATAAAAAGGACGTATAACCTCGGTCATACGTCCTTTTTCTTTGTTTGAAAGCTGAATATAATCCAAAGATTATTCGTGGATAACCACCCGATTTTTTCCCCTTTTTTTGGCAAGATACATGGCCGCATCCACTATATCCAAAAGCGTCTCAAAAGATTCTTCTTCCTGGGCCTGCACAACACCAAAACTTGCCGTCAGGGCAATGTTTTTGGGGTATGATGCCTTGGCAACAACCTCGCGAAGCTTTTCAGCTAATTGCCCCGCCTGATCTTTGGACGTACCACACAGGGCCAGGAGAAATTCTTCACCACCCCACCGGGCAAAAAGATCGCCTGCCCTGAGGTTTTTGGACATAACAACGGACACGGTATTAAGCACCTCATCCCCAACAGCGTGTCCATAGGTATCGTTTATCTGCTTAAAATCATCCAGATCAAACATGATAAGGGAGAAAGGCTGTCCTTTCTGCCCGCATTGCAAAAGAACTTTTCTGGCCCTTTCCAGAAAATCCCGGCGATTGGATATACCTGTAAGTTCATCCGTTCTGGCTTCAAGGTGTACCTTGGAAAAACGGAGAAACAATTTTTTTCGCATCTCCTCAATGATTTTGCCCAAAACGGCAAACTCATCATTGCCCTGCCACACAAAGGGTTTATCCATAGCTCCTGAGGTTATCATATGGGCCTGTTCCATCAGCCTGTCCATAGGCAAAAGGAGATAACGCCTAAAGGCCAGTCCCATCATCAAAAAACCTATAAAGGACATGGCGAGAAAAATAATGAGTATTTTTTTCAAAAAAGGAGAAAGCATCTCCTTGATAACCAGCGCAGTTGTTACGACAATACGAATCTTTCCAATGGTTTTGCCCTCAAAGACAACGGGCCGCTCACAGGATAAAAGCTCGCCCTTTCTCCGTTCCGGCATATCAATATGAACAACGGGCAGTTGATAAATATCTGCATAGGCAAAAACCTCAACTACATCCTCACCCAAGGCAATCATCTGACCAACCCGAAGCCCTTCCTGCGGAGAAAAATAGGCCATGGGTTTTGCCATACATTCGCTAAAGGTCTGCGCTGTTTTGTGCAGGTTCCGGGCAAGTTCTTCCCGACGTTCCCCCCTCTCATACACATAGGCCAGGGTACTGCCCAACACAAAGGGTGCAAAAAAGGTAAAAAACAGCCAGATATGAAGTTTTATGGTTGTTGTTCGCTGCATGCATTTACTCAGAAGAAAGAGGAAGCTCTTCTTGTACCTTGCGTTTGCCTATTACAATTTCTGACTTCAAGACCTGCAGTTTATCCTTGACTTCCTGGGGGACCAATCCAGGCACAACCCCCTCAAACTCAATACCCACAGCATCCTGGGCAACTCCAAGACGCTTAATACCATCTCTGTGTATATCGGCAAAAGCCAGGTTCAACGCAATAAAAACAGCTTTATCACTCCGCTTGAGCATGGAGCCAATCATGGTTCCAGGATATAAATGATTCTGGTTGGAATCAACCCCAATGGCATAAATTTTCTTGTCTGCGGCCTCGGCCAGCACTCCTGTTCCGGCAAATCCTGCAGCGGCAAACAACACATCGGCTCCCTCGGCAATGAGTTCTGCCGCCATTTTTCGACCTTTTTCAGCATCTTTCCATACCTCAGGATAAAATCCTAACTGCCTTTCAAGAACCGTGATTGTCGGGTCCACGGCATGGCACCCCTGGATATAGCCAGCCCGGAAACGCAAAAGGACAGGATATTGATCAGAAGCGTAAATAAAACCAATCTTTTTACTTTTGGTCATAAAAGCGGCCAAGGCTCCTGCAAGAAAACAACCTTCATGCTCTGCAAAGGAAAAAGACCAGACATTGGCCCTGTCTATTTCTCCATGATCCAGCAAAATAAAACCTGTATTTTTATGTTTATTTACAATATCAATTATCTCAGTAACTTTATCATTATATGTAAGAATAATAGGAGAATACTTTTTAGAAATACAATCCATAACAGTCTTCAGATAATCCCTGGCAAAAAACCTGGTTTCTATCTCAATACAAGGACGACCAGTTTGCTTCTGAAACTCCTGTATCCCTGTATGCAGTGATTTATTATATGAGCCATCATTAACATCCCCATCATATATGATAACTGGATGTGCCATCCCCAGAGATGTTATACATAGAAAGAATGCTGTAAGAAAAAAAGACAAAACAAGGCTATGGCACGATACAGGAAGCAAAGCATTTTTTACCCCTAATTTTTTTTGCATATATGTCTCACTTTTTTATATTTTTGCGCCAAACGGCTTTGGTTTGAAATATCTAACTAATTAAAATTACTGTATTTATCATCCAAGACAGTTATGAAGGAAGTTGCTCATATTTTCTCACGGGATTATTGTCAAGATTCTACAGCCCTCGCTGTCGGTAGCAGATTCTACGGCCCTCGCTCAAAGGGGCAGGCCGTAACCTCTGCAAAAGATGGTTCACAGCCGCCTGGATATACCGTAAAGAATGTATCTTGCTGTAAGCCCCCCAAACACATCCCAACCCATGAAAATACTCCATACCTCAGACTGGCATTTAGGGCGCTCCCTTTATGGAAAAAAACGCTATGAAGAATATGAAGCCTTTCTTCACTGGCTTGTCCAAACCATTGAAAAGGAAAACATTGATGTCCTGCTTGTGGCGGGAGATGTTTTTGACACCAGCACTCCTGGAAATCGGGCGCAAGGTCTCTATTACCAATTGTTAAGCCGGGTCGCAGATTCGTGCTGCCGTCATGTTGTCATCATTGCGGGCAATCATGATTCCCCATCGTTTTTAGGCGCACCCAAAGAATTACTCAAGGCATTTCATGTCCACGTGGTCAGCCAGGTTAGCGAGAATCTTGAGGACGAAGTCCTTGTTCTGAACCATAATGGTACTCCAGAGGCCATTGTCTGTGCTGTTCCCTACTTGCGAGACAAGGATATACGGACAATGGAGGCAGGCGAAACCATTGACGACAAAAATATCAAACTCGTTCAAGGCATCAAGGAACATTACGCCAAGGTTTGCCGCATTGCCCGGCAAAAAAAAACAGTATGTCAACGTGCCGGGCATGGGCATATTCCCATTATCGTCATGGGGCATCTTTTTACCACAGGCGGCAAAACTGTTGACGGTGATGGTGTCCGGGAACTGTACGTAGGCTCCCTGGCCCATGTGGGCAAGGATATTTTTCCTGAAGACATCGATTATTTGGCCCTTGGGCATCTTCACGTTCCCCAGACCGTGGGGCACACAGACCATTTTCGTTATTGTGGCTCGCCCATTCCTCTGGGCTTTGGGGAAGCAGGACAAGAAAAAAAGGTTGTGTGCATTGAATTTGTCCCAAACACCCGTTCTGTTATTAAGGAAATTCCTGTGCCCTGCTTTCAGAAGCTGGTGAGCATTGCAGGAAACTGGGACGATATTGATGCAAGGCTTGCAAGTCTTAAAGAAGAACAAAGCTCTGCCTGGCTTGAAATTGAATATACGGGCAGGGAAATCCTGCCCAATCTGCGCGAGAAGTGCGAAGAAGTCGTTGCCCATTCGCACATGGAAATCCGAAGAATAAAAAATCGGCGGGTCATGGAGCGGGTCATGGAAAGCATACCAGATGAAACCCTTGATGACCTGGATGCTCAGGAGGTTTTCACCCGTTGCCTGGACGCATCTGATATACCTGAAGAAGACCGGGCAGAACTGATGTTCTCCTATAATGAAATCCTCACCGCCCTTTATGAAGAAGACCCACAAGGTAAGGAGCGGAGTTTCGTATGAAAATCCTTGAACTTCGCTGGAAAAATCTCAATTCCCTGTACGGCGAATGGGTCATTGATTTTACGCATCCCCACTATGCTGCCAACGGCATTTTTGCCCTTACCGGCCCCACAGGTGCAGGCAAGTCCACCATCCTTGATGCCCTTTGCCTGGCTCTGTACGGAGCAACGCCAAGGCTTGGAAAAATCACCAAAAACAGTAATGAGATTATGTCCCGTCAGACAGGTGAATGCTATGCCGAAGTCCTGTTTACAACACGTGCGGGCATTTTCCGCTGCCATTGGGAGCAGCGCCGGGCCAGAAAACATCCCCAAGGGAAATTGCAGGATCAGGAACACCAGATTGCCGATGCCCGCACGAATAAACTCATTGAACATAAAAAAAGCCGGGTTGGCCGTATTATTGAAGAAAAAACCGGGATGGATTTTGACCGCTTCACCCGTTCCATTCTGCTGGCCCAGGGTGGATTTGATACATTTTTACAGGCTGACTCTGAACAGAAATCAAAAATCCTTGAGCAGATTACCGGCACAGAAATATATTCGGACATTTCTCGAAGTGTCCACGAACGTCAGCGTACCGAGCGGGAAAAGCTACACCTCCTGCAAGCAGAAACAGCAGGCATTATGCTTCTTGAACCTCAAGAGGAAGAAAAAATCGCTCAGGAGCTTGAAGCAAAGCAAAAAGAGGAAGAGCGTCTTGCCAGGGAGTTTACCCGTCTGAGCGCAGCCATGACCTGGCTTGCTGCCATAAGGGAACTGCACAAGGAAATCCGCGACCTTAAAGAAGAGGCAAAAAAACTGCACCATGCGGAAAAAACCTTTGCCCCCGAACGCCATAAGCTGGAACAGGCCCGAAAAGCCGCCTCACTGGACGGCATCTACGCAACCCTTACGGCCCTTCGCACCCAGCAGGCAGAAGATGAAACAGCACTCAAGAAGGTCAGGGAAACTCTTCCCGCGTTGGAAACCTCTGCCGCAGCACAAACACAAACCCTCAAGACAGCAGAACAGCATACCCGAAACGTCAAGGAACAACGCGACAAGGCTGCCCCGCTCCTTCAAACCATCCGTTCTCTGGACGAAAAAATACAAGAGCAGCATCAGATTTTTTCCCAAAAGGCTGCCCACTTTCAGGAAGAAACCGCAAGGCTGAAAGCCCACAAACAGGCCCGCAAGACTGAAGAGGCAAAACAAAGCAAGGCACAGGCAAGGCTGGAAACCATACAGGACTATCTCACCAACCACGCCCAGGATGAAAGGCTGGTGAGCAGCCTCACAGGCATACAGGAACAACTGACCAGCCTGATCGCCACGCAGGAAGACCTCTCCCGAAAAAAAACCGCATACAACGAGGCAAAAAAAGCGACACACAACGCCTCAACAAAAGAGGAGGAAACAGCCCAAAAATGCCGGCAAGAAAAACAGAATATCCAAAAGGCTGCAAAACATCTTGAACAGGCCCAAAAAATTTTGGGCCGCATACTGGGCGACACCCTGCTTCGGGAATATCGCGCCAAGAAGGATGGTTTGCTTCGCGAGAAGGCATACGTGAAAAAAATCCAGGAACTTGAAGAGTACCGGGCAGGGCTTGAAGACGGCAAGCCCTGTCCCTTGTGCGGAGCAGCCGAGCATCCCTTTGCCAGAGGCAACACACCACAACCAGATACCATAGAACAGGAAATCACATCCCTGGACGAACTCATCTCCAAGGCAGAGAAACAGGAAGAGGTTATCAAGAAACTTGAGCAGGCTTACACTTTGGCCCAACAACAAGGAACCATACAGGCCAAGGAACACGAGCTTGCTGTCCATGCAAAAAAGACGGCCTGTGCGGCTCTGGAGGCAGCAAAGACAGAGTTCAGACAGTTTCAGGAAAGATTTGAAGCCCTTACAAAAACCGTTCTGAAAAACCTGCTCCCCTTTGGTGTGGAGGAAATACACGAGGCATCTATACAACCTCTCCTGCAATCCCTTCAGGCCCGCCTTAAAGCGTGGCAAACAAAGGTTCAGGAAAAGGAAAAAGAAGAAAAGCAATGGACAGCCATTACAAGTGAGATACAACGCCTTGATGCCATCATACTCACCCAGACAACAACCTTGGAGGGCTACGAAAAAGACCTCAAGCAGCAGGAAAAAGACCTTGCCGCCCTCAGAACCAAACGAAAAAATCTTTATGGAGATAAACAGCCAGACAGAGAAGAACAACGCCTGCAAACAGGCATTACCCAGGCGGAACAGGCAGAACAACAGGCAAGGGAAGAAGCGAACAAACAGGAACAACAACTCGCCACGGCCAGAGCCAGCATCACATCTCTTATGAAACGCATGGCAAAGCGGCAGCCCGAACATACTGCACAGGAAAAAGCCTTTTTACAGGCACTAAGCAAAGCGGGTTTTTCGGACGAAGAACATTTCCGTAAAGCAAGACTGCCCGACACGGAACAAGAGGCATTATCTCTTAGGGCAAAGGAATTGGAACATGCAGTAACAGAACTCCATGTCCGTCAAAAAGACCGGGATAGGCGGTTAAAAAAAGAGACTGACAGAAAACTCACTCAAAAAACATGGGCAGAACTGGAACCACACATCTCTCAAGCAGAACAAACCCTGAAAGCATTGCGAGAGAGTATCGCCCGTCTGGGACACACCCTTGAAAAAAACGAGACGGCCAAAAAAGAATGTCATAAAAAACAGCGTGCCATCCTTGCCCAACAAAAAGAATGCGCTCGTTTTGACAAACTGCATGAACTGATTGGCTCGGCTGACGGGAAAAAATACCGCAATTTCGCCCAGGGACTGACCTTTGAACGCATGGTTTTCCACGCCAACGCCCAGCTCAAAAAAATGACCGATCGCTATCTCCTTATTCGGGATAACCATCGGCCATTGGAACTCAATGTTATTGACACCTATCAGGCAGGCGAAATCCGCTCCACAAAAAACCTGTCTGGCGGCGAAAGTTTTATCATCAGTCTGACGCTGGCCCTTGGCCTTTCCCAAATGGCCAGCCGAAACGTGCGGGTGGATTCCCTCTTCCTTGACGAAGGGTTTGGCTCACTGGACGAAGAAACCCTGGAAACGGCTCTGGAAACCTTGTCTGGTCTGCATCAGGACGGCAAACTTATTGGCGTCATCTCCCACGTTTCTGCACTCAAGGAACGCATCAGTACACAAATTCACATAACTCCCGTTGCCAGCGGAAAAAGCGCGGTCAACGGCCCTGGGTGCCGCAACCTCAAGCCGTTATAAACGCCATCTCTTTTGCCCTACTTACTCTTTTCAGCCGGTTGCACCGCTCCTTTGGGCCAGCCTGTAACAATAGAAATGCAGGAAAATAGCGCTAGGAGCATACAATACCAGTTATTAGTTATAACGGTTACCGGCGACATGGCTGCAATGGAACCAACCAACAGGGCCTGGGCGCCATAGGGAATCAACCCCTGAACAATGCAGGAAAAAATATCAAGCAAGCTGGCGCTTCGGCGGGGGTCAACCCCTGCTTCAGCAGAAATATCCTTGGCAAGCTTGCCCGTGAGGATGATGGCCACGGTATTGTTGGCAACACACATATTGGCCAGAGAGACCAAAGCTGCAATACCTGTTTCTCCCGAAGTCCTGCCAGAAGAACCCTTTTTCCTGGAAAGGGACAAGGAACGGATTCTGTCCAGGAGCCATTGCAGGCCGCCATTGTAGCGCATAAGTTCACCCAGTCCGCCCACAAACATGGACAGCACCAGAATTTCATGCATACTTGTAAATCCCTTATAAATATCCTGGGACCAGACAAGCACAGAATATTGAGGAAGATAGACAAGTCCCACACCACCGGCCAGAACAATACCTGTGGTCAACACAACAAAAACATTGACTCCGGCAACGGCCATTATCAGGATAACCAGATAGGGAAGTACCTTGACAAAGTCCCATTCTCCCCCAGCAGAACTGGTTCCTGAAGCTCCCATGAACACCAGCAGACCAATGGTAAGGAGTGCCACAGGCAGAACAATCCGAAAGTTCATCTTGAACTTGTCGCTCATGGCACATCCCTGCGTTTTGGTAGCAGCGATGGTTGTATCGGAAATCATGGAAAGGTTGTCCCCGAACATGGCCCCGCCAAGAATGGTTCCCATAAGCAGACTCATGGAAATATCTGTTTGCCCACCAATACCAACGGCAATGGGCGCAATGGCAGCAATGGTTCCCATGGAAGTTCCCATAGAGGTAGAGACAAAGGCTGCAATGGCAAAAAGCCCAGGAAGGATAAGCTGGGCAGGAATGAGAGAAAGGCCGAAGTTGACTGTAGCATCCACACCACCAATGGCCTTGGCAACAGTGGCAAATCCGCCTGCAAGCAGATAGATCATGCACATGGTGATAATATTGCTATCCCCCACTCCCCGTAAAAAAATAGCAATTTTTTTGTTAAACGTTCCCCTGCCCATGACAATAGCCAACGCAATGCCCGGCAGGATGGCCACGGCTGCCGATAATTGATAAAAGGCCATGGACACCCCCTGCATGGTCTGAAAAATGCCCGTACCAATAAATAAAACAAGAAATACAAGCAGGGGAAGAAGTGCTGAAGCCCGTGGTGCAGGCTGATCTGTGGGATGTTGCATGAATATCTCCTTAATGCCCTGTCGAAGATGAGCCGGGGCATACCTGTAAATGGGATGGAACAGATGACAAGACGTTTGCTTGTAGTGTAAGCTCGCTCGGCTGTCTAGCACAGCCCCGTACAATAACTGTTCAGACAACAGACCTCTTATAAACTCCAACAACAAACCTCTCCATGGAACTTTTCTACATTCTCATTACTTTTATTGCGGGTTGTCTCATGCCCATCCAGCCCGGGATCAATGCCCTGCTCGCCCAGACCACCAGCGGCCCCTACATGGCCTCGCTTATTTCATTTCTGGTGGGAACATTGGTGCTGCTTCTTTGGTGTATGGCTCTCCGCCTGCCTTTTCCCGGTATCCACACGGTAACCCAGATTCCCTGGTGGTATTGGGCAGGCGGTCTTCTTGGGGCAATTTTTGTTTCCACGACGGTCATTGTGGCCCCCAGGCTGGGAGCACTCAATATGCTTACCTGGCTTATTGCCGGACAGATGCTGGCATCCCTCATCCTCGACCATTACGGTGTTCTTGGATTCCCCCAGCAATCCATCAATCTCTGGCGTGTGCTTGGTGTCGTCTGCCTTGTGGCGGGAGTCGTGCTTATCAAAAAATTTTAGGAACTATGAGATATGAGACAGATATGACCAATGATTACGGATTACCCTGTCCAAACCATGCTGGCTTCACATCCAGCAACAGAGGTGTTCCAGGCCTTGACCATCTCTCCTGGAGCATTTAGGCAACTTTCACTCTTTGCCTTTTAAGCCGCTGACAACCGTATTTATGGCCAGAATAAAAAAACAGCTTAAATTATCCAGACAATTCCATACCTGCACATGTGACGAGCATACATTTAGTATTGACTGGAATACCTCTGAAATAGTGGATATATATTTCCATAGCCCAGAACGCTATATCCCGGAAGGCCGCACCATGTGGCTTGTGAGTACCTGCCGTAGCTGCCGGAACAAAATCCTGCACGGCCATCAATTATGCGATCCCAGAATCACGGGTAAACGTTTGCTTGGAGAAGCCATCCGTTCCGGGACAATCTATCTTCCCTCACGCAAACAGGCAGAGATACCACATACCATCAAAGGGATATGGGAGAACTATAATTCTCCTCTGCGTCCTTACGAAATCCAGGGATACCTTTTTCCCTGTACATAACTCCCCAAAATACAACTGGAGATGCCAGACTTTTGGCCCACTCATTCCACCAACCAACCTGACGTCAGGAGATTCCCATGCTTTGCCACCAATGCCAAAAGGCAGAATACGAAGAAACCTTTATCCAGCACAAGATGGAATGCCAGAACAGACTCTTTAATTTTGAAGGTGTTCCTGCCAGAAAATGCCCTGAATGCGACCATGTTTTCCTTGAGGAATCCGTGCTGCGCATCCTGCTTTTCAGGACCAAAAAGATCAATCAATGCCCCGGCATTGCCTACCATAAGGCCAAATGGGGCTTAGAGCTTGAAGAAGAGGCCATGCAAAAGGATGCAGGCAAAAGTGATGCCGAGAGGCATCGCAACCAGAAAAAGGTGCTTCTTTTTATTGAAAAACATAAAAAACGGATTGAAGACCAGAAAATCACCAAAAAGAATGTCCTCAAACTCTTCAAATGGACCTTTAATCAGGAAACAGGCGTTAAAAAGGAACATATTGTCAACGACATCATGGTCAAAATCAGGGAAAAACAATATGGTGTCTTTACCTTTACCTGCAAGACATCAAAAAACGCAGCCTTTGATACGCTGGAGTATCTCCTTCTCATCACAGAAGACGGTGTATGGTTCTATGCCCTCCACGATAACACGTCGCCCATTTATCATTTGATATAACCCCTTTGATCTCTTCCCTGCTTCAAAATAATAAAAGGCCCGCCTATGGCGGGCCTTTTACGTACAAGCACAACAAAAAAATCTCCCTGCCGAAATTCGTCGCAACGGGAGGAATGGTGACGTCATCAGCGGCAACACAAGCAACGACACCCTCGACGAATTCGGCAGGGAGATACTACTCAACCTGCCATGGACGACGGGGCAGGCAAATCTTTATCCTGCAAAATAACCAGGTAAACAGTGCCAGAACAACGGAACCGGAAAAAACCTTCCTCAAGCCAGCACAATCTGAAACAACCTAATCCGCCTGCATTCTGATAAATGCAGGTATTTCCGACTCTTCCTCATCAAAGATAAAATCTTCGCCACCAGGAGCAGGAGCCGTTTTTGCAGGAGGTACTGCCGCCTCAAAGGAGACAGGAGCGATGCCCCCCTTATTCTTGTTCCGCCTCCGAACAAAGGTCGGGATGTTCAGGTTGTTGGGATCCACATTGCACTGCTTGTTCCACTGCCCTGCCGGGATTCCTCTTCAATGCCCGTGGCAATGACCGTAACCCGCATCTCGTCACCGATATTCTGGTCAAAAACCGTTCCGAAATAGATGTTGGCATCGTCCGAAGCCACCTCGTGAATCAGGCTGGCCGCTTCGCTGGCTTCATCAATGGTCAAATCAGGCCCGCAGGTGATGTTCATAAGGACACCGCAGGCGCCGTCAATGGACACATCCTCAAGCAAGGGACTGGTAATGGCCTTCATGGCTGCTTCCCTGGCCCGTCCTTCACCAGAGGCAATACCTGTTCCCATCATGGCAAGGCCCATCTCGGACATAACCGCCTTAACATCGGCAAAGTCCAGATTGATGAGACCGGGAATCATAATAAGGTCAGAAATACCCTTGACCGCATAAAAAAGAACCTCGTCCGCCTTGGCCAGCATGTCGATAAACGTGGCCTTTTTGGAGGCAAGGGTCAAAAGGCGGTCATTGGGAATGGTGATGATGCTGTCCACTACCTCGCGCAGCTCTTTAAGCCCGCGCTCGGCCTGCATCTTGCGCCGCTTGCCCTCAAACTGCCAGGGTTTGCTCACAACAGCCACGGTCAATGCGCCCATTTCCTTGGCAGCCTGGGCAATAATAGGTGCGGCTCCGGTTCCCGTACCACCGCCCATGCCTGCTGTTACAAAAACCATGTCGCAATCGCCCAGGGTTTCCTTAATCTGATCAATGCTCTCCAGGGCCGCCTCCCGTCCCACATCAGGATTAGCTCCGGCTCCAAGCCCCTTGGTGAGTTTTTCCCCAAGCTGAATCTTGAACTCTGCCTTGGAATGCTTCAATGCCTGAAGATCCGTGTTGGCCGTAATAAAGGTAACTCCTTTCATGGCCGATGCGATCATATTGTTCACCGCATTGCCGCCACCGCCGCCAACGCCCACAACCCGTATTTTGGCGTTGTCTTCTGTTTCAAGTTCCAAAAAATCCATCTCTTCC
>PDWI01008766.1_pt1 | contig 23678 bp, 18 predicted proteins | sample 1430891 | NCBI WGS metagenome assembly PDWI01 (sample SAMN01162508, study PRJNA174530) | Oral metagenome, whole genome shotgun sequencing project. | biome: Marine environment; feature: Marine mammal; material: Swab sample of the gingival sulcus; isolation source: swab sample of gingival sulcus... | reverse complement strand
ATGAAAAAAATAATTTTATCAGGAGTTCTTATCCTCTTTGTATTAATGGCTTTTGCACAGGAAAAAGCTCAACAAGAAAGGCGGGGTAAGCAATTTACACCGGAACAAAGGGCTACTTTACTTACCAAAAAAATGCAATTACATTTAGATTTGTCTTCAGATCAATATAAAAAGCTTCTAACAGTAAATACCGATTTTTTAAACAAAAAGCAAATGGCTATGGGAAATCGGGAATCTGATGGCAGAGAAATTTCAAAAGAAGGAAAATTTGATATGCTGAATGCAAAAATGGATGCCAAAATAGCCCATCAAAATGAAGTTAAAAAAATCCTCAATGAAGAACAATTTAAAAAGTATTTAAAAATGCCCAAAGACATTGGGAGGAGACATAAAAAATGCAATCACAGAAAACATCACAGGATGGGTAGAAGACATTGGTAAATACTTTTATTTTAACTCCAAAAAGGAAGTTGTATCAACTGATACAACTTCCTTTTGGAGCTAGCTTATTTTACCGCTTCCATTTCTTCCAGTGTTTTGCCTTTGGTTTCGGGGATATACTTCCAAACAAAAAATATGATAAAAATTATAAAACCTGAAAATATAAAGTAGGGCAAGGCGTTATTCCATGTTCCGCCTTCTGAAATTAATTTATTCGCATCACTTTCCACTAGCATAGGGAAAGTCTGTGAAACTGCATAGTTTGCCAACCATTGTGCGGCAACGGCCAATAATACCCAAACAATTGGCCCCATAGACATGGCAAAAGCTGCAATAAAAAGCAGCACTCCTATTAAACTAATGATACCTTCGGTAGAGGAAATGGTGGGTAATCCGGCAGAATTTACATGAGAATAATCACTAAGATATAAGGAGAAGCCCATCATTAAAAATCCGATGAGCATTCCAAATCCACCAATAATTAATAGCGGTTTTCTTCCCAATTTATCCACTGTAAACATGGCAATAAATGTAAACAACAAATTAACTGTGGCTAATAATATTTGTTGGGCTAAAATGTCTTCCTGCCCAAATCCGAGGGCTTGTTCAAAAATATCCGCACCATAGTACAATACGGCGTTTATTCCCGTAAACTGTTGGAGAATGGACAAAACTGTACCAATTATAACTATTGGGAATAATGATTTATTGAAAATGGATGCCTTTTCTTCCGTGCTTTCTTTTTTTATAGAATCTCTGATTTCTTTAATCTCTTTATCAGCGGATTTTTCTCCGTGAATACGAGTTAATATATTTGTTGCAGCCTCTTCTCTGCCTTTTAACATAAGCCATCTGGGGCTTTTTGGCATAAAAAACAACAGTAATAAGAATAAGCCGGCAGGTACCAGTTCTGACCAAAACATGGTTCGCCATCCAAATTGAATATTTTCTTCTTGTGTTAAGCCTGAACCAATAAAATAGGTGGCTAAAAACACCACAAAAAATCCAATTACAACAGCTAGTTGATAAAAGGTAACCAAATTGCCTCTGTTTTTTGCAGGAGCTATTTCTGCAATATACATAGGAGCATTCATAGAGGCAATACCTATGGCTATGCCACCAATAATTCTAAAAACTACCAATAAAGTAGTAGATTCAGGTAAAAATTCTGGTAATCCTGAGCCCCAGGCAGAAATTACAAATAATAAAGCTGCAATAATTAAGGAATTTTTCCTTCCAATGGCTTTACTTAATATACCTGCAGATAATGCACCGGCCAAAGCCCCTAAAAGTGCACTACTTACTATAAAGCCTTTAGCAGCACCTGTTAATTCAAAATATTTGGAAAAATAAAATTGTGTACCGTTAATTACACCCGTATCATAGCCAAATAGCAGGCCTCCTAAGGCAATAACCATAGTTACAAAATAGATATTGATTTTTTTTGTTGATTTAGCAGAATTCATATTTCACTATTTAGGTTAGTTTTAATTTTTTTACATTTTAATTAAGAGTCAAAATTAATCATTCTTTTTCAAATTCAGTTTTGTCAAAAAATATTTTTATTGAACTTATATCTCAGGTTATTAGATGTGATGGGTTCAAATTTAAGAAATATAAAATTTTGGTTTTAAGGAGAGATTTTAAATGGAAAAGGTTGGATTCAACCTTTACTCCTCAGTTGTAAAAGATTGCATGCTTACCAGTTTATAATACGTTCCTCGCTTTGCCATAAGTTTATCGTGTTTGCCTTGCTCTACAATTTGACCTTGGTGCATAACTATTATTTTATCTGCACTTTGAATGGTGGAAAGCCTATGGGCAATTACCAGAGAAGTACGGTTATGCATTACTTTTTCTAATGCGGTTTGTACCAGTTTTTCTGATTCTGTATCCAGTGCAGAGGTAGCTTCATCGAGAACCAGAATGGGTGGATTTTTTAATACAGCTCTGGCTATACTCAATCGCTGTTTCTGGCCTCCGGAAAGTTTATTCCCTGCATCGCCAATGTTGGTGTCTATACCTCGTGGCAATTGCGATACAAATTCATAAGCATTGGCTACTTTTAGGGCTTGGATAATTTCTTCTTCCGTAGCATCTGGATTGCCTAATAAAACATTGTTCCTTACACTGTCATTAAACAAAATGGCATCTTGGGTAACAATCCCAATCTGAGCTCTCAGAGATTTTTTGGTAACTTTTCTAATATCAGTGCCATCAATGGTTATAGTTCCTTTGTCAATGTCATAAAATCGGGTAATTAAGTTGGCAAGTGTGGACTTTCCGCTACCTGATTGCCCTACCAAGGCTACCGATTCTCCTTTTGCCAGAATCATGGAAAAATCTTTGAGTACATAATCTTTTTCATATTTAAACCAAATATTTGAAAAGTTAACTTCTTTTTCAAATCCATTTATTGAGGTAGCATTTTTATCATCTTTTAATGGATTTTTCATTTCTATTATTTCCAATACCCTTTCTGCCGCTGCATTGCCTTTTTTAATGTTGTAACTGGCTTTGGAAATGGCTTTGGCAGGCGTTAGGATATTATAAGCCAATCCCATATAGGCAATAAATGAACTGCCGTCTAAGGAGCCTTCTTTCAGCACCATTATTCCGCCATAATACAATAATATGCCTATAACTAAAATTCCCAGAAATTCACTGGTAGGGCTGGCCAGATTGGTACGGTTTAGTAGGTTGTTAGAGTAATTTCTAAACCTATTTGTGGATGCTCTGAAATTTTGATTAAAAAGCCCTTCTGCATTAAAGCCTTTTATAATTCTAAGTCCGGTTAGCGTTTCTTCTATTAATGACAAAAAATAGCCCTGTTCCTGTTGTACACGATCCGATTTTTTTTTGAGGCTTTTGCCAATGAGTGAGATTAAAAATCCTGATACCGGAATAAAAATAAAGACAAAAATGGTGAGTTTTACACTTATGGTAAGCATAAATATAATGGTAAATATAATGGTAAGCGGCTCTCTGAACAACAACTCTAAAATAGATAAAAAAGAATGCTGGATTTCCAATACATCTGTTCCTATTCTTGCCATGATATCGCCTTTTCGTTTTTCGGAAAAGAAAGAAAGCGGCAGATTAATTGTTTTATCGTACAAATCATTTCTTATATCTTGTAAAACGCCATTTCTGAGGAAAGTAATAAAATACATGGCGAGATAGTTAAATATATTTTTAAGCAGAAATAAGGTTATTACCAGTGCAATTACTATCAGTAGGGCTTTGGTACTATCTGTACCGGCAATGTCTGTAATAATAAAATTGAGATAATCTTTACCGTAGTCTGTGATTTGGCTAATGCCCTGATAAGTTGGCTTTTGGGTGATTTTAATGGTTTCTGCCTCAAATAATACATCTAGCATGGGTATTAAAGCGATAAAGGACAATGCACTAAAAAGGGCATATAATATATTGGCAATTATATTTAATAAGCCGTATATTTTATAAGGATAAGCATATCTAAGTATTTTTTTTAAATAATTCATTAATTTAATTGCATCTGATCAATAATTCGGTCAATTTTCTGGTTTAGCAGTTTGTTTACGGTAAAAGTGTCTTCTATTTTTCCTAACGGTAAGTTTACGCTAAAATAGAATTTTATTTTAGGCTCCGTGCCACTGGGCCTGGCAGCTAACCGTGTTCCGTCTTCGGCTTCATAAATAAGCACATTAGATTTTGGAAGATTTATCGGAGCTTGTTTACCGGTGAGTAAATTTTTGCGTGTTGAATTATCATAATCATATATGTATTTTACTTTTGCTCCATCTATTTCTTTTAAAGGATTATTGCGTAAATCTGACATCATCTTTTTTATTTGTTCGGCTCCGTCTATACCTTTTTTTACAATGGAGATAAGATGTTCTTTATAGAAACCGTATTTGGTAAATAAGAATAATAATTCCTTATACAGCGTAGTATTGTTATTTTTGGCATTAGCCGCAATTTCACAAGCCAATAGGGTAGCGGTAACAGCGTCTTTGTCTCTTATAAAATCTCCAACCATAAATCCAAAACTCTCTTCGCCACCACCTATAAATTCTTTACTGCCTTCATTATCGCGTATGGCTTTGGCTATCCATTTAAAACCGGTGAGTACTTCGGCAACTTCCACATTGTAGCTGCTTGCTATATCTTTTATTAAAGGCGTAGAAACTATGGTGGTACCTATGAATTGTTGTCCGTTTAGTTTACCCATTTGACGCCATTGTTTTAATAAAAATTCAATCATAATGGCCATGGTCTGATTACCGTTTAGCAAAACTAAGTTTTCATCCAAATCTCTTACAGCAATACCCAATCTGTCTGAGTCCGGATCTGTGCCTATTACAATATCAGCTTTTATTTTGTTGGCTAAATCCAGAGCCATTTTTAGGGCTTCCGGTTCTTCCGGATTGGGGGATTTTACTGTTGGGAAACCGCCATCCGGTTTTTTTTGTTCTTTAACAACATGAACATCAGAAAAGCCAGCCTGTTTTAACACTTCAGGCACTGACATGATAGAAGTACCATGAATAGGGGTAAATACTATTTTTAGATTATCTCTGTATGGAATATTAAAAGTACCTTTCTCTACAGATTTTGCATGGAAGGCTTTGTCCACTTCTTTGCCTGTTATTTTTAATAGTTTGTCATTAGCATTGAAGTTTATTTCATCAAAAGCTACTTTGTTTACGTGATTAATAATGTTTTTATCATGCGGAGGAACTATCTGCCCACCATCATTCCAGTAAACTTTGTAACCGTTGTATTCGGGAGGGTTATGCGAAGCGGTTAAGACTATTCCGGCGTTACATGACAGGTGTCTAACGCTGAATGACAATTCCGGCGTGGTTCTTAAATCATCAAAGAGGTAGGTGATAATGCCATTTGCCGTAAGCACATCTGCCACTACCTTTGAAAATTTTTTGCTGTTATGCCTACAATCATAGGCTATTACAACTTTTAAATCCGATGTGTCTGGATATTGTTCTTTTAAGTAATTGGCCAAACCTTGCGTAGCCCTGCCAAGCGTATATTGATTAATTCTATTGGTGCCAACCCCCATAATGCCTCGCATACCACCGGTGCCAAATTCCATATCTTTATAAAAACTATCTTTAAAATCAGCATTGCCTGAATCTATTAAAGCTTTTACTTTCTTTTGCGTTTCATTGTCAAATGGAGGGTTTAACCAAAGTTGGGCTTTTGTGATGAGTTGAGCAGTATTCATAGAATTTTCAATTTTAATGAGCTACTAATTTAATAAAAATTTTTAATGCTTGTAAAGATTAATGGTGCTAATTATATATTTACTTTTTTACTTATTTTATACCGTTCTCTGTTAGGATTGCTTCTTAAAATGAGTTCGCCGATAAGTCCTGCTAAAAATAATTGCGTACCTATAATCATAGCCACAATAGAAGCGTAGAATTGTGGCCGGTCTGCTAACAGCCTTCCGCGGGGGTTTATAAAAATTTTATCTATACCAAGATATATGACAAAACAAAAGCCAATAATAAAAACCAAGGTACCCAATAAACCGAACAGGTGCATAGGCCGTTTGCTGAATTTTGACAAAAACCAAATGGTGATAAGGTCTAAAAAACCGTTGATAAAACGATCCATGCCAAATTTTGTAGTACCATATTTACGAGCCTGGTGCTGAACTACTTTTTCGTCTATTCTGGTAAAACCCTCATTCTTTGCCAATACCGGAATATAACGGTGCATTTCGCCATATACGTCTATACTTTTAACTACTGCGTTTTTATAGGCCTTTAAGCCGCAATTAAAATCGTGTAATTGCAAACCGGAAGTTTTTCGTGCAGCGGCATTAAACAATTTAGAGGGTATGTTTTTCTTTAAAGTAGAATCATATCGTTTTTTCTTCCATCCTGATACCAGATCTAAATTGTTTTTTGTGATAAGATTGTAGAGTTCGGGAATTTCGTCCGGACTATCTTGTAAATCGGCATCCATGGTTATGACTACATTGCCGCAGGCTATTTTAAATCCGGCGTTTAAGGCCTGAGATTTACCGTAATTTTTTCGGAATTTTATACCTTTAACATTGGGGTCTTTCTGAGAAAGTGATTGGATAACCTGCCATGAATTGTCTGTGCTGCCATCGTCTATAAAAAGTATTTCATAGCTGTAATTATTTGCTTTTATTACTTTTATAAGCCATTGGTGTAATTCTGTTAGCGATTCTTCTTCGTTAAGCAGCGGGATGACTACTGATAGATTCATAAGTTATTAGAAAATTTGCTGATTATTTTTAAGATAATTCCGGTTTTTGTTGCATAACCAAAGAAGCAATTAATGAGGTTATAAACCCAATAAATAGAGACCATAACAGGCCAACGGCAGCAATAAACCAAGGTGAAGAAAAGTTTTTTTGAATTTCAATGGCGTTGTCTATTTGTTCTTCGGAAAGATTTGGGTTTTCCATCATTTTTTGCCGTGAAATTTCCAATACATTTTCTGTGTAACCCGGTTCTATAAAATTAACAAAAATGAGGATATAAATAATTCCGATTATTGCTCCAATCAAGGCAACGGCTATGCCTGTTTTTAGCCCTTGGCTCAAAACTAAATAACCATTATTATTTTCTTTAAAATTTTTTATACCCAGAATAACAAAGACAACAATTGTAAGAATATTTATAAGCGTTATAATCCAGTTTTGCTCATAGGTTTTGCCCATTGCATAAATGATTAAACTTATAATTACCGATGCCACACCCAGATAAACTCCATAATTAACAGCTATATTATTAGACGATTTTGTTTGATTCTCCATTGTATTTAAATTATATAATAACAAATATAGATATTTCCGCCGTAGCAACTTATAATTACAGAAAAATCTTATCAGAAAAATTTTGATAATGCGTTTGGAAAGTAGTAAAAGGATTGTATTTTTGCACCGGGCAAGTCCTACACAACCAGCTCCCTGTGAATCCTCCAGGGCAGGAATGCAGCAAAGGTAGCGGGTCGTAGCGGTGTGATGTAGGTAGCTTGCCTTTTTTTGTTTAGGTTGCAACAGATTGTATTGGGGGATAATAAGGGTTAAATGCAGTTGTATTCTATAAAAACAGATGGCTTTTTTCTCTTACAAAAATAATGGCAGGAATAATCACGATTAAAGATTAGAAATTGGAGTTCGGAGGTTGCATACCGGCACATCTACTTCCTTGCCACAAACCCTGTAGGTTTATCTTTGTAATAAACTTTTCCGTATTTGAACCCGGAAACAACCGGAAAATCTAAGTAATATGTTGTTTTACCATTTTTTAATATTTGTTTTGGTAAAGCTTTAATGTTTGCTGTCTTATTATTTTGTTTTTTTGACAGCAATTTTTTGCTTTCGTAGGTAGCTGCCTCAATATCGCTGTAGCCCTCTAACGGATAATTTTCAAAACTGTTATAGTTGCGGTTATCGGCAGCGGGTTCTAAATATACCTTTTTATCAGTTTGGTAATAGTACATGGCTACCGGCCGTATCCGCCATTTGTTTTCTTCATCAGTAAGGCAGAATAAATCAAAATCAAATTCAATATTCTTTGAAACCAGTTTTTCTACTGTAACTTCTACACTAAGTGTTTTGTAATCTCTGTTTTTATAGCGATAGGGCTCCTGCCATAGTTTTTTTGTATAGGCAGATTTGCCAATAGTAATCTTATAGTAGTTTTTATTTTGCTCTACATCTGTACTGTCTTTAGCTTGTCCAAAACTGATTTGAAAGCTTACAAATATTAATAGAATGATGATGAAATTACTCTTTCTTTGCATAGTTATTGTATTTTTTGTAATCGGGCCATATAAAATCCGTCGTATCCCGATACGGATGGTAAAACAATTTTTTCATCTATTAGCCTAAACGGTTTATTGGCAGTCAGAAAATTCTTTACCTGCTGTTGGTTTTCCGATGGTAAAATAGAACAAGTGGCATAGGTTAATTCCCCCTCCGGTTTTACCATTTTGGCATAATTAGTTAATATTTCAGTCTGTATGCGTTGTGCTTCCGTAATAAATTCTGGTGTTAATTTCCATTTGGCATCAGGGTTGCGTTTTAAAACACCCAGGCCGCTACACGGAGCGTCTATAAGCACTCGGTCTGCAGAATGGTATAGTTTCTTTATCGTTTTTGTGCCTGTAATGGTTCTGGTTTCAATATTAAAAGCCCCGTTTCTCTTTGCCCTTCGTTTTAGTTCTTTTAACTTGTTGTCATAGATGTCTAACGCAATAATCTGGCCTTTATTTTTCATCAAAGCCGCTAGGTGCAAGCTCTTGCCGCCGGCACCTGCACAGGCATCTATGATTCTCATGCCCGGTTTTGCATTTAAAAAAGGGGCTACCAATTGAGAGGAAGCATCTTGTACTTCAAATAAACCGTTTTTAAATCCTTTGGTGGCGAATACATTTTTTCGTTCTGTGAGTTGTAAAGCATCCGGATACTCAGGGAGAAAGATAGTTGAAATATCTTCTTCGCAAAGTAGGTCTTGTAATTTTTGGGGTGTTATTTTAAGTGTGTTTACACGCAGTACTACCTTAGCTTGTTGATTTAGTGCGTGGAGTTCTTTTTGCCATTGCTTGCCCAATTCTTTTTCGCCCAGTTTGTCCAGCCAATCCGGAATAGATTCTTTTATAGCCCTAATATCTTGCAGACTGTCAAATCTGCCTTTTATTCTCCTTATTGGTGTATTTTCAAAGTGCTTCCAGTCGGGTAATGGTATCCCTTTTAATGTAGCCCAAACGGCAAAAATTTTCCAGAGGTTTTCATTGGTAAAATGATTTTTGGTTTGTGCAATTTCGTTGTATAGCCTTCGCCATCGGACACAGTCATATACTGTTTCTGCTATAAAAGCACGGTCTCTGGCTCCCCATCTTTTGTCTCGTTTTAAGATTTTGGCCACAACCTTATCTGCATATTCCCCTTCGTTAAAAATTAAATTAAGGGCATCTATCACCGCAAAGACTAAATTTCTGTGTAATCGCATATTAACTTATTAGAGAGCAAATGTAATGAAATCATGGCATTGTTTGGTTGTTTGTTTAATCGTTGAACTGTCGGGATTTTTTAATCCATCCATTTAATAGCAGAAGGAGTAGTAAATAATCTTTTGGCACAGCTATTGAATATATAACATGAAATTATATACGATTAGAGTGTAACTGTTTGTTTATAAATCTATTGTAAACTTTAAATATTTACACTATTAGACAAATAAAAACGTTAAATGTCATATTGACGGATAAATACTTATGAATAACCTAAAATTTTTAGATATTGACAATATGTCATTACAAGAGATTATTGATGAAGAATCTGAATTAATTCCTTTAATGACACCTGAAGATGAAGAAGAAATTCAACGGGAAGAAGTTCCTGAAATATTACCCATTTTGCCTCTGCGAAATACGGTTTTGTTTCCCGGCGTGGTCATTCCTATTACTGCCGGAAGGGATCAGTCTATAAAACTTATAAAAGCTGCCAATAAAGGCACTAAAACCATTGGTGTTGTAGCTCAGAATAAGGAAGCGGTAGAAAATCCTTCCAGAAAAGATTTACACGATATAGGTACTGTGGCCAGAATTTTAAGGGTTTTGAAAATGCCTGATGGCAATACTATGGTGGTCATTCAAGGTAAAAAGCGATTTGAGTTGGGCGAATTTGTTCAGGAAGAACCCTATATTACTGCCTTGGCCAAAGAACTCAAAGAAGATATTCCTCGAAAAAAAGATTCGGAATTTACGGCTATAATAGAATCTATAAAAGATATTGCCCTTAAAATCATTAAGGAAAATCCAAATCTGCCTTCTGAAGCCTCATTTGCCATAAAGAATATTCAAAGCAATTCATTTTTGGTGAATTTTGTGTCTTCCAATATGAATTTAACGGTATCGGAAAAGCAGGAATTACTCAAAACGGACAGTTTAAAACAGAGAGCTCTTTCCACCTTAAAATTTATGGATGCGGAATTGCAACGGTTGGAACTTAGAAATGTCATCCATTCAAAAGTCCGGGAAGACATGGATCAGCAGCAGAGAGAATATTATTTAAACCAGCAGCTAAAGACCATTCAGGAAGAGCTGGGCGGTATTTCTTACGATGAAGAGTTAGAAGAAATGCGGGCTAAAGCCAAGAAGAAAAAGTGGCCACAAGAAGTGAGCGAATTATTCCAAAAAGAATTAGGCAGACTCCAACGCATGAACCCGCAAGTAGCGGAATATTCTGTGCAGCGAAATTATCTGGATTTACTGTTAGAATTACCATGGCAAGCCTATACCAAGGATAAATTTGACCTTAAAAGAGCTCAAAGAATTTTAGATAGAGACCATTTTGGGTTAAAAGAGGTAAAAAGGCGTATAATTGAACACTTGGCTGTTCTAAAATTAAAAGGCGATATGAAGTCGCCCATAATTTGCCTCTACGGGCCACCGGGTGTAGGTAAAACCTCTTTGGGAAAATCCATTGCCGAGGCACTGGGTAGAAAATACGTAAGGATGTCTCTGGGTGGATTGCGAGATGAAGCCGAAATAAGAGGGCATAGAAAAACCTATATTGGAGCCATGCCCGGCAGAGTAATACAAAACATAAAAAAAGCAAAATCTTCTAATCCGGTTTTTGTTTTGGATGAGATAGATAAACTGACAAGTAGTCATAATGGCGACCCTTCATCGGCCATGTTAGAAGTATTAGACCCGGAACAGAATACCGCTTTTTATGATAACTATTTAGAGGTGGGCTATGACTTGTCTAAAGTGCTTTTTATAGCTACGGCCAATAGTTTGTCCAATATTCCATGGGCATTGCGAGATAGGATGGAAATTATAAAAGTATCGGGCTATATCACGGAAGAAAAAATTGAAATAGCCAAAAAACACCTGTTGCCTAAGCAATTAAAAGCTCACGGGCTAAGTAATAAACAACTGAAACTGGGCAAGCGGCAAATAGAAAAAATTATTGAAGGCTTTACCCGGGAATCCGGCGTGCGTACCTTGGACAAAATGATTGCTAAGGTGGTGCGGTATGCGGCAAAATCTATTGCTATGGAGGAAGAGTATAATGTAAAAATAAGCAATGACGACATTATAAAAATATTGGGCCCGAACCGATTAGAAAGAGACAAATACGAAGGTAATGAAGTTGCCGGTGTGGTAACCGGCCTGGCCTGGACAGCCGTGGGCGGTGATATTTTATTCATAGAATCAATTGTTTCAAAAGGCAAGGGGAACCTGTCTATTACTGGTAATTTGGGTAAGGTAATGAAAGAATCTGCCACCATTGCCATGGAATTTATTAAGGCTAATGCCGAAGAATTTGGCATAAAAGCTGAAGATATACAAAATAACAATGTGCATATTCACGTACCCGAAGGAGCTACCCCGAAAGATGGCCCCAGTGCCGGAATAACCATGCTCACTTCTTTGGTATCTACATTTACAAGGCGAAAAGTAAAGGCAAAATTGGCTATGACCGGTGAAATTACCCTTAGAGGAAAAGTATTGCCGGTAGGCGGTATAAAAGAAAAAATACTAGCTGCAAAACGAGCCGATATCAAAGAGATTATTCTCAGTTCAAAAAACAAAAAGGACATTGACGAAATAGACCAACAATATTTAAAAGGCTTAAAGTTTCATTTTGTAGATAGTATGAAAGAAGTTTTGGATATTGCCCTTCTAAAACAAAAGGTGGGGTAACCATTATCTAAATAATCAATAAATTTATGGGATGCATCAATTTATTTTGGGTAAGTAAATAATACCAAATCCAATATAGCATTATATATTTAGACTTGGCATTAGCCTGTGTTTATCCGGTTGATTATGATGCTAAACATTAGTAACCTGAGTTCGATTAATATTGTGACCACAGCTTTCTTTATTTTTGATTAGAAATTTTATGAAATTTTCGAGTAATATCGAGATATTATCAGGAGATTTCGGGCATAAAAACCTTTGAAATATCTTGATATTTCTTCATGCTTTTAAGTACAAATCTAAAGTATTCTATACGTTCTGTGAAAACAAGATTAACCGAATTCAGATTAGTATGAATAAAATTAAGAAATACTCAATATAGCATTGACAACAGGATTTTTGTTTTGAGATTTCGGCACCCAAACAAACTTATAAATCTCGCTTTTTTAATAATGCATATGCTCCGTATATAAACAGCCCTGTCCAAATTAATACAATTATCACATCCTGAAATTGCACGGCATAGTTATAGCCAAAATCCTGCCCTACTTGTTTTCCGATACTCTGCACCGCATTTAACCGGGTAAAGGGTTGTTTTATCAAATTGGCCATAGATTCCAAAGGAAAAAATTGCATGATTGCAGCCACGTGGTCACTAATGACATCATTTTTTAATGTTGTATTGCTGTTATAACCCCAAAACAAGAAGCCTTTTGTAATGCTTTCAATAATAAACCATACTACAATGCCACCAACTGCAAAAGCTGAACGTTTTACCAATACTCCCATAAACAGCCCAAAGGAAAAAAATCCGGTAAGTTTTATAAAGAAAGCGATGAGGTAATCTAGATCGGAAAATATTATGCCTGTTTCATTAAAATCGGAATAGATTATCCCCAGAATTAGCGAAACCAAAAACACAAACACAGTAGAAATGGTAGCCAGCACCACTACTGTGTAAAACTTTGACAGAATAAATTCTTTTTTGCTCAGGCCGTCTATTAAGTTCTGCTTTAAGGTCTTGTAACTGTATTCATTGGACATCATGGATACAATTACCAATAGTAGAAAAAACTTAAAAATAGCAGCGATATACGTATTAAAATGCCAGATATAAGGAAAATTAAAAATTCCTTGTTCGGCCAAATGAAACTTAAAAATACCAATATCAAATTTAATGGCGGCAATCAGGGCTATGGAAGTAAGCAGTCCAAAATAAATAAGAATAAGTACCCGGGATGCCCTGCTGTATCTTAGTTTTAGAAATTCTATCTGTAACAATCTAAGCATAATACTAATGGTTGTTAGTCAAAGTTAAAAATTGTTTTTCAAGGCTTGGTTTTCGTTTAACCAAATGCGAGAGTACAATGCCCTGCTCGTACAAGTAACGGTTAATTTCTTTAGTATCAATATCTTCCGTAAGTTCAGCTATCACAATATCATCTTCTATTGATGCTGCCGCTATTCCGTGATGTTTAATAAGCAATTTTTTTAAATCCTCAAAATTAGCATCACTTTTCAATTCTATGTGGGTTCTTATTTTGGTCATACCTTCTACCGTACCGGAATACAAGCTTACACCGTTTCTAAGTACTACCACATGGCTGCAAACTTTTTCTACTTCATCAAGTAGATGGGAAGCTAATAAAATGGTAGTACCCTCTTTGGCTATTTTCCTGATGATTTCTCTTATTTCATGAATGCCTTGTGGGTCTAATCCATTGGTGGGTTCGTCTAAAATTAAAATTTCCGGATCATTGAGTAGGGCAGAGGCTATGGCCAGCCGCTGTTTCATCCCCAGCGAATAGGTTTTAAATTTGCTGTTTTGCCTATCGTACAAACCTACTGTTTTTAGTTTTTCAGGAACCTTGCTTGTAGGTACTTCTTTTATTTTGCAGACCAATTTTAAATTTTGTGCTGCAGTCATATAAGGGTAGAAATTGGGACGTTCAATAATAGCTCCAACTTTTTTTAATGCCTTGTGTGTGGGTAATTTACCACCAAACCAACTAAAATTGCCGGAAGTTTTATTAACAACATTTAGCACTATACCCAGTGTTGTGGATTTGCCACTGCCGTTTGGGCCTAATATTCCGTAAACATTCCCTTTTTGTATGGAAAAAGAGAGATTGTTAACAGCATGAACTAATCCAAATTTTTTATTCAGTTTTTCTAATGTGAGTATGTTTTCCAATGGTACAGAAAATTTAATTAATGTCGCCATAGCTAAGGCTATGTCTGCGTTTTTTGCCTTGTATAAGTGAAAATTCACACCCAAATCCAATATAGCATTATATATTAGATTTGGTATTATTTGATCCATTAGGAAATAGAAAAAGTCAACATAAGTTCAATAAGTATGACGTTTTTTTTAAAGATTTGTAACAATTTTTTTTAAAAATGTGTAAACAGGCATTCTTTAAATTGTGATTTAGCAGAATAAACTATACTTATTTGGGTTCCATTATCAAACAGGGAATAATCATTTCTTCTAATGATATTCCCCCGTGTTGATAGGTGTTTTTGTAGTATTTTACATAGTGGTTATAGTTGTTTGGATATGCAAAAAAGTAGTCTTCTTTAGCAAAAATAAAAGAGCTGCTCATGTGAATGGAAGGCAGGCCTATTTTTTCCGGAGCAGTTACGGCATATACCTCTTTGTCATTGTAAGACAAACTTCTGCCGGTTTTGTATCGCAGATTGGTACTTATGTCTTTTTCACCTATTACTTTTGTGGGGCGTTTGGTGTTTATGGTGCCATGGTCTGTAGTAATAATTAGCTTTAAGCCGTTTTCCTGAGCTTTTATAATCAATTCCAACAAAGCAGAATTTCTAAACCAACTCAGCGTTAAGGAACGATATGCTTTGTCGTCTGCAGCTAGTTCTTTTATCATGTCCATTTCTGTTCTGGAATGGGAAAGCATGTCCACAAAATTATAAACCACTGCAATTAAATTGTTGTCTTTTTCTGCTTTAAAGTTTTTAACCAGTTCTTGTCCTTTTTCTAAGTTGGTAATTTTGTGATAACTATGCGAAATGTCCAGTTTTAAGCGTTTTAACTGGGCTTCTAAAAATGCTGCTTCAAAGAGGTTTTTTCCACCTTCGTCATTGTCATTTTTCCATAAATCCGGATGTTGTTTTTGCATTTGCAATGGCGTTAATCCGGAGAACAACGCATTTCTGGCATATTGTGTTGCAGAGGGTAAAATACTAAAAAAAGAAATCTCGTCCAGTTTTTTGTAATAGTTGTTAATTACCGGTTCCAGTACCCGCAATTGGTCATAGCGTAAGTTGTCAATAACCAATAATAAAGTATTTGTTTTTTTATCTAATTTTGGAGCGATTACATTTTTAAATAACTCATGAGACAGCAATGGCTTTTCGCCGCCGTTAAACCAACTTTCATAATTTTTTTGGATAAATTTAAAAAATTGGCTATTTGCTTCAATTTTTTGGCTTTCCAAGATTTCTATCATACCGGGGTCTGCAATTGACTCTAACTCTATTTCCCAATGAAGAAGTTTTTTATACAAGGCAATCCATTCTTCGTAATTAGATACCATGGCCAAGTCTAGTGTAATATTCCTAAATTCTTGCTGATAATTAATGGTAGTTTTTTCTGATACCAATCTGGAATGGTCAAGGTTCTTTTTTAGGCTGAGCAGGATTTGATTAGGGTTTACAGGTTTAATCAAATAATCTGCTATTTTTGAACCAATGGCTTCTTCCATGATGTACTCTTCTTCACTTTTGGTAATCATCACCACCGGAATGTGGGGTTTTTTGGCCTTAATTTTTGTGAGCGTTTCAATACCCGATAAGCCCGGCATGTTTTCGTCTAGAAATATGACGTCAAAGTTTCCGTCTTCTACATTTTCAATGGCTTCCGCACCATTATTACAAGTTTTTACGATATAGTTTTTCTTTTTTAAAAAAAGTAAATGAGGCTTTAGCAGTTCTATTTCGTCATCTACCCAAAGTATCTTTATTGCATTCATTTTTTAATTATCGTGCTTTTAATTTTTAAACTTTATATTTTTGTAAGTAATAGTATAATCAATTTGAATGAACAAATTTAAAATTTTTAATGACCCAATTTACGGATTTATTCATATTCCCAATGAATTAATCTTTGATATTATAGAACATCCTTATTTTCAGCGGTTACGGCGAATTGCTCAGATGGGTTTGTCTAACTACGTATATCCCGGGGCTCATCATTCACGTTTTGAACACGCTTTGGGATGTATGCATCTTATGCAAAAAACCATAAGAATTTTAAAGAGTAAAGATGTTTTTATCTCCGAAGACGAAGAACAAGGCCTTTTGATAGCCATTTTGCTTCATGACATTGGCCACGGACCGTTTTCACATACATTGGAAAACAGCCTTATTAAAAGTTTACACCATGAATCGCTGTCTTTGTTATTTATGGAAGAACTGGATGACATTTATAAGGGGCAACTCCGTATTGCAATAAAAATGTTAAAGGGTGAGTACCATAGAAAATTCTGTAATCAATTGGTGTCCGGACAGTTGGACATAGACCGATTAGATTATTTAAAACGCGATAGTTTTTACACCGGTGTAAACGAAGGTAATATTAATTCTGAACGGATTATTACCATGTTGCATGTGGTAGATGATGAGTTGGTAGTAGAAAAAAAGGGGATTTATTCCGTAGAAAAATTTGTATTGGCCAGAAGACTAATGTATTGGATGGTTTATTTGCATAAAACGGGTTTAGTGATTGACTATACATTAGTTAGTATTTTAAAAAGGGCTAAAGAACTTGTGATGGACGGAGTAGCTCTTCCGGCAAGTGATGCACTTTTGTTTTTTCTAAATCACCATGGCGAATTTACGCGTAACCATTTGAATCATTTTGCTGTAATTGATGATTTTGACATCATTATGGCTTTGAAGCAATGGCAGCATCACGGCGACGAAATATTACGCTCTTTGTGTGTGAGTATCATTGAGCGAAAGCTTCCAAAGATTATCATAAGAGATAAACCATATGACATAGGGTTCTTAAAAAAGGAAGAAGAGCGTATCAAAACTGAGCTTAATTTGTCTCAGGAATCACTATCCTATTTTGTAAATAATGGCACTATAAAAAATCAGGCCTATGATTTAGAGCAAAATACCATAAAAATTTTGTATAAAAATGGCGAAATCAAAGATTTGGCCAAGGCTTCAGACCAATTAAATATTATGGCATTAACCAAGCCGGTTACAAAATATTACCGTTATTTTCCTAAAACGAATTAGATAAATTGATGGCTTAACATTGAAAAAAATAATGTAACCTATAAATAACTAACTTAAGGTGTTATATTTTTTTATATTTTTGCAAGAATGAAATTTACTGCAAAACAAATCTCTGAAATTCTTCAAGGTGAAGTAGTTGGTAATCCCGCTGCTGAAGTTCATAAACTTTCAAAAATTGAAGAGGGTGAAAAAGGGTCGTTAACTTTTTTGTCCAATCCCAAATATACCTCCTTTCTGTATTCTACAAATGCTTCAATAGCTATTGTAAATAAATCTTTTATGCCTGAAAAGGAGATAAAAACCACACTGATAAAAGTGGAAGATTCTTACAAAGCGTTTTCTAAATTATTAGAGTATTATAATCAGGTAAAACTAAACAAAACCGGCAAAGAAGATCCCAATTTTATCAGTTCTTCTGCAACTATGGGTAAAAACGTTTACCTTGGGGCATTTGCGTATGTAGGCGAGAATGCAAAAATAGGGGATAACGTAAAAATTTACCCTAATGTTTACATCGGTGATAATGTAAGCATTGGAGAGAATACCATTTTATTTGCCGGGGCAAAGGTGTATTCAGAATCGGTTATTGGAAAAAACTGTGTGCTGCATTCCGGTGTAATTATAGGTAGTGATGGTTTTGGTTTTGTTCCTGATGAAAATGGTATTTATGATAAAGTGCCACAAACGGGCAATGTTATCCTTCAAGATAATGTAGATGTAGGTTCAGGTACTACTATTGATAGGGCTACGTTAGGTTCAACCCTGATTAAAAAAGGGGTAAAATTAGATAACCAAATACAGATAGCCCACAATGTAGAGATAGGCGAAAATACCGTAATAGCCGCCCAAACCGGAATAGCCGGTTCTACTAAAATTGGCAAAAACTGCCAGATAGGCGGCCAAGTGGGAATAGTAGGGCATGTAAAAATAGGTAATAACGTAAAAATACAAGCTCAGAGTGGTATAGGAAGAGATTTAAAAGACAATGCTATGGTACAGGGCAGCCCTGCATTGCCTTATGGAGATTTTAATAAATCTTATGTGCATTTTAAAAATTTAACGGCCCTTTATGATAAGATTCATCAATTAGAAAAAGAAATAAAAGCTTATAAAGAGAATTTTTAATGAGCCAAAAGCAAAAGACAATTCAAAAAGAGGTAAAACTCTCCGGAGTAGGCCTGCATACGGGTAAAGAAGTGAATTTAACGTTTAAACCTGCTCCTGAAAATTATGGGTATGCGTTTACTCGCTCAGATTTGGAAGGCAGCCCTGTTATAGAAGCCAAGGCCGATTATGTGGTAAATACTCAAAGAGGTACCAATTTAGAAAAAAATGGCGTACGCATTCATACTTGTGAACATGTATTGGCAGCCCTTGTAGGCTTGGACATAGACAATATTTGTATTGAATTAGATGCTCCGGAACCTCCTATTATGGACGGTTCTTCTAAGTTTTTTGTAGAAGCATTGGAAAAGGCCGGACTCAAAGAACAGGATGCAGAAATAGAGGAGTATATTGTAAAAAATATTATCACTTATAAGGATGAAGTGTCCGGAAGTGAAATTATTTTAATGCCTAGCAGCCACTACGAGATTACAGCAATGGTAGATTTTGGTACCAAAGTTTTGGGTACACAAAATGCCACTCTTAAAAGTGTTGCGGATTTTAAAGAGGATATATCCAATGCCAGAACCTTTAGTTTTTTACATGAAATAGAGATGTTATTGGATAACAACCTTATTAAAGGTGGCGATTTAAATAATGCAATAGTCTATGTAGATAAAGAAATTTCTGAGCAGACCATGGCTAAACTCCGTAGGGCTTTTAAGAAAGATAAAATTGCAGTTAAGCCCAATGGTATTTTAGATAACTTAACATTGCATTCTCCCAATGAAGCAGCAAAGCATAAGTTGCTGGATGTGATGGGAGATTTGGCTTTGGTGGGTACACGCATACGCGGTAAAGTTATTGCTAATAAGCCCGGACACCATGTAAATACGCAATTTGCCAAAAAACTGGCTAAAATTATCAGAATAGAAAAACGGAACAATGTTCCTGATTTTGACCTTAACCAGCCGCCACTGATGGACATCCAGAAAATTATGGAAATACTTCCGCATAGGCCACCATTTTTATTAATAGATAGAATATTGGAGCTGACGGATAAAATGGTAGTGGGTATTAAAAACGTTACCATGAATGAGGCTTTTTTCAGAGGACATTTTCCCGGTGCTCCTGTAATGCCGGGTGTTTTACAGGTAGAAGCTATGGCTCAGACAGGTGGAATATTGGTTCTGAGTACAGTTCCAGATCCGGAAAACTATCTTACGTATTTTATGAAGATGGACAATGTAAAATTTAAACAAAAAGTTTTACCCGGAGATACCTTAATTTTTAAAGCAGAACTGTTAGAACCAATAAGGCGGGGAATCTGCCACATGCAGGCTTATGGTTATGCCAATAATAAATTGGCCGTAGAGGCAAAACTCATGGCACAAATAGTTAAAAGAATAGATTAATATGAACCAACCTTTAGCCTTTATACACCCCGGAGCAAAAATAGCCACTAATGTAGTGGTAGAACCTTTTACTACCATTCATAACAAGGTAACCATTGGTTCCGGCACTTGGATAGGTTCTAATGTTACCATTATGGAGGGAGCGAGAATTGGTAAAAATTGTCGGATTTTTCCGGGTGCCGTTATATCTGCAATTCCTCAAGATTTGAAATATGAAGGCGAAGACTCACTGGCCATTATTGGTGATAATACTATTATACGAGAATGCGTTACGGTAAATAGAGGAACAAAAGCCTATGGCAAAACAGAAATTGGCGAAAATTGTTTGCTTATGGCTACCTGCCATATAGCTCACGATTGTATATTGGGGAAAAATTCCATAGTTGTAAATGGCGTAGCTCTGGCTGGTCATGTAGTTGTTGGCGAATATGCTATTATAGGCGGATTGGCGGCTGTACATCAATTTATAAACATAGGCGACCATGCGATGATTTCCGGCGGGTCTTTGGTACGGAAAGATGTGCCGCCGTTTACCAAAGCAGCAAAAGAACCGTTGTCCTATGTAGGGATTAATTCTATTGGATTAAGAAGACGGGGATTCTCATCAGAAAAAATAAGAGAAATACAACATATTTACAGAATACTTTACCAACAAAATAATAATACTTCACAAGCATTAGAAATCATAGAAGCAGAACTGGAAGCTACTCCGGAAAGGGATCAGATAATCACTTTTATTCGGAATTCACAACGTGGAATTATGAAAGGTTATTCCAGTGGCGTTTAAATTAAAAAAATACTTTTAGCATTATGGCAACAACCGCAGATATAAGAAAAGGATTGTGTATTTTATATAATAATGATACTTTTAAAATAGTTGATTTTCAACATGTAAAACCCGGAAAAGGTCCAGCCTTTGTAAGGACTAAATTAAAAAGCCTCACTACCGGAAAGGTACTCGAAAACACCTTTTCTGCAGGGCATAAAATAGATGAAGTAAGAGTGGAGACCAGAAAATACCAGTTTTTATACAACGATGCAGATGGTTTTTATCACTTTATGAATAATGATGACTACACCCAGATAAGGCTGCAAAAAGAGATTTTAGATAATCCGGATTTAATGAAAGAAGGTGAAATAGTTACCATAATCGTTCGGGCACAAGATGAACAACCCTTGTCCGTAGAAATGCCCGCCAGTGTAATATTAGAAGTTACTAAAACAGAGCCAGGCGTTAAAGGTAATACCGCAACTAATGCTACTAAACCTGCTACAGTAGAAACCGGAGCAGAAGTGAATGTGCCGCTTTTTATTAATGAAGGTGATAAAATTAGAATAGATACCGATAAGGGAGCCTATCAGGAACGCGTTTAATCCAATTTACACTGTGAAATTTAACCGAATATATTTTTTAAAAGAAATTGCCCAAATCCTTAATTGTGAGTATGTTGGAGATGAAAATTTTCCGGTTCAGGGGATAAATGAAATACATGTGGTAGAACCCGGTGATATTGTATTTGTGGACCATCCTAAGTATTATGACAAAGCGTTAAACTCCGCTGCAACAGTTGTTTTAATAGACAAGAAAGTCGCCTGCCCTGAGGGTAAGGCTTTGCTTATTTCCGATAATCCTTTTAGTGATTTTAGCAAGTTGGCAAAGCATTTTAATCCTTTTGTGCCTTCTGATGAAACAAAGGATAAAGAGGCCGTTATTGGTGAAGGAACAATTATACAACCTAATGTTTTTATAGGAAAAAATGTAAAGATTGGTAAAAATTGCCTTATTCATGCTCATGTTACTATAAATGCTCATACTACCATTGGAGATAACGTAATAATCCATTCCGGATCGGTTTTGGGTAGTGATGCCTTTTATTATAAGAACCGAAAAACCCGGTTTGAGAAATTAATTTCGTGTGGCGGTATAGTTATAGAAGATGATGTAGAGATAGGGGCTGCCTGTACCATAGACCGGGGCGTTACCGGAAATACGACAATTAAAAAAGGTACTAAGATAGACAATCAGGTGCAGATAGCTCATGATACGATAATAGGCGAACGATGCCTGATAGCAGCACAGGTAGGTATTGCGGGATGCAGCGTTATAGAAGATGAGGTTACCATCTGGGGGCAAGTGGGTATTGTGAGTGGCATAACCATCGGAAAAAAAGCAGTTATTTTAGCACAAAGTGGTGTAATGGGAAATCTGGAAGGAGGAAAAACCTATTTTGGTTCTCCATGTGATGAAGCTAGAAGAAAATACAGGGAAATGGCCGGAATTAAACTCATTCCCGAGTTGATAGCCAAGGTGAATAATATTTAGGTGTAATAATTTTTATAAATGCTGAGTAACAATTACATTTGTTATACAATAACTGTTAATCAATAACTAAAGAAATGAGTGTATTAGTCAATAAAAATTCAAAAATAATAGTTCAAGGTTTTACCGGTAGTGAGGGTACATTTCACGCTACCCAAATGATTGAATATGGCACCAATGTAGTTGGCGGTGTAACTCCGGGAAAAGGCGGACAAACTCATCTTGACAAACCTGTTTTTGATACCGTAGCCGAAGCAGTAGAAAAAACGGGTGCAGATACCAGCATTATTTTTGTGCCACCTGCATTTGCCGCAGATGCTATTATGGAAGCTGCACAGGCGGGGATTAAAGTTATTATTTGTATTACAGAAGGCATTCCGGTGGCAGACATGGTAAAAGTAAAAGACTATATCTCTACAAAAGACTGCAGGTTAATAGGCCCTAATTGTCCGGGCGTTATTACACCGGGCGAAGCCAAAGTAGGTATTATGCCGGGGTTTGTATTTAAAAAGGGTAAAGTGGGAATAGTTTCCAAATCTGGTACGCTTACCTACGAAGCTGCAGATCAGGTAGTAAAACAAGGATTGGGAATTACTACTGCTATAGGTATAGGCGGCGACCCAATAATCGGAACTACTACCAAAGATGCGGTAGAGTTACTGATGAATGACCCCGAAACCGAGTGTATTGTGATGATTGGCGAAATAGGTGGCCAGTTAGAAGCTGATGCTGCCAGATGGATAAATAACAATGGCAACAAAAAACCGGTGGTAGGTTTTATAGCCGGAAAAACTGCTCCAAAAGGTCGTACCATGGGGCATGCCGGAGCCATAGTAGGCGGTAAAGATGATACTGCCCAAGCCAAAATGAAGATTCTGGAGGAAAATGGTATTCACGTGGTAGAATCACCTGCGGAAATAGGTTTGAAAGTGGCAGAAGTGCTGGGTTAAAAATTCTAATTGTAACAAAGTATCTGGATTAAATAGCATGATTATTACCATTGCGAACCTCTTCTTGTTCCGATAGTAGCTTATAATTTTTTTTGTTTATACCGTGAAAAAGATAAGTAACACAATGTGTTGATTTTTAGCTGATTATTTTACAATCTCAGTTATCAACAAAATATTTTGTTGATAATTTTAGATGTTAACAGTAATATCTTAATTAGTTTAATGCAATTACTAAAAACAGAACAAAACTCGGGTGAAAAGTCCGAGTTTTTATTTTATACCAAGTCTAATATATAATGCTATGTTGGATTTGGGTGTGAATTTTTACTTATACAAGGCAAAAAACGCAGACATACTCTTAGCTATGGCGAGTATTTGGTTATTAGCTTCTGTTACCAAAAATGGCACTGCCTATCCTTACCATATTGCTGCCATTTTCTATGGCAATTTTATAATCCCCACTCATTC
>PDWI01003150.1_pt1 | contig 23692 bp, 35 predicted proteins | sample 1430891 | NCBI WGS metagenome assembly PDWI01 (sample SAMN01162508, study PRJNA174530) | Oral metagenome, whole genome shotgun sequencing project. | biome: Marine environment; feature: Marine mammal; material: Swab sample of the gingival sulcus; isolation source: swab sample of gingival sulcus... | reverse complement strand
CGACGGGAAAAACTTTAAGTCTTGTTGCTTTATTTTTGTTGCCATTTATATCACCATTAAGTTAATTGAGCCTGTATATTCATCGCTGGGAAGCTCGGGCGTGCGATAAAGCACCGGTTCGCAGTCTATTGCTTTATCATGCGTTCTGAATGTTGTCATAAACTCTCTGCCGTCGTAATGTGTGAGCCGCATATGTAGCTTTGCCTCCGCTGACCATGCTTGTAGTTTTTCGTAATCTCCCCTTTGCAGCCACACCCATTCACCGGATAAAGTAATAGGCCGTCCGGACTGCTTCGTTGACTGTTGTAAAATCACCGAGCCGCCCAAGGTATAAACCGGCGTAGATTGTGCTAAATCAGACCACTCAAATTCATCAATCCAGTGCAAGTCCTGCGGCAGCTCTATACTGTCGCCATTATTTATATTTTCTAATATCCAGTTAGCCATTAAAGCCCTCTTGATTTTGCTTCGCGTTCAATGTCATCCATTAATGTGTTTAAGGTAAATTTTGCTGTCTTATCACGTTCTTTTTCCAATATTCCCATAAACTTATTAGCCAGCTCATCAGTATTAATTTGTACCGGCGGCAATTCGCCAAGATTAAAATCGTCAATAGCGATGCTGCTTGAATTACTGTCGTTTTGTGTTTTGTCAGAGTGTTTGTTCTCAGATTTTTTACGACGCTCTTCGGCTTGTCTGTCACGATCTGCTTGGGCTTTTTTATCTTCTTCATACTGTTTTTTCTTTTCTGCATAAATTTGCCGCTGTAACTCGATAGCACGTTCATACTGTTCTATCTCTGCAATATTTTGTCGTTCACGGGCTTTGGCGAGTTTTTCTTCAAGCTCGGCAAGCTTACGCTTTTGCTCTAACTCTTGCGCAACACTATCGTCGCCTTTCAAGCGAGCTAATTCAGCATCTAAATCTTCGGCTGTTTTACGGGCTTCATCGGCCAAGCCTTGGATTTTTTGCTTGGCCTTATCAATCGTTGCGTTGAGTTTGTTTAGTGTCGCGTTATCTAACCGCTCAAATTGTACATTTAGGTCGCTTGTTGCAACACTGCCGTCGGATATCTTACTTTCGAGCATTTGCATATGCTCATTAGCTACACGCATACCCTCGGCCATTTTTATAAGATTGTTTCTAGCGTTGTCAACTACCTGTACACTATGGTCTATTTGCAAAAATACTAAAGCACTTTTTTTGGCAAACTCCTCATTCTCAGCAGCTAATAACTTCATCTGCTCAGCCGTTAACTTACTCTGCCCGTGTATCGCAATTAGCCCTTTGCCGTAGTCTCTAAATTTTTCTATCACTTGGCTAATCGCATCGCCGTATGCCTTTGTTGACTTTGCGGCTTTTTTAGATGACTCGGCGTTTTCTTTGGTTGCTTTTGTGCTATCTTTTGTTTTTTTAGCGACTTCGCCGGATGCTTTAACTTGTTTTTTGGTAGCGCTAACGGCTTTTTCAGTAGTTTCCGCTGACTCTTTGACAACCTCATTAGATTTTCTAGACTCACTTACTTGTGCTTTTTGAGTGCCGATTTCTTCATTTGCCAATAAGATTTTATTCTTTGTTTTGGCGGCCAGCTCGTCTTCTAAAGCTGCACGCTCTTTGACAATTTGACTGTATTCTTCTGTGCCCTGTTTGCCGCTTGCTACATAATCAGCTTCTAATTGTTTAAGTTCTTGCAGACGCGCTGTCTTTTGATTAAATAATTCGGTTTCTCGGCGGTTTTGCTCTTCAATTTTATCAGCAAGCTCAGTTTCAAGATTAATTCTATCTTTAACAACTTGATTATATTCTGCTGAGTTTTTCTTACCATTTTCAGCGTAGTCTTTTTCTTGCTGTTTAAGTTCTTCGGTTTTGACTTTAAGATTATGTATTGCATCCGCTTGATTTTTGCCGGCTGTTGCATTTCTGTCAGCAGCAACAGAGGCTTTGTCGGTGCTTTCTGTTAATGCGTCAAAGTTTCCGCGTAGCCGGACAGCTGAGTTAGTTAAGTCGTCAGCTGATTCAACTACTTTTACCGCGCTTTCATCAGCAATTTTTTGCAAACTATTGCTAACATTATCTAAACCCGGAATAACGCTGGTAACGCTCGCGCCCACTTGCGTAAAAGCATTCGCGATAGCATAAGTACCCGTTTTGACAGCATTCCCAAACGTGGCAAAGGTGTTGTAAATACCACCTGATACATCACCTAATGTTTCGAGCTTACCCGCAACGCTATCGGTAAAATCGCTTATCTCATTTTTAACTTCGCCAAGCTTAAACCCTTTGACAAACTCAATTACCTTACCTGCCATTTTGTCAAAGTTTTCAGCGAATACCTTGCCCAATGCTTGTACTTTGCCGCTGTCAACAAAGTCTTTAATAACCTTTGCCAGCTCTTCAACTCTTAGCTTGATACGCGGCAAAAACGGCTTGCCTAGTGTGTTTTTAAGAGTTTCCCAAACACTACTTAGGCCTTTGATTGAGCCTTGCAAGTTATCACTCATTGTTGCAGCCATGTCTTTGGCTGCCCCCTCTGAGTTTTTCAGTTTCTCGGATAGTTCATCAACCGACGACATGCCTTGCGCAAGTAATGCTTTTAATGCCGGCCCTGCTTCCATACCGATAGCGTTTATTGCTTTTGCGCCCCTTTGTCCGGATGCTTCTAACTGTGCTAAAGCCTCAACAAAATTATCAGTATTAATGCCAATATCAGCTAATTCTTTCTTAAACTTGGACGCCGGGTTACTAAACTGCGCCATCATGTTGTTTAGCGCTGTCCCTGCACGGCTTGCATCAATACCGGCATCAGCAAATTTACCGATAATCGCGACTGTATCTTCAAGCGATACTCCCAACGAGTTGGCCGTTGGTGCCGCGTATGACAGAGCTTGCCCTAATCCCTCGACATTAGTATTAGCATTTGCAGCAGCCGTCGCCAAAACATCGGCAACATGGGCACTTTCACTAAGCGGCAAGTTCATACCGGCGACTGCTTTAGTGATAAAACTAGCAGCTTGCCCAAGCTCAAGTCCCGATGCTTGCGCCAAGCTTAAAACTGCAGGCAGTGTTATTATTGACTCACTGGCATTAAGCCCTGCCCGTGCTAATATTTCAAAGCCCTCGGCAGCTTGCGTTGCGGTGTATTTTGTTGTGCTTCCCAGCTCATTTGATACTTGCTCAATCTGCCGCATTTCTTCAGCTGTCGCACCGGATACTGCTTGCACTTTGTCGAGTTGCGTTTCAAGATTTGCAGCACCGGATATCGCCGATGTAAAGAAACCGCTGATTGCTTTGACAGAGAAATAACTAGCAATACCAACAGCAAGTGCTTTTAATTTGCCATTAACTGCGCTAGAAGTTTTGCCAAGTCTTTCTGTTGATTTTTGTAACTTATCTGTACCTTGGGCGGCAGAGATAGCAGCGTCTTTGATTTGCTTAATTCTTTGGGATTGCTCAGCTGGTTTTAATTTATCCCACTCTTGGGCTAAAACCTTGCTTCTCAGGCGTAGAAAGTCAACCTTTTCGCCTGATTTTTCAAGGCTGTCAATCATCTTATTTAAGTCTTTTAGATTTTTGACGTCAGTATCAATCTGTAAGCCGACTTTTAAATTTTTATCTGTCATTATGTGCTGTATATTTGTTTGTGGTTAGCGGGATTTTGTTTGTTAAACCACCGATATTTAATAACTGGCTAATCGCTGCTTAAAAGCAGTTTAACGGATTATTAATACACTGTAAGGTTGAGGGGTTTCAGTTACAAAAAAACCACCCGAAGGTGGTCTTAGTGCTATCTGTAGTATATGATTATTTCTCTGAATTTACTTTCCGCCATTTTTCAAAAAACATCAAATAATCTGTATTTTCGTCAGCCAGGCGTGAATATTTATTTGCTTCATAATTAGAGAATGGCGTTATTTTATCTTTCATTAGTTTTATAATAAGATTATTGCCTTTATCCAATTCGCTATTTTCTGCAAAGTGCTTTTGATATTTTAATATACAATCATAAGCCTTACTAGGTTCTGTTGTTCCATACGCTTGCACCGTAAACTTGCACGACCTGCCTTCCGAAGCAACAACTTCCATTAATGCCAGCGTTTCTTTTGCAATATTCCTCTCTGCGCTTGTTGCCTTTTGATAGTCTGTGGCTTCTGCCATATCATCGGCAGGGTTATGATTTTTCTTAACCAATGGCGCAAAAACATTAGTAACCGCGTTTCTAATTTCGTATTTTATATGCTCACGCCCTGAGAAATACCCTATTGCTAAAAACACAAGACCAATAACAACGTAAGTCCACCACTTGCCAAATGCATTATTCTCTTTGCTGTCACGCTGGTTTGTTTTGCTTTCTTTGGCATACGCAATGCTTTGGCGAGCATCTCCATGACGATTTTTATTCTTTTGTATAGGCGGCTTTTTGCTGAGTTTGTCAGCATGTCCGTGCTCATAAACTTTTTTGCACTGATCGCACCTAACTAGCTCACCTTTTGCCGCCTCATTTTCATGTTTACAGTGTGGACACTTTGCTCTCATAAATCCTCCATTAGTAGTCAGATATCAACCGATACTCGCCGTCAGGGTCAAGCAAATCATTCGGCATACGGCGGTGAGCGCAGCGTATATCGCTGAGTATTTTCCCGCTACCTAATGCTGTTATATACCTTGCTCGATATTCTTTCCCACGCTTGTACCGCTGTTCGCCGCTTTCGTTATCTCCGCGATAAAAAGCCGACTCTGTGCCAGCAGTAGAGTAAACAGCAAAAGCACGCCGAACATTAGAGTTTAAGAAATTTTCAGGAATATATGAACTAGATTTTTTGTCCCAAATAATAAATTTAATGGTTAACCATATTTCGCCATTTTCAAACGACTGTGCCGCGTCTGTTATTTCAATACCTCGACAGGTTATACCATTACCTTTCCGCCAAAAAAACGTAGACAGCGTGTATTTTCCTTTTTCAGTCAAAGGCATGGTTGATTTAAGCCGCTTTAATTCTGATAATTGCCTTTCGTAATCTTTCCATGCGCTCAAGTATTCACGCATTCTTTTTTGTTGTTTTTTATCAAAATTACTAAGGATTTCTTCAACTTCTTTTTTTGCCTTACTTTGCTTAACCACATCGCCACCGATAAGCTCAGTAGGCGCAGGCCTGCGGTCATCATTTTCGTAATCGCCCAAAGTCGGCAAGTCCTTAGCCAACGCCAGCCCCGGCAATAAAAACAGCAATGGTATTAATTTCATAACAGCACCTTATTTAATAAAACCGTTACTATAGCATTAAATTAGTCAGAGATTAAGCTAAATTAATGGGATAGCTGCTGCTTAATATAATACGTCGCTACTGCTTTGATTGACTCTAAAGATAGTGAGATAGACTTGTCGGCAAGCGTTTGCTTAAAGCTTAACCACGTTGAATTTTCGCGTATCTTGTCTAAAAACTCATGCCCCTGCCACGTCAGGCTTTCAACGACACAAAAAATATCATCTCGCTGGGTTTTGCATTTACCAGTGACCAGCTCCGCATCAATCAACAGTGCCATGTGATAACTAACTTCTGCATTGTCATAACCGGTCAGCTCGCTGGGCCGCAATATTTCCCTGTATGTTGGCAATGCTTCGGCAGCAAGTAGTATGTCTCTGATTAAATTCCAGTCTCTTTTCATTGCGCCTCTTTATTCGAAATTTAAGTATGATAAAGCAAGATAACCCGGTCTGCTAATTTTGACAGCGACAATGTTATTTTTGTTGATGTCGTATTTGATTGACTGGGTTTCTGCTGTCTGATGCCCGGTGCATGTCGCAACCTGCATCCAATTAACTAAATCACTTGTGACAAATACTTTAGCATTATTCAAATAGCCCGCATTCCAACCACCAGCGCTGACGGTAGCTTTAATTGATACAGCAGATAACAGGCAAGGCCACGCAAATCTAGCGATTAACTCACCCTTTTGACTTTGTGAATAAAACCCGGAATCAGGGTAGGCGTTATGTGTATTTTTAAGTAAGTAACTCTGAGTAGGTGGATAAGTGTTATTATATAAGCCCTGGTGCTCAAACAGCCAGCAGAAAGGTTTTTTCACTGGGTTTGCTGCAATAGATTTAATATCAACGGCGACTTGATCAATCACTACCTGCAAGCCATCGTCTAACATTTACAGCGGGCCTCTTGCTGTCAAGTAACTTCCTAAAAAGTCAGTATCGGGGTCGCCGATGCCGATGTTTTCGCACGCTTGTAATCGTTGCGCCGTTGTTAATGTTTGCGCATTGGCAAAATCAACCTTATTATTCATCGATGCTGCCAAGGTCGTTGCAAAATTTGGGTCATCATTGAGCGCAGCTGCTAATTCATTTAGTGTATCAAGCGCACCTGGACTGCCGTCTAAAATCTCCGATTTGACCGCAGCCTTGGCGGCTTCGATACTGTCAAATATCTTATTTGCCGACCATGCGACGTTAGTGTTGCCGTTGCCAGCGGTGTCGTCAATCACCGCGCCGGAGCTGCCGATTGCAGCATGAATTTCGTTTAGTGCGTCGACAAGGTTTGTTTTTTGTGTTGTCGTTAACGATGTTAAATCACCGATACGGCTTGCCAATAATTTGATGTCGGCAGCGATTTGATTGTCTTTTAGTGTAATGCTATTTTGTAATGTCATATCTGTCCTCTGTGTAATAAGTAATTCGCTAAATAATCAGTATCGGCGATGGTTGTTGTGTCTCTAGCGGGCAACTGGGCGGCTAGATTATCAATCTGCTGCTGATAGCTTTGTGCCGGTGCGCTGACCGGCTTAAAAGTAACATGCGCGGCAGTATGAATAACTTGTGTTTCGCCGCTTTGATGCTGCACAACATAATGCCCTTGCCGTGTGACTGTAATCGGCTCAGGTGGCTTGCTATCAATAATAATGTTAAGCATGGACAGTTACCCCCGGCGCTACGATTACCGTTCCGCCAATAACTTGTTGTGTCCAGTTTGACCGGGTTGCAAGTAGGTTAAAAAACAGCACGCCCACCGGCAAGGCCTCTGTTTGTGTTTCATCTAAGGTGATTTGCAGCGTTTCAGTATCAATAATCGATAGTGTGGGAGCAACAATAACCGGCTTATCAGTGCCTTGCTCAGTCTTAAACTGACAGTCTAACTCATAGTCATGCCAATCTTGCTGTATCGCCGTGCCGGTGTCGTCTTCAATCGTCCAGCTTAGATGCGCTGCCCAGTCTGCCCCGCGAATTATTTCCGGCAGCTTTAGATTTGCCACGTTTAACCTCCTTTGCCGCGCCGATTGAAATTAACCAATCGGCAGTATCTTGGTTTACTTTAACAACATCCCCGACAGCCTTTTTGCCATCAGGGAATGTTACGGGTTTGAGCAATTTGACACTAAGCATCAGCATACTCGCCATAAACGACATACGGTACTTTCTCGTCTTCCATAATAGAGGCCGTGCCTTTCATCGTTGCCGAATTGTAGTTCTCCGTGTCAAGCCAGTTGATGCCGCCATCGGCTGATAAAGTGACATTGCCGGCATGGACTTCAAAGTTTTTATTATTCACAAGATTTTTCAGATCAAGTTTTACTTCACCCTTAAATGACGAAACTGACTGGGCTTTAATCAAATAACCCTCTTTATCCAGCGTGCTGTATGACACTTTGACCGTGTCACCTTTGTTAACCGTGCCGCCTGATTTAACCATGACAAAGCCAAGGCGCGGATTTACCTCAACTAAAGAGTCGTCGACAACCACGTCCGAAGCGTCCTTAACAACCACTGTTGCCTCATCAATATTGCGCTTACCAAGTTGCATAAAGCGGTTCAGCTCTGTGATTACTACTCCCTGGTCAACTACTGCCTCACTAACCTGTGCAGTATCCGACGTCTCACCCATCACCGCCATTGCCAGGTTAATTTTTCTAAACGTATCAAAGTTTAGCGAAATCGTTGCTTTACCCGGCTTAACAACCGAATTCAAAGCGTTGCCGGATATGTCTCGCTCATGGCTAATGCGGTCTTTGCTTTCGCCGCCGTCCGATACAATACTTAACTCGGTAACGTTGCCGATATTTACATATTCTGACGTGCCGCTTGCTTTAAAATAGCAGTCGCCTTCGAGCAACAAACCATCATCTTTTTCAATTCTACTCATTATTTAATCTCCTATCGCCACCAGGGCGGTAAATCTAGTTGGGAAAAAAGCAAAGCCATCGCGGTAGCTGATGGGTATTGCCGGAACTTGTACAAATGGCTTAACTGTTAAGTAATCGCCGTTTTTATCGACAGGATGATAACCCTGAACATGCTTTTTTATTGCTGTCAAACTCTCACCCACCCCGTCAGGCATATAAGCACTGCGGTTCGGCGTATAATGACGCTTGACTAACAAAACGCTAAAACTTATTTCCTCTACTGCAAAACGCCCTGACCCGGCATTATCCACCGGACGGCAGCCGTCAAAAATAACATAGACGGCATTATCAATCGGCAGGGCTTTGCCGGCGGCTTGCAAATCATTAATATCGTGCACTTCTTTGACTTTGCTTATGCCGTCAAGCGTCTGTAAATGAGCAATAAAATACGGATAACAGGCCAACAGGTTGTCATTCATCGGGTTAGTCATCAAATAATCCTGCGGAAAAATCTTTTGCCAGCGTTATAATCCCTTGCTCATCAGCGGCAGGTAAGCCAAAAAACGGCCGTGCCGGAATGGTTACGGATGTTAAAGATGCCCCGCCGTTTTTATTACCAAAGCGCAAATATTTACCTTTTTCGGGGTGTATTACCGCGCCAAATTGGTGGGTTGCGGCATAATCAACATTTGTCCCCACTACTGCCGAGGATGCCGTATAGTAGCTGGTAATACTGTTCAGCAAATTTTGATTGTCTACCAAAATGTTGTCATTACCTTTTAATCGCTTGGTTAACGGAGACAGTGGCTGCCAAGCCCGGCCATCCGGGCCGGTTTCATTAATAAAACGCTCAACGGTGCTGTCACGTACCAAGTCGGCAATGCTGCGCATTAGCGGGCTTAAATCCCCGTTAAGTGCCGTATAAGCATTACTTAAGACATTCGTTAAACTTTCTATGTTTTCTTTAATAATCAGCCGCATTATATCCTTTTGAGTTCAGGGGGTTCAGGGTTTGGTTTAACCATTGAACCGCTCATAGCGGCGGCCGTGGCAGCATCCGCCGCGTCAATATCAACAACCATTGCCGGGTTGCGCTCCACATCTTTTAACCACGCAATCGCCCGGTTATAGCGTTTTTCCACCACCTCAATCAGGCCGTTTTCATACAGAAAATAACGCGCCATGTCACACAGCTTGATTTTCAGTGCCAGCGGCGGGGATAACCGCACCTCATTGGCAATACCGGCACCTGCAAGGTAGCTCATCGCTTCGCTTTCGGCATCCGTTATTGCCTTGGCAATCACCACCGGATCGATATCACTGTGGCCGGCATGATCTGATAGCTCGGCGAGTTCCACCTCGCCGAATCTATCAATTAAGTCCTGCTGTGTAATCATCGTTTACCTAGGCGCCTTTTTTCAGTTTAATAATAGCTTCGGGAATTGTCGCAAGCAGCAGCGGATTAGATTCGCTGCGAATACTGACACCCCGGTCATGCGGTAAGTTTTCACGTGTGACGATAATCGGCAGGCCTTTTTTGTTAGCTTGCTTCATTGTCGTACCCGGGGCATTCCAGCGGCTGATAAAGCCACGCTGGTTAGGCACCAAAACAGCCTCACCGGCTGCAATATCCGCCGCCGTTCCCCACGTGGCGTCATAAGGTATATAATCAATGCCGTCAATGTTGTAGCCGTGGTATTGGTTACTTGACATGGTTTGCACACGCGTCACCGTCAGGTGATAGCCGTCTTTTAAGGCTTTGGTGATCAGGTCGGTAAAAAACTCCGAGCCGCAAAACGCCAAATAGCCATTGAAAGACTGATTGCGCATGCCTTTGCGAACCAGGGACATTGCTTCATTATTTTTAGCCAATAGGGTTGTGCTTGTGCCCGACAAATTCATCCCTAATTCTTTTTGAGTAACACCAAATGCAGCCCATACATCGGCCAGCACCCGGTTACCTTTAACATCAATTACTTTGCCGCCCAACGCCCCCAGGCGCATGTGCTCCACGGTATTTTCATGGGTTTGCTTGTGGCGGATTAACTCCTCGGCAATCTCTTCGTTTAATGATTGATCGGTGCCGGTGACGGCATCGGCAATCACTTCACTTTGCAATGGAAAGTGGGCAGCGGAAAACAAGGCCGTATCCGTATCCGTAGGACGCAGCACAGCGGCCGCACCGCCACGCGCCTGATCAGGCACAATACCAAGCTGGCCGTTTTTACGCTCTACCTTTACTGCCGTGGTTTTTACGCCTTTACCGTCACCTTTGGTCAACCCTAAATCAGCCAATAATGTAGGCGGGTTTTTAATACGGTTAATTTTTTCCGTTAAGTCAATAAGTTTTCCCATTATGCTTCCTCCAGCAATTTAAAGCCCTGGTCGAGTAACTCAGCGGCATTGGTTGATGTTAAGCCAATCAAGGCATTTCTATTTAGGCCGGCATTGCCCGTAACAATTAAAATCCGCCCGGTTTTATCGGCACCGCCCAGGGCAACGCCCCATTTGTAGGCAGTTTGCGCCGCCCATGCAGCATCGCCGGCGACCTCTACATCAGTATTAATTTCCAGTAATTGACCGGCCTGGATTGCTTCGACAGCATAACCGCCGCCGCTTTTGACCGTGACGGTAGTAAAAAAATTACTACCTCGGCTGTCAATAACAATGTTGCCTGTTGTTAAATTTTGTGGCATTAGTAAACTCCTTTGTCAGCTAAGATTTTATCCAGTTCGTCCGGCTCTGCACCTGCATTTTGACCTGCAGCGGCGGGCGGCGTGGTTTCGCTTAATAGCGAGCCCGGCAGCGGTGCCGGCGGGGCAGTGGCCGTTGGTTTGCTTAAGTCGGCAATCATGGCATCACAAGCCGCACTGTCTGCTGATAATAAAGCTTGATACATCGCATCAGATACTTTGTTAAAGCCGGTATTATCTGCATTGGGGGCAAAGCCCGCTGCCGAGAGCTTGGCATCCGTTTCGGCTTTTTTAGCCGCTTTTTTGGCTTCTGCCAGCTGTTTTTTAAGCTCGGTAATTTCCTCTTCCAAGGCGGCAATCTTGGCGAGAGCTTCTTCTATTGTCATATTTTTATTCTCCGTTGGTTTTTTTGATTGATTTTTCGCGGTGTCTGCTAAGCGTGGCAAACCATCCGACAACACCGTTGCCGACGTATTGCTATCAACGCCTGTGGGCGTAAAAGACACTTCGCGGATTGTGTTTTGGCGCAATATGGTAATAGGGCCGCTGAGGGTTTGGTCGTTAACAATTGTGCTTGCCCCCGGCGGCAGATTTTCCCAGCTGTCGGATATTACATGCACCGACAATTCCCAGGGGAACCCCTCATCAGCATCATCGGCAATGGCTTGCCCGATAGGGTTGCTTAATAAATGGCCGCTAACCATCAAACGGTTATTATTGACCGTCAGCGTCGCTACACCGCAGCGTTTATCCCGGTCATGGCTGTCGAGTGCCGGGATTTTATCTTTGAATGCAATATCGCTTAAATCGACAATGTAAGCATCTCCCCATTGATAAAAAGGCTTGCCGCTGTTGGCGATACCGGAGAAAGTACGAACAGCCGGATTGTCTGAATCGTTTGCTACGCTATCTGCTAAAGCAAAACCCTCAGCGGCAAGCAATACCTCATTGGAGGACCCATGAATAGATTTTGGCATAATACTTCGGTTGTTTGGTTAGTGTGTAGTTTTACTGTGTGAACACTATCATAGCAACCGGGTCAGGGGATGTAATGTTGAGGGGGTTCAGCCGGAATCAGAGGCCGGAGGGCGGAGGTCAGAGGTCAGAGGACGGGGGACGAAAAAAAAGCTGTCAGGATCTTGTCAAGATAACCGGGTAAAAAGCAAAACGCCGTCATTTGCGTTTTAAGGGCTTTTAACTTTTAAGCCGTACATTGGGTCATTTAAAAAAAGTTAAAAGGATTTAAATGCCAATTAAATACAATTAAAGCTATATACGGGGTGCAGACTTGCTTACTAAGCGGTTATACTATCAAGCAGTCTGTAGTTGGCCATCAAGCAGATTGCAATTGACTATGCCGCGGGTCGGCCTGCAAGGCGGTTTCTAATTGCGCTTTAAACGGCGTTAGGCTATCCAGCTCATCACAGGCGGCCAGAATTGCTGCGCTCACCGCCGGATAATATTGACGCGGCAGGGTTGTGATAGACAAACAGCCGGACATGGCGCGGTATTCGTATTCTTCCAGATAGTCAGGGGCAAGTTTAGCAACCAACGGGTATAAGTAGCGGTACAACTGCCCGGCAGCAAGCTTGCCTAACCAAACCGCCGTAAAGCTATCGTTACCGTGATAGGTAACGGTTATGTCAACGGGAGTTGTCCACGGGGTAGCTATTTTCATTTACTTACTCTGACCAATAATCTGATTTTTTGTTGCTGTTCTTTAGGTAATGATAACACATAATGCAATAGTTTGGCACGGTTTAATGCGTTTAAGTGCTGCAAATCCAGCGGCACAATATCGGCTTTTGCCAAATGCTTCTGTATTATTCTTTTGGTATCCTCCCAATGCTCGGGGGTTTTAGCAAAATATTCGTTAAATTTGTCAATTTTATAGGCGTTGTCTGCCTGCAGCGCAAACATAAAATCAATGGTTTTGCTGCTTTCCCTGTCAACACCCTTTTCGACAATTAAAAAATCCGGGGGATTGCTGTTGGGCAAATCATAGCGTTCCAGCCGTTGTTTATGTAAAGCCTGCCACGCCGCTGCCAGCTCGCCCTCGGCAATTTTTTCTATGCCGTCCAGCGGATCAGTGGCTAATCGTTTGACGGCTTTAGGTGATGCTTTGCCGGGTAAGGCAGTGAGTTTAACCGGTAACGATATGGCATTCACCGCCGTATTGAGATACTGCTCGCGCTCGCTTTGCATTGTGTCGTAAGCAATTTTGCTTTGCAGACCGGATAAGCCGCCGCCGGGTTTGTCGTATCGGGCTGCATAAGTTTCATGATATAGCCAGTTTAGTGCCGACAGCCTGTCGCCATGATTATGGGCGAATGTCGGGTGTACATCCTTTGGCACCCGGTAGGTTTTACCGGTGCGGGGATTGGTATAATCGACCATTTTAACGGCAGGGGATGCGCTGATACCCTCACGTTCGGCCTGACGGGCCGTAATTTGTCTCACCCGGCATTGACAGCCGTACCCGTTCGGTGGGTAATGCGTCTGCCAAAAAATATCATCCACCGGTAATATCATGCCTTTGTATACTTCGTGGGCTTTGCGCTTATGCGCAGCCGTTGAACCTAAATACTTTAAATAGGGAAAGACTTTTTTATTGGCGGCAATGCGCTGCCATTGCCCCGCAGCGGCGGCCGTGCGGCGATTAACCCTATAAATAGTTTGCAGGCGTTTGGTGCTGCCCAGCTGGACAATTTTTGCTTTGCCGTCTTTGGGATCAATCTCTATTGATTCACCCCACCAGCCTTTAGCCATTAAATAAGGCTTTAAGCGCGTTTTAAAATCCCGAAATGATACACCGTTATCAATAGCATCGGTAATAGCTTTCTGCACTTCAAAAAGCATATCGGCATCCATCATTTTTGCAACCGTGAAAGCCAGGGCATGCTCATACAGCCATATGTCGCGATAATCAAAGCCGGTTTGTAATTTTTTGGCTTTAAAAAAAGCCAGGGCGTCAGTGTCAGTTAAGCCGGCGTTACTAATAACCGTCATTTTCAACCGCTCCGTCGGTGTAAGCAATAGCATTTTGCCGCGCCAGCGTTTGAATTAATAATTCATCGCTAATGTCCAGAGCGGCCAGTTTGCTTTCAAACTCCCGGTAGTCTTGACACTCATCCAACGCGGCCATGATTGCCTCAATTCTAGGCTGCATAATTGCCAGCTCATCGGGATTCAACGGGGCAGCAGCTTTACTGTCCTGTGACAGCATGGCCTCTGCCAATTTTCTTTTGTCTGCCGGTCTTTTGTCTGCCGGCGCCGCAGCACTGTCCTCGGTACTCAGCATCTCAATATGGCCTTCTTCAAACCCCAGTATCTGGGTATAGTAGTCTTTGCTAAACCGCACCTGCCCGCTGTCTAAATAATGTTTATCACGTTCGGCGCGGGCGGTATCTATTTTAATCTCATCCTCAAACTCAAACCAAAGCCCGGCAGGCGCATTAATGGCGGCAGCATAATCGGCATTGACTTGCAAGATAGCATCCAGTGCATGTTGCACCGCCCCGGCAAGCAATGATAAATACTCACTGATACGCTCTATGCGGTTGATTTCCTCGGTTTGCTGGGCTGCCCGGCTGCCGCTGTGCAAATCTGCCGTTTTTACTTTACCTAACAGCATTTTTTGTATGCGGGCATTAGCTATCTTTTCCAGTGTCCTGAACGCCTCGGCGTCCCCGCTGAGCTGGTGGATGGCAACTTCATCATCCTTACCCAGTGCCAAAGCCCCGCCGCTTAAAAAAGCAAACAAATCATTAACAAATTTGTTTAAATCACCAAATCCCCCTTGTTTGCCAATGACAAACGGCTGGGCATAGCGGCGGATAAATTGCCCGGCATACGGTAATACCATGCTGCGCAGTTGTACAGCCGGATAAAGTTTTGCCGCCTGACAAACACCCGCCGGCTTGCTGGCGGTAGCTAAATAGCTTAAAAACAGGTGTTTAACACGCAAATCAACCGACAGCTCTTCATCGCCGCCGCTGAAAATCAAGCGGCCGTCACGTTTTGGTGTGTAATATTGTAATTCGCCGGATTTATTAATAACGCGCGACAAAGTGATTAAGCCGCTATGCTCGTCCTGCTGATACAAATACTCGGCAACCGCATAGCCGTTTAATTTTGCCATAATCGCCAATTCGATAAAAACCGGCAAGTGGTGCCGCAGGTTTTTATACAGCGGATTGATTGTTTCGTCGTCAACATCATCACCCCATATCCGCCAATTTGCCGCCGACATGGCCGCGCGTAAATCAATTAAGCACGACTCCACCTCATCATCAGATTGCACTTTACTAACCGCAGATTCGCGGGTCAAGTCTAATCTGCTTAATAACTCGTCACTAGATAATGCCTCAACCGTATCCAGCGCGGCAGACATATCGGTATAAAGCAACTTGATATCGGTTTTTTGTGTTTTGATACCGTCTTTGCTTTTGCTTTTTTTGTTAAACCCAAACATAGTTACCTCTGTTATCTATGACTGCCAACCGGGTTCCGGCTGCCTGATCGGTGTGCTTTGACTGCCAACACCATGACTAACGGCTCCCGCCCAAAGCATATGCAGCGCATCCGGACCGTCGTCATGGTCAGCCAGCGGAAAATGTGACAGTTGACTAATTAATGTGGCCTGGCTGCTATGCAGCAGTATCAAACCGTTATCCATATGCGGCTGTAAACTTTCGATACGCAATACCTTATCCGCATGCGGGGTTACTCCGCGGGCGGGTATGGGTATACCTTGCTGCGCCCCGCGTTTGACCAATTCGGTGCGTAAAAACTCCTGGAACTGTATGGTTTCAACAAACCAGCAATGGCAGTGGTATTGCTTTTGCAGAGCGATCACATCACTGATAATTTTATCCGGCAGGCGTTTTTTTATCGCCGCCTCAATAACAAATAACTTGCCCGAGCTGCGCTGATAACCGCCGATCAAAATCGCCGAGGGGTCGCGGGTTTTGCCGTGCTTGCCCAGTGACGGGTCAACTGCACCAAACAGCAGCAAGTCTTGCGGCAAATCCGCCCAGTATTGGATACAGTTATTAAATAACGCATCCTCACCGCTAACGGGGTCATTTTGATATTCGCTGTCAAAGGTTGCATGGCCGTCCCGGGCGCGGATTTTCATTAACGCCAGCAATGGCCGGGCTTTCCAGGATACCAACGCGCCGGCATCCATTTCCCGGCGATGTTCTGCATAAAAACGATCGGATTTTGCCTCACCTTGATTGCGGTAAATTTCTTCCCACTTATCCCACAATACCATATTGTGCGGCAATTTAACCAGGGCCTTAAACCGCGCACTGCGCCACGCCGGATTAGCCAAAGTTCGGGATAATACGCTGTCATAATGTAAAATCGTGCCAATATAAACGATATCTATTTTTTCACCGGCCGCCCCCAAAGGCAGTACGGTCCTGGTTAGCCAATTATGTAATTTATCCCTTTGATCGGGGTTGCGTACTTGTTCGTCGTTTTCAATATCATCAAGTATGACCAAGTCCGGGCGATAGGCACCATGACGCAAGCCGCGCAGTTTTTTACCGCTGCCGGCAACCTGTACTTTACTGTTATTCTTAGTGACAATTGTACCCTCTTTCCAGACTCTACCGACACCGCAAGCCTGCGGAAAATCAATTTTAAGGCGCGGATTGGCTTCTAACTCGGCTTTAATTGCCGCCAGCATCGGATAGGCCTGGTCAATGCTGTCCATGACAATGACAATATATTTTTTTTGATTGGTAACCAGGCAATAAAGCACAAACAGCTGGCTGACCAAGACTGATTTACCCTCGCCGCGCGGGGCGGCTATCGCTTCTAAGCAGCCGGACGGATTTGCCAAAACCTGCGGCAGTATTTCGTATAAATACCGATGCAAATCGGATTTGTCCGTGTTTCTGATATAATGCGGAAAGTAATTGCTAACAAAATAGCCAAACCCGGCGGCGGGGTCATTGACTGATTTCAGGCGTTGCGTAATCGCAGCGGCATTATCTGTCCACCCGGCACAATCGGCCTCAATGTTGGCTTTTAAGCTTTCGGTCAGCCGGGCGATTTCTGCGAGAAATTCTCTATTCTTCATCCGGGATACTTCCGCTTGACGGGTTCATCTTGTCGATAAACCCGGCGATTTTTTCACTAAAATACAGCGTCATAAAATACAGGGCTATAAAGGGGATAATCTCTCCGTGGCCGGTTTTTTTAGCTAAAAGCAATATAGCTGCCGCCATTGTCACGGCAGCCCACAAAGCTATCATTTTTGGCACAGCAACTGCTAACATGGCTTTCATTTAAGCTCCTTTTGCAGGTTTTCAGCAAATCCCTGCAGTATCTCGACAAAAATAATTAACTGCTGCGGATTGTTGACTTTGATATACTCTGATAATTTATCCAGCACTTGCAGGGCAGTTGCCAGTTTAGAGGTTTCCGGTACCAGTTTTTTGCTGGCCGATAAGGCTTTGTTGTAGCTGTCTGATAAGCTGGTCAATAATTCTACGCGCTGCAAAGCGGTAATATCGGCATCCATTTTTACCAGGTCAATCGTGGTCTTATATTGCACGATTAAGTCTGTCAATAACTGCCGGGCGATATCTTCGATTTCACCGCCGGCCATCGTGTGAGCGGTGCGGATTTTATCCCAGTCATCCCCGGCCGTTTTGGCTTTGGCTTTCCACGCCCGGGCGGTTGGATAAGACACACTGTGTATACTGGCGGATTTTTCCAGGCTAAGCCGGTCAAAAACATAAGACCGCCGCAGAGCATCACGTGTAGCTTTATCATATGCCATATTACATTCCGAGTTTTGCTTTAATAAACTCAATCCCAAGTGCCGCAGCAGAGCCAGCGATACCGCCGGTGACACCACCCGCCAATGCACCGCGTTTGGTCGCCGTTTTTTCCAAGGTTTCTATCTGCTGCGACTGGGCTTCTATTTTTTTAATTTGTTCGGCGTTTTGTGATTTGATTTGCAGCAGTAAGTCAATGATTTCTTTGTTTACTGCTGTTCTGTCTTGGTTGTGTTGCGGCATTGTTTTCCCTTTTCTTATTTTTTACTTTTTATCGGCTTTTTTATCCAGTTTATCGTCGAGCTTATCCAGCTGGGCTTTTATTTCCCGCAGCAAGTCATAAACCCGTTTATTGTCCATATGATAATCATCGCGGCGCACATAACTGCGTTTGATATATTCCAGCTGCTGGCGATCATCGGCATGGTGTTTATCTATGCTGCGCACCCAATACCAGAAAATAGCCGATATCAACGCCACAATCGCCGAGGCGATTAGCTCACTGCTAAGGGTTATCATTTGTCCCCCTTGCAATGATGCCGCCACACGGTATTATGGATAAATACCTGCCGTTTGGTCTCCACAGTGTCCAGCCGGGACGGGCGGATAAGGTCGAAACTGGTACAGCTGCTGTCAATCACGAAAGTCCTGCTGCAGCCGCTTATCCAGCTCATCAGCATCAAGACGATAAGCATCATGAGCAATTGCCCGGCGGTGTTTAACATTGTCAAGCTCCTTTCTTTGCATTTTGTTCATATTTGTTAAGCCGATGATACGGCGCGTTTTAGCAGCCAACAGCAGCCACAAGGCGATATTGCCCAGCAGGCTTGCCGCAATCACTGCCAATAACAGCGTTGTCATACTTCACCGTCCTTATTGGCTTTATTGGCTTTATCAAATTGATTGTGGCGGCGGGATTGATAGGCGGTTACCACCCCTTTACTGGCAGTTAAACCGCCGCAATAACCGGCAAAATACAGGTATAAGTCAGACGTATCATGATTACCTAAGGCAACGCTGTATAGTAAGGTTGCCGCCAGCACCAAAAAACCCAAAAACTGTATCGTCGCCGTTGTTGACAGGCGATTATCACTGTTGGTGATTAATTGTCTTATTTGCATCATCTTTCACCATCCTTCTCTATTTACTCAGACATGCCCGGCATGGCATAAAAAGGAATGACATGCTCCGGCCACGGGGCAAAATCATTATCAACCCACTCGCCGACATCAAAGCCCGGGCAGATTTTTGTCCATTCGTGCGGTTCAACCGTGCCATCACCGTCAATATCCGGCGATAAATCGCGATGGCCGCAAAGCACTGCATCCGGGTATTGCCGGCTTAAACGGTGTATCAACTCGGTCAGAGCCGCCCACTGCTCGCGGGTAAAGGCATCTGTACCGATTAAGCAAATGCCTAAGCTGTGCTTATTGTGGCCTTTAACATGCGCCCCCTGTTCGCCAATCGCCCGGCCGGTCGCTACGCGCCCATCCAGGCCAATGACAAAGTGATAGCCAATGTGTTTTAAGTCCGGGTTAAATTGTCTGATATTGTGCTTGCGGCGGGCAAACCCTCTGGCTTTATGCCACTGGTCAATAATAACAGCATCGCTGTCCGTGGTTTTGCCCAGCCACTCGCCGTTCGAGGTGGCTGCACAATGGATAACTATTTTTTTGATAGGGGGCATACATCCTCATTAATCGCCAGTTTAATGAGATTAATTTTAAGCAGCCTGCCGGATTTTGTCGTGTTGAGGGGGTTCAGCCGGAATCAGAGGTCGGAGGTCAGAAGTCAGAGGTCAGAAGTCAGAGGTCAGAGGGCAGAGGGCAGAGGGCAGAGGACGGAAGGCGGCATTCTTCTTGGCGGCAATGCCTCGGTTGTGATGAACAATATAAAAAGTGCTGCCGATAGCGGCAGCACTGGATATTAATAGCTGAGTTATTCCTCATCAAACGGTAAAAGCTGTTTGAAATTGGCTTCAATGTCGGCGGCATAATCCGCCAGCAGGGCCAGCAACTGCCACAGGGTGCTGGCGGGCGGAGCATCACAGTCGCTGCACCCGGCCAACATACTGACAACGGCGTCAAAAGCGTCTTTCAGGCGTTCCAATTCGTCAATGCGGTCATTGATTTCATGGCGGCTAAGCTGATTTGTCATTTGGCACCTCCGCCCATGCCTTTGGGCAAGTTGCCGGCATGATAGCCTTGGCCCCATAAAATCGGCGGCAGGTTGTTGCGCTCCCAGTCTGTCACTGTACAGGGACTGCCGGTGGTTTCCGTATGCGCCGGTTGGGTTTTAGGCGATTGCAAAATCAGAGCCATACGCTGTAATTTAGCCAGGTTTTTCGGCGGCGGTAAAATGCCGTACCGCTCCATTTTGCGCACATGATCGCGTATGGTGCTTTGATCACGATCCACCAGCTTGCCAATTTCCACATGGTTTAGCCCCAGCTGTTTATAACGCTTGATAGCTTTCCATAACGGTTTTGCAGCAAGGAGCTGGGCCTGCAAATCCTTAATCAACCACGACTGTTGACTGGTCAGTGCTTGCTGGGCTTTGGCCACGGCGCGCTTTTCAACATCGATAAAATAACGCCGGGCCAAACGGCCTTTGTCATTGCGCTCGACCATGGCTAATTCCTTGGCCATATCCAGGCTGATATGGTATTCCATTTTGGGACGCCCGCCGAATATTGAGGTTTTCGCCAACTTCGGCGAAAACTCGATATAGTCGGCATTTTCAAGAAATTGGTAATCTCTAATGCGCGATTTTATCCAATTACTAAAATCACGGCCAACGTCTAAAAAGGCATGCAGATCACGGGCATTAACGAGGGGTTGAGATTGACCATCTAATTCACCCTGGCGGGTGGCGATGGTAATTGTTGAATTAACCGCTAGTGGTTTAATGGGATAGGCCGAATTCGGCTTACGATTTGTCATAATTGACTCCTTGTTGTTAATTTTCGAAATACCACCCCAATTTCGATATTAGGGTGTCGGGAGGTTCGAAAACCGCAACAAGACGGCTGGAATTATTCCCCGAAGGTCTTTTATTCTTCGCCCTCCCGACAGATTAAGCTGCTGATTATAGCAAAATCGACGCAATTATCCTATTAAAATCGTTGCCGATTTCTTTAACTAATTGGTTTTTTTGGGATATAAAAACCACTTAACTGTCGGGAGCGGTTGTCCGCTTGCTGTTAGGTTTCGACACCTGAATATACTGTAGCAAACTTTTTGCTTTGGTGCAAATATTTTTCTATCTTTGTGCAAATAATTTAGGGTGTTTTTTAAATTAGCAGGGCCTTATACTACTGACTTGATAATGACACTGATAGCTTTCTAACAATGTTGTTTTGAGTTTGGTTTGGCTGCTAAGAATGTCTAATATCTCTGCCGATTCCAAAGGAAACAGCGTATGATACTTAGTTCCCCAATTATGATTAGTGATTGCTTGTTTAAACTTAAGAAAATCATCTCTAATAACTTTGTTTTGTTTTTTGTCGGTAAGTATAGCAATGCGGTAAGCAATTTTGTCAATATGCGTTGATAGCCTTATTGCATTGCCATTTCCCGTATGATGAAAATCTATGGCGGAGTCGGCTAAGGTATCAATCGTAGTAAGTAATTCTTGCAACAATTGCCAAAGCTCTTGGCGTTCAATGCTACGCTGATTTTGTTTGCCAACAACCACCCAACCAAGCACTGTACCAGCCAAAGGTAAAATAATGCTTACAACAGCGATAATGACTTCCATGCTTTATGCCTGTTGTTTTTTATGCACCTCGGCACGGTCAATGTAAAGCCAAATTTCCTCAATTAAAAAAGGCTTATCCGTTGCAAAACTCATTTTGTCGTGTAACATCTCAGCGGAAAATATTCCTAAACGAACCAAGCCGCCAAACGCTTCTTCCAAAAAGGATGAACCGGCCATTTTAAGACCGTGCAAATCAATAACCAGTTTATCATTTGCTTTGAGCTTCTGCAGTTTTTCAGTCAGAACTTTACGAAACGCCTGCCCTGAAAAATCGCCTTCTTCCGGGGTTCTACCCGCTGGGAAAGGCGTAAATTCTTCTGCTATGCTGTACAGTATTTCGGTCATTTTTTTAACTACAGTTTGATTGTCCATGCTACGATTGTCCCATTGACATTATCCGCCAGTTCTTTTGATGTTGTTTTATCATTGAATGTACTATAATACCCTTTATTGCTGTAAATTGCTATATCTATATTGGGGTAATTTTTGGATAATCCAATAATATCGGTCTGCAAACCAAGCCCTCTATATGTCTCTTTGGTGCTGGAAAGATTATCATTAGATTCCGCCAGCAAACGGATAATCTCATGGTCTTTCTTACCCGATATCTTATCCCTCAACCAAGCCCAGCTTTTAAGTTGCTGCTTTCTGCGATAATCATCGTAAACTTCATCAATTGAACGAGCCATACCAATACCCAAGTCAATAGAGATTAAAGTAAACGACTTGTCTTCTTTATTGAAACAGGCAAATGCCCACCATTTTAATTGGCCGGTATCTAATGAAAAGCCCCCATTGCGTTCGTCAATATAAGCATGAAGCATTGTATTTGACACTGCCTCACTGATACCGGTTTTTATTTTGAATAATAGCGTGTCATCAATTAACACTTCTTGCGCGAATGCAAGACTGCTTTCCAACATATTACTTATTCTTTCACCTTCGATACCCTTATTACCGCACTCTACTTGCCAACGATAAACGCTTTCATAAATTTCTGTTTTTATTTTTGATGTTGTGCCGAGCAATGCAAAAAAACCCGTATGACTTAGCACCGCCCGCTCTCTCGCTGTTTTGGGTTTTATCACAGTAACCCCAACATTATTATGCAATAAAGCGGTTACCTCTGCTTGTAATAACACCATCGCATCTGCGTTAATCTTTTTTAACTGTTGTAATCCGAGTTTGACGCGGCCATGCTTGGCTGCGGTGCTCTTTATTTTGGCAATGAAGTCAAAAGTAGCAGGGCCATACTTACCCAGCAAACCAATTTGTGGAGGGCATAAAACAGAATATTCATAGTGATGGCTGTTATAGCGTGACTTTTTCTTGGGTCGGTTTTTTTTAATAAGCTTTATTTGAGCTTTTTCTGACTTTCTTAGTAAATGCTCGAAATATTTCTTTGAGTATTTTTTCAATGTTGCATCATGCTGTTATTTAAGTACCCCTATTATGGTACTTAAATATAACAGCAAGTGCAAAATTAGATAGTTAAAGTAACGGTTTTTGGTAGTTATGTGACCGGTCTTTGGCAAGTATTTTCCAGGCCGTTCGGTCACTGAATTGATATTTAGGGCACAGCTGCATGACTGCTGTGGTAATGGATAAGCCATCTTCGGTGAGCGCAGCAACTTCATCGATAAAGCGTTGGTGCTTTAAATGGCATAAAGCAGCTTCACAGCGGGGGATATAGACTTCACCGCCGGCAAAATAATCAGCCAGGCTGTCTAATGCATCATCGCCTATCGCCTCCCGGGTTAACTCAATGACGGGATGCAGCTTGCCGCCGCGCTGCGGAAATTTCACTGTTACGCCGCCTAGTGCCTCGACAACCTTAACGGTTGCCGGCAGGCCGATAATATCAATGATTTCCTGTATACTGTCGGGCAGCAGATGTTGAGCGGATTGTAAATTCATTATTACCACTCGCGTTTGACGTCAATTAAAGAAAATACCACGGTGTCCTCTTGCAAATAACTAGACGTCACATAGCCAATCTCGGCAGTTAACTCGCGGCCTGTAAACAGCTGTCTGCCTTTCGCAATCAAAACATCAGCCGGGGTTTTACAGGGCGTCAGCTCTCTTAGCAGGACGCTATCGGCAGCTTTAAAATCCTGGGCTTTAAAACAAATTTGAAAAGTTTTTTCACCGCTAAGGATACGTTCAAAATTGGCTGGGGCAATACTTAATTCGTGTCTCATATCATCCTCCTTGCTGTCGGCGTTGTTGTTTTTGCAGGGCAATCATTACCCCTTGTAATTGTTTTACGCTGCACCACTGCAGGCGTTGTTTTTTATACATGTGCTTAGCAATACCTTC
>PDWI01003149.1_pt1 | contig 23696 bp, 20 predicted proteins | sample 1430891 | NCBI WGS metagenome assembly PDWI01 (sample SAMN01162508, study PRJNA174530) | Oral metagenome, whole genome shotgun sequencing project. | biome: Marine environment; feature: Marine mammal; material: Swab sample of the gingival sulcus; isolation source: swab sample of gingival sulcus... | reverse complement strand
TTCCGCCACCCAGGCGATTGGCTCCAAGGGTGGGATTCGAACCCACAGCCTATCGGTTAACAGCCGAGTGCTCCACCGTTGAGCTACCTTGGAACATTATTGCATTTGCCGCTATGTCCTAACGACAAGAATAATCTTATCATAGTGCTACCTTTGTGTCAATCAAATTTTGTAACTTTTTAATTTTTTTTAGCCGTTTTTTTTCTTGCCCAAAAGCGATAAAAAAACATGATGTTATTTATTTTTAACTCGCTATTTTTCACTGTATATTTCACACAACAAATACTTGTTAAATAAGCGATTGTATTTAACGATAGCCTCGCCTTCATGATAGTCATATAACTCGCTGCGACCGTATTTGGTGACGTATTGGTAGCCTTTATCGAGCAAACGAGTTCTAAAAATGCGTTCGCTTTCAGTATCGTCATACATCAAAAACTGGCTACCATCGCCCAGCACATCAACCATTTTTGATTGGCTGTCAACGAGTGTGCGCATCGCTACTAAAATTGGCCACAAATTCTTTTCCTTAGCTTTTTTTAGCAGCTGATAGATGGATATTAGCGCTATCGCGCCGAGTAGAATTAGTGAAATGACTTTTAACACTTTTTTAATGCTTTCGCTCATTTTTTCGCCGCCTTTTCGTCTTGTCATTTTTGTGTTTTTTAGAGCCACCCTTGTCGGCCTTAGCCCGCGAAACTAATGGTCGTTTATGTTTTGATTTCTTATTTAAGCCATACAGTAATAACTCTGCCTCTTCAAATGGCATACTGACAAATGAAAAAGCATCAAAGATTCTGATATCACGAATCTTATATGAGGGTATTTTTACCTCAGACTGTATCAAATCGATAATCTTTTTTACATTATACCCGTCTTTACGACCTTTCGCAACAAATAAGCGCGTCTTACCTTGACGATCGACCGACACATCTTTGATATCGCTATACGAGTCTGTTGACAAACTATCTTTTAAGAAATACTTTAATACGCCCTTTACTAAGGTTTCAGCTTCAAACTGCTCAAGCAAACTATTGGTTAAATCAGCAAATTCTTCAATGTCGTCATTAAAAATCAATGTTTTAATCTCATCGATAATTGTTTCTTTCTTTTGTCTTAGTATCGCCTCAACCTTTGGAATTTGCTCTTTTCTAATACTGGTCTTGGCAATGCGTTGTATGTGCAATAAGGCACGGTATTCTGCCGGTGTAACAAAAGTAATCGCCGTCCCCTGCTTGCCGGCTCGCCCGGTTCTACCAATACGATGTACATAGCTCTCCGGATCCTGCGGTATTGCATAATTGATAACATGTGTTAAATCAGATACATCTAAACCGCGTGCCGCAACATCGGTTGCCACCAAAATATTGACACGCTTTGATTTAAACTTTTTATAAACGCGCTCTCTTTGAAACTGCGTCAGATCTCCATGCAGTCCTTCGGCATCATAACCGCGTTCAGCAAGGCGACCGGCAACGCGGTCGACGTCGGATTTAGTGCGACAAAACACCAAACCATAAAAATCTACTTCGATGTCAATGATGCGCGTCAAAGCTTCAAATTTGTCGCGCTCGCCTACTTCGAAATAAATTTGATCGGTTAAATCAGTTGTCAATTCTTTCTTTTCAATTTTGATTGTTTCAAACTTACGCATGTACTTCTCGGCAATAGCGAGAATACTCTTCGGCATCGTCGCCGAGAACAAAAAAGTGCGTTTGTCCGGATTAGCACTGGCAATAATTTTTTCGATATCCTCAATAAAGCCCATATTTAGCATTTCATCAGCCTCATCAAGCACCAAAAAATCAAGCTGTTCAAGCTTTAATTTCTTACGATTAATCAAATCGATAATGCGACCCGGTGTTCCTACCACGATATCGGTACCCTCTTTAAGGCGACGCATCTGACGCTCTATCGAGGTGCCGCCATAAATTGGCGTGATTTTTGTGCGCTTAGTCTGCCGAAACGACAGCATTTCTTCTGAAACCTGCAAGGCCAACTCTCTGGTTGGCGTAACCACCAACACTTTTACAGCTTTTTTCTTAGGGTCGATTAGCTCTAATATCGGCAAACCAAAAGCAGCCGTTTTACCGGTACCGGTTTGCGCCTGCCCAACGATGTCTAGCTGCGATGATAAAATTAGCGGAATCGCCTGCTGTTGAATAGGTGTTGCCACCTCAAAGCCTTTTTTGGCAATTGCCTTAAGCGATTTTTCGCTCAAACCAAGTGACTTAAATTTTACATAGTCTGACATAGTTCCCCCTTATAACATCGGGTACTTAAAGTGGTCTTTTTCATCAATCTTTGCCCCCGAAACCGGAATCGTTTCAGTTCGATAGCTATTTTGTTTGCGCAACGTCAATTGTGCGGCCGGCGTCAGTGATGACAACTGTGTCCCGCGCTTTAGGCGCACCACTTGAACTCCTTGTGTATTGCGCGTCACCTTTTCATTGACCAGTGCACTGTTAAATAAGACAACTGTTTTATCGCCACTATCAGCACTGCGTACCGCAATAAAGTCTTCGTCTTTTTCTATCCAACTAATGCTGACCAAAGCAGCTTTATTGCCATATGCATTGAGTAATTTCTTGCGATTGTTCTTAGTTTGATAACTGGCAACCGGCACCTTCGCCACTTTACCGTTGGCAAAGCCAAATACAAACCAGCCGGTATAGTCAGTTAAAGCGTGTACAAAGACAATCTGTTCACCCTCTTCCATATCGACGATATTAGGTAAATAACTACCCAACTCAGATGCCTTGTGGTCGTTGACTTCATGTGCCTTTATTTTATAGACATTTTGTCGGTTGCTAAATAGCAGTATCTCAGATAAATTGGTTGCCTCGACAGCTTGAACAATATCATCGTCATCTTTGGTCTTATGCTCACTATAAGCCCTTAACGAAGTCAATGATATTTTTTTGAAGTAGCCGTGTGAGGTTAAGAACAGCTTGACATTGTAATCTTCAATCAAACTCTCTTGACTAATCTCCTGAACTGCCACTTCGTTAATAACCTCTGTTTTGCGCGCTACACCATAATCGCTAATAATGCGCTCCAGCTCATCGCAGATTAAAGTTTTTTGACGCCGCTTTGACTTTAGGGTTTTTTCAATTGTCTGAATTTGTTCTTTAAGCGATTCAATCTCAGCAATACGATTGATTAAATACTTTTTATTGAGATTGCGCAGCTTGATTTCAGCTACATAGTTGGCTTGTACTTCATCGATCTCAAATGCAGCCATCAAATTGGGAACAACGGCGCTGTCTTCTAAAGTATTTCTAATAATTTTTATCGCCTTGTCAATGTCGAGCAGCACCTTGTGCAGCGCCAACAACAAGTGTAATTTTTTATTGAGTCCGGCAAGATCGTGATTTAACTGCCGAACCAAAAATCCCAATCGATAGTTAATCCACTCGTTTAATAGCGGCAAAATACCCAAAACAACCGGTTTGCCCTTTATTAATACGTTAAAATTACAAGCAAAACTGTCTTCGAGCGGCGTCGTTAAATAAAGCTTTTGCATTAACAATTCGGGGTCGGTGCCACGTTTTAAATCCAGTGTAATCTTAAGGCCTTTCAGATCGGTTTCGTCGCGCACGTCAGATATTTCTTTAATTTTGCCACGCTTAATCTGATCGACGATTTTATCGATGATCGCTTCAACTGTTGTACTATAAGGTATTTCGGTTATTTCAATTAGTTTATTAGCCTTGTCATACTGATATTTTGCCCTTAGTTTAACACTGCCTTGACCTTTTTGATAGATACTGTCAAGTGCCGCTTTGTCGTAAAGCAAAAAGCCACCGGTGCTAAAATCAGGGCCGCTTAGATAATCGCTAACGGTAACATCTTCGTCGTTTAAAACAGCAATCGTCAAACGACAGATTTCTGCTAAATTGAAACTGGCAATACTACTGGCCATACCGACGGCAATACCCTTATTGGCGTTGACTAAAACATTGGGAAATGTCGTTGGCAGTAGCGTCGGTTCTTGCATCGATCCGTCGTAATTGTCGACAAAATCAACCGTGTCTTTATCAATATTCTTAAATATTTCAGCACAAATTTTTTCTAATTTTACTTCGGTATAACGCGAGGCGGCATATTTCATGTCACGTGACGACACTTTGCCAAAGTTACCTTTCGAATCAATATAGGCATGCAGTAAGGCGTCATGACCGCGTGTCAAACGCACCAATGTTTCATAAATGGCAGCATCGCCATGTGGATTGAGCTTCATAGTTTGGCCGACCACATTGGCCGACTTGGTACGACCACCCTTTAGTAAACCCATTTTATACATCGTATAGAGCAATTTGCGATGGGCCGGCTTAAAACCGTCAATTTCCGGAATAGCGCGCGACACGATTACGCTCATCACATAGGGCATGTAATTTTCTTCTAAAGTCGCCGATATTTTCTTATTAGTTATTGTCTTTTCTATGTTCAATTTATCCACCTAACTTATATCTAATTGGTCGAGATATTCATCGCCATGTTGTTCAATAAATTCTTTACGACCATCTAAATCATCGCCCAATAATACGTCAAACATCCACTTGGTCTTAGTGACATCATCGGGCTGCACCGCAATTAGACGACGTGATGTTGGGCACATTGTCGTTTCCCACATCATTTCCGGTTCGTTCTCACCTAGCCCCTTAGAACGTTGAATTTTGTAGTTAGCCTCACCAATTTTTTGCAAAATATCGGTTTTTTCGCGCTCATTATAGGCAAAGTACGTATCATCTTTGGTCGTCACTTCATAAAGTGGCGACTCGGCGATGTAAACTTTGCCCGCTTTAATCAATGTTGGCATTAAGACGTAAATCATGGTCAGTATCAACGCTCTAATCTGAAAACCGTCGACGTCGGCATCGGTACAAATAATCACTTTATCCCAGTTTAAGGCTTCTAAATCAAAGGTCGACATATCTTTGGCATGTTTGCTTTTTATTTCGATACCACACCCCAAAACTTTGACCAAATCCATAATGATGTCGTTTTTAAATATCTTTTGATAATCTGACTTTAAACAGTTCAATATTTTACCACGCACCGGCATCAATGCCTGAAACTCGGCATCGCGTGCCAGCTTACAGGCGCCTAGCGCCGAATCACCCTCGACGATATATATTTCACGCTGTGTTACCTCCTTAGTGCGACAGTCGACAAACTTTTTGACGCGATTGGTGACATCAACTTTTTGTGACAGTTTTTTCTTAATACTAAGACGCGTCTTTTCAGCGTTTTCGCGACTGCGCTTATTTACCAATATCTGATCGATTATTTTTTCAGCCGCAGCTTTATTTTCGATAAAATAAACTTCTAATTCATGTTTGATAAACTGCGTTAAAAACTCTTGAATAAATTTATTATTGATCGCCTTTTTGGTTTGATTTTCATAACTGGTTAAAGTTGAAAATGAATTGACAACCAAGACCAAGCTGTCTTCAATGTCACTAAAGGAAATTTTCTTTTCATTTTTTTGATACTTGCCAAGCTTTTTAATAAAACTGTCAATCTCACTGACAAATGCCGATTTTACAGCCTTATCCGGCGCTCCGCCATGCTCTAAATAACTGGAATTATGGTAGTACTCAATAACGTTAACATCGTTATTAAAGGCGAAAATCACCTCGGCCTTTACTTTATATTCCGGCTTGTCCGCTCGATCTCTGCCCTTGCCACTATCTTGATAGCGAATCACTTCCGAAATTGCCTTGCCGTCATTTAGTTCATCGATATAATCGCGTAAACCGCGTTCGTAGTAAAACAAATGCTTACTGTCATCTAATTCATCGATAAATTCAAATGTGACCCCGGCATTGACAACTGCCTGTTTTTTGAGCGTGTCTAAAAAATATGCTTGTGGAATGGCGATGTCTGTAAAGACTTCTAAATCGGGACGCCATGTCTGTATGGTCCCGCTGCGCTCACCACTGTAGTCTTTGCGCTTCAATCCGCCAACGTTGACGCCTTTGGCAAATTTTAAACTAAAGGCTTTGCCATCGCGATAGACTGTTACATTAAACCATTCTGAGCTATACTGTGTCGCACAAGAACCAAGGCCGTTTAGCCCTAAGCTGTATTCGTAATTCTCGGCTTCTACCGTGTTGTATTTGCCACCGGCATAAAGTTCACAGTAAACCAGTTCCCAATTAAAGCGTTTCTCACGTCGATTGTATTCCAATGGAATACCGCGGCCAAAATCCTCAACTGTCAGTGAATGATCGACATGTCGTACGACTTTTATGACATTGCCAAAACCCTCGCGCGCTTCGTCGATTGAATTGGATAGTATCTCAAAAAAAGAATGTTGACAGCCTTCCAGACCGTCCGAACCAAAGATGACAGCCGGACGTTTACGAACGCGATCTTCCCCCTTTAAGGCCGAAATACTACTGTTGTCATATGTTTTTTTATTTGCCATTTTATCCTCACTACTAAGTACAAATATAACGATAGCACTGTGCTAATATTTAAATTGAGTATTTAGCAATCAATTAATATTTTATCAATGCCATTACCATTTTACCACAACCACAGCATATAGACAAAAAAAATTATTTTTTAACAAAAATACACATTTTGTTGGGTCTGCAGTAAAAAACATCACCCGACAAAACAGTATCGAGTGATGTCTATTAAAGAATTAAAATCTAAATCAAAACCAACTACTTACGACGCGACTTTCTTAAAAATGTCGGTATGATAAAATCGTCTTCTTCAGCTTGATTAGTTCTTTGTGGCTGTGCTTTTTCGGCCTTTTCTTCAGCCGTTTTTTGCTTAGGCTGCTCTTTTTCCTGTTCAGCTGGTTCTTCAACCGGTAAAACATCACTAGTGCTAAAAATATCTTCAAAAGATTGATCGTTAAAACCGGTCGCGATAACGGTAATTCTGATTTCATCTTTGAGCGATTCGTCGATCACTGCACCAAAGATGATATTGGCATCTTCATCTGCCGATTCAGAGATTATCTCAGCTGCTTCATTAACTTCGTGAAGTCCCATATCAGGGCCACCGGTAACGTTAAACAAAACGCCCTTTAAGCCATTGATCGAAGTATCCAACAATGGTGAATGAACGGCCTGCCTCGCGGCATCGACGGCTCGGTTTTCACCACTGGCACGACCAATGCCCATATGTGCCAAACCGCGTTCGAACATAATGGCCTTAACATCGGCAAAGTCGAGGTTGACCAAACCGGGCACGGTAATCGTATCAGAAATGCCCTGTACGCCTTGCCTTAGTACATCATCAGCAATTTTAAACGCCTCGACAATTGAAGTGCGTCGCTCGACGACCTGCAATAATCGATCGTTTGGAATTGTCACCAATGTGTCGACGCGTTTCTTTAATTCTTCAATACCCATCTCAGCATGACCGGCACGTCTTTTACCCTCAAAGGTAAATGGTTTGGTGACGACGCCAACTGTTAAAATACCCATCTCTTTGGCTATTTCAGCGACAATCGGCGCGCCGCCGGTACCGGTGCCGCCACCCATTCCGGCAGTAATAAACACCATATCGGCACCCTGTAACGCTTGGAAAATATCATCGCGGCTTTCTTCGGCTGCTTTTTTGCCAATCTCCGGATTAGCACCGGCACCCAAACCACGTGTCAATTTTTCACCAATTTGTATTTTATATTCTGCCTTTGACGATTGAAGCGCCTGCTTGTCGGTATTAATCGCAATGAACTGAACGCCATTTAGGTTGGCTTCAATCATTCTATTGACGGCATTATTGCCGCCACCACCAACGCCGATGACTTTAATCTTGGTAAAATTCTCCATATCAATATCGAATTCTAGCACTTTTCAAACCCCCTAGCTCAACTTTTTCTACTACATATAGTACTATTATAATAATATACTCTTATATCTGGTATGTAAAGCATTATTTTAAAATGCTTTACATATTTTAAACCTGATCATTTTTTCGTTCCTCGTATTTTTTCAATAAGATTCGCCTGATAATACTGGTATTTTCAAACAAACGCGTACCAAACACAAACAACGCAGCGTAATACAGCGGCAAACCGAGATTGTCACCGGCAAACGATAACAGCAACGCCAACGAAGCATTGGCCACTAACCCGCTGACAAAAATGGTGAGGTCAAACTTGCTTTGTAAACTGGCGCGCAGCCCGCCGAGCAGTGAGTCAATCGTCGCTAATATGATTACTGAGATATAAACAGCCAGGCCGCCACTGAATATAATTGGCAAATTAAGGCCAACCAAGACGCCGACGATAATCCCCACTACAATAATGATTATTGTCATTTTTCCACCACCTTTGCAAAGGTTTTTGCAAATAGTCCCTCATAGCCATCAATTTCCATATAGACTTTTGTATTTACTTCGATGTCTAAAGCAAAGCGCTCTAGCGTATTAGCATATGAACCGTCTTCTGTCATCTTGCGCTGTAATTGATAGCGGTCGCCAATAGCGCGAATGATATAAGGCGATCCGTGCTCGACGCTATTGATGTTGATGGTTGGCCCACTACAATTGATAGTCGACATACCAAAGATGATGCGCGTACCGTTAATTGATATCGCCTCGGCGCCGGCTTGCCAAAGTTCATCGACTAAAACGCGCAAATTGACATCGTGTACGATAAAGTCTTCCGGTTCTTGGTATTCATTGAGCATAATATCAGAATCGTTGACAATGATAACGACGCCCTCACCACAGACCTTGGTTTTGCCGGACAACCTTTCAAAATAGGCTACCTGTTCTTTTAATTCAGTCAAACCGCTAACGCTGTTTGATGTCTCATCAAGTGACTTAATCGTCGTATCGATCTCGTTAATCGCCTCTTTGATCTGATTATTGGCTAATATCAGCTCGTTTTTTTGCAAGTTAAGCAATTCGATATCTTCAATATCGACATGTTGATTCGACTGTGCCACCGTGCGAATAAATAAACTCACCAACAGGGCAATCGCAATGACAAAAAGTAAATGAATATTATTGCTATTATTCTTCATGACAGACCTACTCCTCAATCGGATTTGCAAAACGCCAATTAATAACGTCGTCATATTTTACTATTGTAATATTATCGTCACGTCGTAGTTCAACCTGATAGCCACTATTGCGCAAAGTTTCAACTATCTGAAAACGGGCGCCTACCGCACTATACAAAACGCCCTTGTCGCCAATTGCCTTAATCACAATCGGATTAATATATTTTTTGCCATTGATACTGATTTCATCGCCAACTTTTCTAATAGCCGTACTGGCGATAATACGCTGGTCATTAACCGATATCGCCTCAGCACCGGCTGCATTTAGCTCATTGACCAAAACGCTTATCAAATAAGCATTTTCAACGATATTAGCCGTGTTGCCTTTGTCTATACCGGCAATGCCGTTGTCGATATAAATGACAACGCCTTCGCCGATAACATCTGTTAAACCCATAATCGTGCGATAGCGTTCTAATTGCAATTGCAAATTTTTAATCAAAGCGCTATCATCTGCCGCATTCGCTGTAATGTCATCCAGTTTTTGTTGTTGTTCGGCCAGTTCTTGGCTAAGGCGAACCTTGTCTTCACGTAGGGCATTGATTTCTTCGATCAATTTCTCGGAACGCTTTGACGGAATCAAACCATTTAAATAATCGTATTGAACAGACCTAAATTGAACGACAATCAAGGTGCTGGCAACAACAAAAATTATCCCGATAAAAATCTTTTCTTTTAATTTCAATCAAATCACCTCTTAAGCGGTTCGATAATACACTGCTTTGGATTTGAAACGTTAACGATGCCACTGGTGCCTTCGTTTTCTATCATATTCTGGTAGGCGACTAACGCATTGTTAAATTGTAACTCAACATCATCACCTTGACCAAAGTCGATATAAATATCCTCTGTCATTTTTTGTATGATGCGCTTGTCGACCAGTTTAACCGACGGTTCATAATCGGTGTTTTCCTTAAACATATAAACAATTTGTACCGCTCGTTCGATTAATTGCATCTCGTCAGCGACAAGTGGCTTGCCGACGACTGCCGAAACCACTTCAAAGCCTTCAATAACATAGGGGGCATCGGCTGTTTCAGATAAGCTTAAAACAATGCCAAATACATCAATAATAACAAAGTAACCGCCACTTTTTACGGCGATAAATGGCGTACGCGCGATGGCGTTGATTTCGACCGAAAAAATATTATTGCGCGTTATCGTCACATTTTCGTAAGTCAGCCGGCTTGGTAAATTTTGCGCCAACCAATCAGCACCGCTCCAGATCCAGTTTTGCTGGCGTAGCCACATTGCATCGGCTTCGGTCAGTTGATAATCACCTTGGTATGAAATTTTATCGATATTAGCCAAAGGCGAAAGTGTAAGCCCGGCCAACAGCATTAATAGCACAAGGGCCGCGATAAATTTTTTCATTATTACCTCAACTGATAGCTAAATACCATCGACATAATCGTGCTTAAGGCGTCTTCTCGTTTATATTGATGATAATTCTCGCGCATATTTGCCAACTGCTCCGGATGATTTACTAAATTATCAATCATCTGAATTAAGTCCACTTCATCAAGCGATTTTTCTTCTACCAACAGAGCTGTGCCGCGTTTCTCATAAGCCTTGGCATTAAAAAACTGATGGTTATCAGCCACATTGGGCGATGGTATTAAAATCGCCGGCAAAGACAAGGCGGCAAATTCGGATAGCGACAGCGCTCCGGCGCGACTAATAACCAAATCGGCTGCCGCCAGAAGCGTGAAAATATCATCCGTATAGTCCAAAAATGTTACATTGCTACTAATCTTTTGATTGTCAATTGTTGCTACATAATCATTATAATACTTTTTGCCCGTAATGTGAATTAAACGCAACCGGTTATTGCCTTTAATATGATAGGCCAATTGTTTAGAAAAATCATTAATTGCCTTGGCGCCGCCACTACCACCTAATGAAACGATTAGCAAATCGTCATCTTGCAAATATAGGTCAGCGCGTGCTTTATCGCGGTCAATGGCGTTAAATGCAGCACGAATCGGCACGCCGGTAAAGTATAGTTTGCTCTGCTCCTTAAAATATGCAGCAGACTCTTTAAAACTAATCAGTATTTTTTTGACATACTTTGCTAGTTTTTTGGTCGTAAAACCAGGCACGACATTTTGTTCGTGAATCATTGTATCAATCTTTAACAGTGCCGCCACCAAGACCACCGGACCACTCACATAGCCACCGGTACCGATCACCAGATCAGGTTTATACTTTCTCATCAGAAAAAATGATTGAAACAAGCCGACGATCAACTTAAAATATGCCAACAATCGCTTTAAAAAACTGCGCCGATTAAAACCGAGTACATCAATGCCGTAAAAGGCAATTTCTTCACGCTTAACGATGTCTTTTTCAAAGCCATGCTTACCGCCAACATATAATATATCACAATCCGGAATGGCCGTACGCACGCGTTTGGCAATTGCAATCGCCGGATATATATGACCGCCGGTGCCACCGCCGGTTATAATTAATCGCATAGTTTACTCCTCAATATTATTTTGCAAAGAGACATTCAGCACGATGCCGATTAAAAACATCAATATTACCAGCGATGTGCCCCCCTTTGAAATAAACGGCAACGTAATGCCGGTTGTCGGCAGTATGTTGGTGACAACACCCACGTTAATAATAACCTGCAATGCCACTAAAACGCCGGCACCAACCGCCACCATATAGCCAAATCTATCTTTGCTTTTTACTGCTATTGCAAAGATACGATAAATGATAAAGGCAAAAATCAGCAATACCGCTAAAGCGCCGATCAAGCCGAGCTCTTCACAAATTATCGCAAAGATAAAATCGTTGTACACTTCGGGCAGACGTAACAGTTTCATCTCACCCATACCTAAACCCTTACCAAATATACCGCCATTGCCAATGGCATAAATTGAATAACTTATTTGGTAAGTCTTATCAGAAAACTCATATACCCTATCCGGAAAACTAAGCAGCCATGCTTCAATCCGATCGTTTGAATAACCATTTATTTGCGTATACAAGTAAGCAAACGCCGTGCCGGTCACGCCTAATGTGGCGATATAAAGCCAATTACAATTGGCGACAAACAGCATCGTCATACCCAATAATAAAATAATAGCCGTTGTTGAAAGGTCATGCTGCAAAACGGTTAAACCGCAAATGACGGCCAATAACAATGTCATAATTGAAAAATGGCTTAATCGCTTAATTTTATCGCCGGCCAACTCGATTAATAAGGCAAAGACAAAAATAACTGCCAACTTAGAAATTTCGGACGGCATAAAACTGATATTTAGTATTGGCACTTTCAGCCAACGGGTACCACCTTTAACGTTTTTACCATAAAACAATACGACAAATGACAACGAAATCGCCGCCAAATAAGCAACCGCTGCAAAACGCCGGTAGATTCGGTAATTAATTAGCGACGCCCCAATCATGGCAATGATGCCCAACACAACATAACGCAAACTACCGATCAATAGCGCATCGGGCGACTGATTATCAGCCAGCAACTCATAGTAACTGGTCGAATAGATCATAACCAAACCAAACCCCACCAAAATAAGCACGGCAATTAATAAGGAATAATCTATTTTAGCATATTTTTTTTGTGACTTTATTCTCATTTCTCCATTTGCTTTCTGACGCAGTGTTTAAAATGCTCACCACGTGCTTCAAAGTTTTCATACATATCCCAACTGGCACAAGCCGGCGACAATAGTATATTGCCCGGTCGGCTGACTTTTTCGATTGCAAGCTTAACTGCCTGTTCCATGTCGTCGACGATTGTATAATTTGAGTACCCAGCCAAATCGAGCTGCGCAGCGATATCTCGTTTTGTTTCACCTAATAAAACGATGTGTTCAACGCGTTCAAAAAAGGGAAACATCACCCGATAATCACTGCCCTTATTCATCCCTCCGGCTATTAGCACCGTCGGCATATCCATCGTCTTAAGCGCCGGTATGGTCGCCTCCGGATTAGTTGCTTTAGAATCATTATAAAAATTTATACCCAACTTACTATAGCATAATTCATTGCGATGCGCCACACCCTTAAAACTGCACAGACCATTCGCGATTGCGTCATTATCAGCGCCAATAAATGCCGCCAGACCAGCCGCCGCCAACGCATTTTCTAAATTGTGTTCACCGCGTATTTGCATCTGCTTAATCGGCAATAATTTTTGCCCTTTTAATATGATGTGTTCATCAGCGATATGCAACATTGCCGTTTGATCGATTTTACTAAACGTCGTTGCCGCTGTTTTAATGTTGTGATAAATATCAGCCGTAATCGCATTATCTAAATTCAATAGCAATGCGCACTCATCCGACAAACCATCGGCAATTTTTAACTTTGCAGCCGTATAAGCAGCCATCGTCTTATGACGACTCAGATGATCGGGTGTAATATTCAGTATTGCAGCACAGTCTAACTTGAAATCGAGCACTGACTCTAGCTGATAGCTGCTTAATTCTACCACATAAATAACCGACTTGTCATTATCAGCCACCACACTGGAAAGCGCAACGCCAATATTACCGACCGCCTTAGCATCAAAACCGGCCGTCCTTAAAATATGCGCCGTTAAAGCAGTAGTCGTCGTTTTGCCATTGGTACCGGTAATGCCGATAAAACGACCTTGTGAAAATCGCCTGGCCAGTTCTATCTCACCAATCACTTCAATTGCCTGTTGCTTTGCTTTGACAATAAAGGATAAGCTCGGCGGCACACCGGGGCTAAGCACCAAATGAGAAAACCGCTCGACAGGCGGCTCAGCACCACCAAAATAAACATTTTCTAATTGTTCTAAAAGTGCGTTTTCTATCTTTAACTCAACTGCGGTCTTAGCATCGTACAAAGAAACGACGGCGCCCTTTGAAATTAACAATTTAACTGCTTCGATACCCGACTTAGCTGCACCAACGACGAGTACCGGCTTGTCTTTTAGATTCAACGTTTCCCCCTTTGCTATCGCCAAATGCTAAAGCAAAATATAGCTCAAAATACAAAGCAGTGCTGTAAAAACGGCGGCTCGACTAACTATTTTCTTTTCTGACCAACCACTCAATTCAAAATGATGATGAATCGGCGTCATCTTAAAAAAGCGTTTGCCCCCCGTCATTTTAAAATAAGCGACCTGAATAATAACCGATAGTGTTTCCAATACGTATAGCATACCAAACAGCGGCAACCACCATTCGATACCTAGCATTACCGAATTGACCAACAAATAGCCACCCAATGCTAAAGAACCCATATCGCCCATAAAAATCTTGGCCGGATGCCAATTGTAAATGGTATAGCCGAGTAACGCACCGGCGACGATCATATTGATCATTGCTAAATCGGCCATGCCACGCTTAAATGCCAAGGCCGCCAAAAATAACGCCACAATTAAACTAACCGTTCCACACAAACCGTCTATGCCATCCGTTAGATTGACAGCATTGGTCACAGCCAGCGCAATTACAAAGAATAACACCGCCCAGAGCGCACCTTGTAAGCTGAAGAGTTGAAAGTAAAAAATACTGATGTGCCCACTAAAGAAAACAAAATACAGCGCGGTCGTAACGGCCAATAGGCCGACCATTTTACCTTTGGCAGAAAGGCCTTGATTGTGTTTCATAATGACTTTAAGATAATCATCTATAAAGCCAATCGCGCCATAGCCCAGCATTGCTACCATCAATGCGGCAGTCTCTGCGGTAAGACTTTGAAAAATCAATATGGCAAACAAACTGGCCGATAAAAATATTGCACCGCCAAAAGTTGGCGTGCCGGCCTTTGATAAATGCGCTTGCGGGCCTTCTTCTCTAATATATTGTCCAAGTTTTAAACGCTTAAAAAAGGGTATCCAAAGTGGTGCAAAACCAACCGCCAATAATAAGCCGATTAAGAAGCCGTTTAATAGCATTAAGTTATTCATTAAGCGCACTCCTGTAATCTTCAATTAGCGTCTCTAAATTCATGCCGCGCGACGCCTTAACTAAAACGCCGTCAGCTGATTGATAATTCATGTGTTTTAGCGCATCTACTTTTTTGCAGTGCTGCCAGTTTCCTTTGTACTGAGCGGCGGCATAAGCCATATCATCGCCGACAAACAAAACGCCATCGAGCGAATATTCATTTAATTTTTCGCCAATTTCGCGATGCACCGCCTCAGCATATTGTCCACACTCAAAAATGTCACCCAAAATTGCAAAGCGTCGCTTAAAGGGCAACTGGCAAAGCGTTGCCACACTCATCATAATTGAGTCGACACTGGCATTGTAGGCATCATTGATAAATGTACGGCCAGCGATTTTTTCAATTTGAAAGCGCATCTTCTCTAGTTTAACTCGTTTTAAGCCAGTTAATATCGTCGGCATCTCCATATCTAATAGCAATGCGGCACGAATTGCCAGCAGGGCATTATCGACAAAATGTTCGCCATATGCCGGTAACTCAGCCCGCCAGCTTTTATTTCGGAAAAACAACTCAAAATGCGTGCCTGCTAAGTCGACAATGACGCTTTCAGCATGCAACTCATCGTTTAAACGACCGCTAAAGAGAATGTCATAAGTCGTGCTAAGCTGTCGGCTTAGTATTTTATCTTTGCCATTTAACAACAGGGTATCACCTTTTTTAAGCGGTTGAGCGATCTCCATCTTTGCCTTAGCAATATTTTCTTTTGTACCAAAGAATTCGATATGCGCCGTGCCGATATTGGTGATTAAAGCAATATCCTGATCGGCAATTTCGCCCAATGTCGCCAGTTCACCGTAGTGGTTCATGCCCATTTCTAAAACGGCGACATCATGACTTTTTTCGAGTTGAAAAATAGTCAGCGGTAAGCCGATTTCATTATTGAAATTGCCGGGGCTCGCCAAAACATTAAATTGTTGGTTAAGAATTGTCGCAAGTATGTCTTTGGTCGACGTTTTACCAACCGAACCGGTAATGCCGATAACTTTTAAATCAAATAATTTGCGATACTGTTTAGCGGCTTGTTGCAAGGCAGTTAACACATCCGCTACAACGACCAAATTGGCTTGACTGCCGCTGTAATCAGAAGAAACCACCGCACAGCTAGCGCCCCTTTGCAATGCGTCAGGTACATAGTCTGCACCATTGACATGTTCACCTTTAAATGCGAAAAAGGCATCTCCCGGTTTAACGGTGCGCGAATCGATCGTAACACCACTAACCGATCGCGTTTCACCGCTGTACCGTCCGCCACACCAAGCGGCAAACTGTTCTAAGCTGACATTCATCGTTAACTACTCCTCAAACCTGATAAAGACCTTGTCATTCTGAATAACCAGCGTACCACTCAATGGATACTGCTTATCGACAATTCTATTTGGGTCAATACTATCTGCCGTTAATCCTTCCGGCAATACCAAATGTACTTGCGACTGACCGGCAATCGCCTGCGCTTGAGCAAAGCTGCTGCCAATTAAATTGGGCACCGTTGTCATCTGAACATCGCCGCGATCCACCGGTTCAATTTTCAGATAGGCAAAAACATTTGTCATTATTTCTTTAGCAATTGGTGCCGCAACTGTTGAGCCTTCAATGCTGTCGGTTTGCGGCTCGTCTACGATTACAATTAATATAAAGCGCGGGTCATCAATTGGCGCGATTGCCGCAAATGAAGCAAACACCTTGCGATCATCGTCATAGCGGCCATCGATAATTTTAATCGACGTACCGGTCTTACCACCAATGCGATAACCCGGAATATAGGCGCGTTTACCCGAGCCATCGGTAACGACGGTTTCTAAGATTTCCAACACCGTATCAGCTGTCTTTTGCGACACCACACGTCCCATGTCGCGCGGACGGTACGATTCGATAACATTGCCGTTTTCATCCTTAATTTCTTTAATTAAACGCGGCTGAATCAAAGTGCCTTGATTGGCAACGACATTAAAAACGTTCAGCATATGCAGTGGCGTCAGCGATATATTATGGCCAAAACCTAAACGCGCCAAATCGACCGGATACAAATTATCAATTGGCGTCAAAATTGGCTTAGCTTCGCCATTAAGTGGAATATCCAACCTTTTATTTAACCTAAATGCTGTAATATAGTTATATAAGGTGTCTTTACCGATGGCGGCAACAATATCCATAAATGCTACATTACAGGAATTTTGAAAGGCCTGTGTTAAATTTTGCTGACCATGACCACTATGTTTCCAGCACTTAATGGTCTTACCTGTTACGACTTTGCTACCCTCACAATAATAACCGCTATTGACAGCTGATTTGCCTTCTTCTAAACCCACTAAGCCAATGAATGTTTTAAAAGTTGACCCCGGTTCGTAAAGCTGTTGCGTCACCGGATTGGTCCAATACTTTTGCATAATATCGATGGCGGTTTGATCTTCGGTCATGTTTTCAAATTCTTGAATTTGAATATCACAGACCGGTTTGCGATAGTCGTTTGGATCAAAATCGGGATAGCTCGCCATTCCCAAAATATCGCCGGTTTTAGTGTCTTGCAACACGGCCATTACCTTTTTGGCACCCGAAGCTTGACAACCGACTTCAATCGCATCTTCCAAATAATACTGAATGGTTTGATCGATTGTCGTGACCACGGTATAGCCATTGATCGGTTCGACCAAATTGCTGTCAGAATGGGCTAGTTTTCTGCCTCTGGCATCTGTCTTTGTTTCGATGTAACCGTCGACACCACGCAAAAAGTTTTCTTGGGTATACTCTAAGCCGCTCAAGCCAACACCGTCAATATTGGTAAAACCAATTATATGTGACGCTAAGTTGTTATTAGGATAAACGCGTTTTTCTATAGTGTTCACCACGATGGCCTCCGTCCCCAAACGCTTGACCAAACGCAAATAAACACGTGGTAAATTATCAATTATTGCTACCAAGTCTTCTTCAGAATTATTAATTTTTTCTCTTATCTGAGTGATGTTAATATCCGGATAAGCTTCAAATAAGGCGTCTAATTCCTGGTCGATATTTTCTGACTTAGTTTTATCAAAATAAACCGTACTGTTTTCCAATGAATAGGCAAAAACATTACCTTCTCGGTCGGTGATTGTACCACGTTTAGCAGGTAGTACAATTTTACGCTCTACTTTTTTATTTGATTGGGCAACGATGACCGCTGCATCAATTACTTGGTATTGCAGTAGCCGCGCCGCTAAAATAGCAAAAGCAGCAAAAAAAACAAAAGCTACAAATAGCAATCGCCCCTTTTTTATTCTATAATTCATAAATACCCCTATGCATAGAACTTTCCATCGCTACATTATAACAAAATAACTATTGGTTTAACAAGGCATAAGACAAAAAAATAAGGTGATAGCACCCTATTTTTAATAATCAAAATACTATTTTGTAAAATCTAATATGGCTGACAACATTTTAATGCCGGCTGACCACCAATCGTCGCTTGTCGGAGCTTGTGTTATTTTCTTAAACGCAACATGCTCATCCAACTCGTAATAAGTACCCCCAGCTAAAACAACTTTCTGCTGATCAGACGGTTTAATCATATTTAAATTCTCGGTGGCATAGCTTTCTATTTCTTCAATCGTCATAAATGACTCGCGAATCACATAGAGCTCATCGACCATAACTTCAGTCTTGTTAATCGCCTGCTGACGATTAAAGATTTCGAGCTGCAAACGATCGATTTCAGCATGACGTTGTAGTACGGCAAGCGCCAAATAGCAGGTTGCAGCAACCAACGCCATGATTAACACACTCGTCGCCAGCATCACATAAAACGGTTGTGCAACCACCTTCACTTCTGCCTCAGTCGAAACTGCAGCTTGTGGCGATAATGGCGTCATTTCGCTTTCATATATATATTCTAATTTGCGTACTGCTGACATAACCAAACTCCTATTGCCTACATTAATGTTTCTCTACTATCACAGCTTTTGACAAATCCGTAATTTTGCGCTACGCGCCCGCGGATTAGCCGCTACTTCTTGCTCGCTTGGTATAATTGGCTTGCGGTTGACAATTTTTACTATAGCGCGGTGCTGACAAGTGCAAACCGGAAACTCCGGCGGGCAAATACAGTCGCGCGCCAGTTCGCGAAACGTGTGTTTTACGATACGATCTTCTAACGAATGAAATGTTATAATTGCTAAGCGACCACCTGGATTGAGTACATCGGCCAATTTTTTTATTACATCGGCCAACTGATCCAGTTCATCATTAACCTCAATGCGAATCGCCTGAAATGTCTTGCGAGCCGGATGACCATCTTGACGCGCTTTTTTGGGAATCGCCTGTTTAATGACCCGAACCAAGTCAAGTGTCGTTTGAATAGGCTCAATTTCCCTTTGTCTGACGATAAACTGAGCAATGCGCTTAGCCCATCGTTCTTCACCATATGTTTCAATAATCTTGCAAAGCGCTGCCTCACTATATGTATTGACAACATCGCTGGCCGTCAGGTAATCCGACTGATTCATGCGCATATCGAGCGGTGCGTCATCGTGAAAAGAAAATCCACGTTCGGCAGTATCAAGTTGATGAGATGAAACACCCAAATCAAGTAATATGCCATCGACGCCGCTAATGTTTTCGTCTTGTAAGAGCGCTGGTATTTCGCTATAATTGCGTTTATATGCGACAAACTGTTGGCTGTAATGCGCCAAGCGTTGACTGGCGGCGCGTATCGCGTTAAAATCGCGATCGATCCCAATTAGCCTACCCTTTTCCAACTTTGCCAGCACCGCTTCGGCATGTCCGCCGCCACCTAATGTGCCGTCGATATAAATGCCGTTTTGCTTTATCATCAAGCCCTCAATACAAGCGTCCAGCATAATCGGAATATGATGAAATGTCATGATTATATACCCAGTTTTTTATATGTTTCGGCTGTTACAACGTCCTCGGCTCGATCGGCATTACGCTGTTCAAATACTTCTTTTGCATAAATCTTAATGCGATTACCTGCACCGGTAAAAACAATCTTTTTATCTAAAAGCGCGTATTCTCGTAATTTTAAATCGATTCTAACGCGTCCCTGCGGATCTAGTTCGGCCTCAGCAACACCCTTTAGAAAATCTTCAGCGGTTTCAGTGGCTTCTTTGTCATACTGAGGAATGTCCATAATTTTTTCAATAATCTTTTGCCACGACCAGTCGGGATAAATGTATAAAGTACTATCTGGTCCCTTCGCAATGTAGAATTTATCACTTATTATTTCACGGAAACGCGAAGGCAAACTAACGCGCCCCTTCGCATCCATCGTATGATCAAATTCCCCCAAGAAATAATTCATATTGTACCACTTTATCCCATTTTGTTCTATTTTAGACCATTTTAACCCACTTTTGTCAAAAAATCAATACTTTTCTGACTATTCTCTTATAAAAATAATTTTTTCTGCTATTTTGAAAACATAGTGACCATTCAGCCGAATGACAGAGTAGTATGTCATCTCATCGGTGTTTTGTAACTTGGCAAAGCAACCGACTTAAAATGACATGCCAACTGAACAATTACATAATAAAAAAGCACCCTTTGTCATTTTGACAATGAGTGCTATAACATGTTGCAAATTCTTTTGTAACTATTCAATTGGCGCTATCACTGTAAGTTGGTTATTGAGCCGGGCAATAGCAAAGTAAGTTATTAAACCGCTTTCTTACGACGATAGATAATGATTGACGCACCAAGTGCAATAAACGCCAAAGAAATCAGTTGCGCCACACGTAACGGCCCCAGCATTAAACTATCGGTTCGCAAACCTTCAATAAAAAAGCGCCCCAATGAATATAAGATCATATACCAACAAACGACTTCGCCATCAAACTTTTTAACACTACTCAACTTGAGCAGTGTTAAAAACACTAAAAAATTCCAAATTGATTCATATAAAAAGGTAGGGTGCACTTTTGTTCCTTGAACGGTAATTGCCCAAGGCAAATCAGTCGGGCCGCCATGTGCCTCGCCGTTGATAAAATTTCCCCAGCGACCGATCGCCTGTCCTAAAATCAACGATGGCATTACCAAGTCAGCCAATTGCCACATATTTAGTTTTTTATGACGGCAGTAAAAATAGCCAGCTAATAAGCCGCCAATAACGCCACCATGTATTGCCAAGCCACCCTCGCGAATATTAATCATGCGCAAAACGTCGCCACCATAGCGTTCAAATTCAAAGATAACGTAATAAAGCCGCGCACCGACGACCGCTGCCGGCAAAACCCATAAAGCTAAGTCGACAAAAAGCTCACTCTTATAGCCAAATTTTTTGCCGCGATACGATACCAGCGTTAAGCCAATCACCATCGCCGACGCCATAATAATGCCATACCACCTAATGCTAATGCCAAAAATTTCAAATGCTACCGGATTCATTAGAACACCTCATAAAAGTAGCAGTCCTAGGACTGCTACTTTTGATTATTTACAATCTAGTTAGTTTAGTCGATAAATGTCTTGTCGTCAAACTTAGCGGCCTCAGCAAATTTTTCTTCGACATCACCGCCTATTTCTTCAACCACACCGCTAGTAGTCGCTTTAACTTCTTCTACTACACCACTAGCTGTGGCATTTACCTCCTCGACAACGCCACTGGTTGTTGCATTCACCTCTTCGACAACACCACTGCCGACCGATTTTACTTCTTCTACGACACCACTGGTAGTTGACTTAACTTCTTCTACTACACCACTGGTAGTTGTGCCAACTTCTTCGACCGTTTGATTTGCCAATACCTGCTCGGCCGTCGCATTAATAGCCGCCTGCTCAGCAGTAGCTTTTGCAGCAGCAGCGTTGGCGGCAGCTTGTTCAGCAGCGGCCTGCTCAGCAGCCGCTTGCTCGGCGGCAGCTTTTTCAGCAGCTGCTTGTTCTCTGGCCTCTGCAGCTTCAGCCATTTTTTCTTCAAATTCCTGAGCAACATCTTCAATTTTTTTGTCGAGTTCAACGATTTCAGCATTGATAAGATTCAATTGTTCGGTATAATCGGTTACCGTTTCAGTCAAAACATCGTGTCCCAAGTCATCGCGCATCGCAATATAAACTTTTTCACCAAGTTCTTTGTATAAATTTGGAATTTTTCCTCTTAGTTTTTGTTGTTCCATTTTAAATTTGGTCTGCGCAGTAACCATGCTGGCTTTTTCACTGGCGTATGTGGTGGCTTCACCTGTCTTTTCGACCGCCTTGTTAAATACATCACCAATTTTTTTCATAAAACTCATAGCTTTTTCCTCCTCTTAAGAATAAAAACCCGTTATCTGTAAGACAATTATAGCAGTTGATCAGCAAACTTTCAACTACCTAAAATTCAAATTAATATTACACTATGCTATAGGCAGCTAAATAGAACACTATTTTTCAAACATTGTCCAATCATAATTTGGCAGCATCCGACGCCACTGTTCGAAACCGTCCTCACGCCACTGTGGTACGTGACTATTCGTCGCCGTCTGAACCGCTAAATAATACCATTTTTTCTCGTCGCGATTGTCATACCACTCTACCATACCATCCAGCAAATCAGCTTTACTTTCCGGCACCAGATTCAACATACGATTAATCAGCGCCATTGCTTCCGCGCGACTAATCGGTTGATTTGGTCTAAATGTTCCATTCAAATAACCATTGACCCAGCCGATTTCAGCGGCCATATTGATGTCTTGCTCAGCCCAATGTCCATCAATATCATCAAAGTACTTTTGTTTAGACTGAGGTAAACCGCTAAAACGCGTTAATAGTGCAATAAACTGGGCGCGGCTAATATTCTCATTTGGCTTAAACGTTCCATTTGGATATCCCTTGGCAATATTTAATTGTTCCATCGTCGCAATAGCTGTGCTATACCACGATTGCTCATCAACATCAGAAAACTTGCTATCAGATGTTAAATTGTCATTTCGAACAACATCTCTTAACAATCTAAAGAAAATTGTTATCGCCTCTGCTCGCGTTAAATTACCTTGCGGCCTAACAGTGCCATCTGGATAGCCCACTATATACGAGAAACCACGCAGCACACTAAGATAGGGATCCGTTTTTTCAACATTTTGATTACCAGATGATGAATCATTGTTTGATTCCGGCTTAGCTGATGACTGATACACCCATTCACCTTCATCATTGTCGCCAATTTCGTCGGTGTTATCAATATCCGAAACGATTACCAACACATCGGCGAACTGTACCAAACCATTATTATAGACTACTTTTAATTTTCCATTGTAACTGCCTGCTAGCATAACATTAATTGCGCCGGGCGATGTGACATCAGTCACAATTGCCGCGCCCGAAACATTTGTAATATTGTCTGTGATATCATAGCTGGCGCCGACATTGATTAATTCAGGCACCGTAATTAATTGCTGCAATGTAATTACGCTATACTGTGCCGTATAAACTTGATCGCTTGTACCCACTGTCGTCGTCGCGTCAACAACCACATCGGCTGCATCTGTATAGTGCAAGAAATTGTAGCCGGCTGATACCGTGATATTGTCATCGCCATTATAAACCAACTTGGCAAACGTAAAGACGTCACTGGCCAAGCTATCCTTTAGCGCCCATACTTCACTATCAACCACACTCGCAAAACCACTTGCATGGGCACCATAAACAAACGTCACTTTAACATAGTCACTATCATTTGGATTATCGGCGACTACCGCCGGCTTATCACTATACTGTGCCGTATAAACTTGATTGCTT
>PDWI01003148.1_pt1 | contig 23700 bp, 19 predicted proteins | sample 1430891 | NCBI WGS metagenome assembly PDWI01 (sample SAMN01162508, study PRJNA174530) | Oral metagenome, whole genome shotgun sequencing project. | biome: Marine environment; feature: Marine mammal; material: Swab sample of the gingival sulcus; isolation source: swab sample of gingival sulcus... | reverse complement strand
CTACAATGCGATTGTACACAAAAATTACAGCACGCTTATACCGATTCAGATTAGCGTTTATGCCGATAAAATTTATATAGGCAATGATTGTGTTTTTCCGTCTGATTGGACGGTCGATGATTTGATGAAAAAACATCGTTCAAGACCTTTTAATCCATTGATTGCCAGTACATTTTATCGAGCCGGTTTTATCGAATCGTGGGGTAGGGGCATTGAAAAGATTGTCGAGGCGTGTAAATCTCACGGTAATCCAATACCGGAATACCAGATCAAGCCTACAGAAATTATGGTGTTGTTTAAAAAGTTAATAAGTGAAGGAATAAATGAGGGAATAAATGAGGGAATAAATGAGGGAATAAATGATGATTTGGATAACAATATAGTCAATTTAATGATGGAAAATCCATCAGAATCAATTGACAATTTATCTAAGATTTTAAAAGTATCAAATAGCACAATTGAACGTCGTGTTAAAAAACTTAAAAATAATGGTTACATAATTCGTAAGGGCTCAAAAAAGACAGGAACTTGGATTGTTTGCAAAAAATTATGAAGTTTTATGAGTGAAATTATTAAAATATAATATTAGCCTTTTCGTTCGGACAATACAAAAATGCTGAATAATAAAGCTAACATGGCCTCAACGCTAGTAAAGATTGTATAATTAAGTATTCTGAAACTCGTTCAGTACTAAGTATTGATTATCTTCATCATTCATGCCGTATGAAAATTAATAATGGTGTTCAAAATAGGTGCTAGTTCTAAAAACTGACTGAACAAGTAAGGGTATGTCTGCTCCGAATTATTATTTATTAAATTTGTTAAACTATATAAGGAAACTACAAACATGGTTTAACCATATGTGAGTTAGCAATATGGATAAAATTAATGACAATAGACTAAAAAATAAATTAATAAACAGACTAAAAGCAATTGATGAAGTTGTGTTATTTATAATATTTTTAGTTGGGTTTATCATTATTTTGACTATACCTATGATGTTGAAAGGAAAAGTTTTAAGATTAGGTGTGGTATCAACTTTTACGCCGTCAATGTCAGCGATGCTTGTTTTAAAGATAAATAATAGTAATAGCTACCCTAAAAGGATATTTGATATATTTTTATTAGTTAGTGGTGTTGCAATATTTGTGGCTTTTATAGATGGGTTTTATGAACTTGATTTTCTGAATAGTGTACAAGTGGCTTTATTGGTTTTTGAGTTTATATTTCTTTTTATTATTTTTAGTGAAGATAAGAAAATTCTTGCTAAATACAATCTTAATGGTGGCAGTTTCAAAAAAGTTATGCTTGCCGTTTTGTGCCATGTTATTTTTATCCATATTTTGTTAATGGTTATGTTAGTTGCTGGAGGTGGATTTAAACAATTACCATTATTTTTTTCTCAATATAATTTTATTGGATATATTGGCATGTTAATAAATTATTTGATAATAAGTGGTTTGTATATGTTTGGCGAAGAATATGGCTGGCGTGGCTTTTTGCAGTCGAGATTGCAAAATAAATTTGGTAAGAGAATAGGTGTGTTGCTAGTCGGTGTAATTTGGGGACTCTGGCATGTAAATGTCTGGTTCTTTAGGATTGAGCCACAGCTTTTAGTAGTTTTTGTTTTAGACATAATAATTAGCTCCGCTTTTTTTCTGTTATTTATGCTTATGCTTGCGAAAAAACCGGCACTTTTTGGACTGCAGTGTTATTACATTTAGCGAGCAATTCATTGGGATTAGGAGAATATTTAAAAATAGGAGATCATGGAGATTTAAATAGTGATATTGTGAAAACAATGTCTGGTGGCAATCAAATAATTTTGTATCTGTTTATGTTTTTGGTAGTAGTGCTAATTTTTAGGTCCAAGGCTTTTAAAATGGAAAGTTAATATGTTTTAGGATTAGATTATTTAATTTTATTAACTTAATTTCGAGGTAGGATAAAGTTCATATAATGGTATAAAAAGGAATTGAGCCATGCGATCAACTTGTAGACATTGAAATTCTTTTTTTGTTTTCTATGATGTTAATTTATAGTGTTAACCAAAACCACAAACACAGCCCAGACAAAGTCTGGGCTGTGTATTATACTTATTTGTTACTTGAGTATCTTGTCGATCATTGAAGCTAATAGTGCGCGCGTGATCGGTTCTTGTGGGGCAATTTTGTTGTCGCTTGCAAAGCGCAACAAGTTGTTTTCGATCGCCCAATTCATTGCATCTACCGCATAATCAGAAACTGCACTGCCGTCTGGGTATTTTGACAGATGTGAACCTTTAACACTGGCTTTGCCAAGTGATTTTTGATAGCGGTATAGCACGGTTACAATTTGCTCTTTTGTCAGTGTATCGAGAGGGCCAAATGCCGATTGGCTGTAGCCTTTGACGATACCTTCTTTGGCTGCCCATGCGATTGGTTTTGTGTACCAAGTATCTGCCGGCACGTCGTTAAACGTCGTCGTTGTATAACCGGCCGGCTCGCCGGCGATGCGATAGAGTAGCGTTACTAATGTGGCGCGGTTTACGACTAAATCAGGTGAAAACTTACCGCCACCGGTACCCTTTATTAGCCCTTTTTGCGATAAGTTTTCAACTGCTGAAAAATACCAATCACTTGGTTTGACATCAGAATAGCGACCGTCGTTATCATAGATTTCGTCACCATCGCGTCTGCCGTCGCCGTCTGTATCGGGATTATTTGGGTCGGTGCCGACAACGATTTCTTCGCTGTCTGTTAATCCATCATCATCTGTATCAGTCTTGCTCGGGTCAGTGCCTTTGTTGACCTCTTCTTTGTCAGATAGCCCATCGCCGTCTGTATCGGCTTTATTTGGGTCGCTACCGTTGTTAAATTCTTCTTTATCAGATAGGCCATCACCATCGCCGTCGGCGCTGTTGGGGTCAGTGCCTTTGTTAATTTCTTCTTTGTCGGATAAACCGTCACCATCTGTATCGGCCTTGTTGGGATCGCTGCCTTTATCTATTTCGACGCCATCGCTAAGTCCGTCGCCATCGCTGTCTTTATCGTTTGGGTTGGTGCCGTTGCTGATTTCGGCGCCGTCATTTAAACCGTCGCCATCTGTGTCGGCCTTGTTCGGGTTAGTGCCTTTTTCGATTTCGGCTTTATCGTCTAAACCGTCGCCATCTGTGTCGGCATCTTTTGGGTCGGTGGTGCCGTTTATCTCTTCTTTGTCGCTGAGGCCATCGCCATCTGTATCAGATTTTTGAGGATTGGTGCCCATGTTGATTTCTGCTTGATCGGTCAGACCATCGTCATCTGTATCAGCCTTATTGGGATCGGTGCCTTTATCGTATTCGACGCCATCGTTTAGGCCATCGCCGTCGCTATCTGAATTGAGCGGGTCTGAGTTAAATTCTAATTCTTGCTTGTCACCTAGACCATCGCCATCGCTGTCGGCACTTTTTGGGTCGGTGCCGGCCGTTAGTTCGGCGTCATCTGTTAGCCCATCGCCGTCCGTATCGGCCAGCGTTGGATCGGTGCCACCGTTTATTTCGGTGCTGTCTGATAGGCCATCGCCATCGCTATCGGCGTTGTTGGGGTCGGTGCCATAATTTAATTCGCCCGAATCGGTTATGCCATCGCCATCAGAATCGGGATTATTGGGGTCGGTATCGTGTACCACTTCTGCTTGGTCACGCAACCCATCGTTGTCGGTATCGGCCTTTAACGGATCAGTGCCTAAGATCAATTCGGCTGCGTAAATCAGACCATCGTTATCTGCATCCGGTGCTGACGGATTTATAAAATCTGTTGGTTTTTTGACATCGACAATGAATTTTGTGGGGGGTTTTTCGTCTTTGGGGTCGTAGCCAATTGATAGTTCAGCTGAATCTAAAATGCCATCGCCGTCCGTATCGGGGTTATTTGGGTTTGTTCCCCGCTTGACTTCGGCGCCGTCATTGAGCCCATCTTTGTCACTGTCCGGGTTGTGTGGGTCGGTTTTATACTGAATTTCCTGCTTATCGTTCAGACCGTCTTTATCGGTGTCTTTACGCAGGGGGTCAGTCTTGTACACCATTTCTTCGTCGTAGTCGTTGAGCCCATCGCCGTCGGTGTCGTAAAGCAAGGCGTCTGCCACATTGGCATCAATGTCATCCAACAGGCCGTCGCCATCTGTATCGGGATTATTTGGGTCGGTATTTTCAACGAGTTCATAGTTGTCTTCTAGCTCGTCATCATCGCTGTCCGTATCATTGGGATCGGTGCCGAGTTCGACTTCATAACCATCTTCTAATTTGTCGCCGTCACTATCATCATCTAGTGGATCGGTTTCCAGCTCGATTTCTGCACCATCTTCTAAGCCATCGCCGTCACTGTCATCGTCGGTTGGGTCGGTGCCGAGGTCAATTTCTTCACCGTCGTCAATGCCGTCGTCATCGCTGTCGGCATTAGCCGGATCGGTGCCGAGCGCGATTTCTTCACCGTCGTCAATGCCATCGCCGTCACTATCTGTGCTTAGTGGATTAGTGTTATAGTCGTCTATTTCCTGTGAATCGGTTAAACTATCCTGATCGGTGTCTTCAAAGGTCGGGTCAGTACCATAAATATGTATTTCGTCACCATCGCTAATGCCGTCGTCATCGCTGTCGGCAACTAGCGGTTCGGTTTGTTCGGCAATTTCTTCACCGTCGTTTAAGCCGTCGTCGTCCGTATCGGGATCCATTAAATCGGTGCCTTCTTCCAGTTCTGCGGGGTCTTCTAAGCCATCGCCGTCGCTGTCGACATCTGTCGGGTCGCTGTGGTAGCCATTTAAACCAAAGTATTCGACGCCATCGACAATACCGTCGCCATCGCTGTCTTCATCGAGCGGATCAGTGCCGCAGTCGACTTCAAGACCATCCCAAGCGCCGTCATCATCGCTGTCAAAAACTGTTGGGTCAGTGCCTTCTTTTAGTTCTTCATCGTCGTCCAGATCATCGTCGTCGGTATCGGCTTCTAGTGGATTGGTATTGTAACCAATTTCGCCATAGAGTTCTTCGCCGTCACTGAGACCATCTCCATCGGTGTCGTCATCGTCCCAATCGGTGCCGTAGAGTTCCTCGTCAACATTGTCTATGCCATCGCCGTCATAATCTTCGTCGAATGCATACAGCGGTGAGGGTAATGCCAGTGAAAAGACTAGCACAAATGCTAAAATAATTAAAAATTTCCTCATCTTTTTCTCCTTTCTAGACACACTAATTCACGATACTATTATATAAAAAATATAGGCCCTAAACATGGGCCTAATGGGTTCATTTTGTGTCGTATTTAATAAAGAGGATTAATCCAACCGTTGCTAATCATATAAAACGCCAGTTCAACCGAATCGTTAAAACCGGTTTTTAGTAGCATATTAGAAATATGGCGTTTTACGGTCATTTCACTGATAAATAATTCTGCGGCGATTTCGCGTCGCTTTTTATGCTTGCAGAGCAGTTTTAATATCTCCATTTCACGGGCGGTAAGGGGCGCATTACCCTTGGGAAAGGCAATTTGTTTCGGCTGAGGAAAATAGTTTTGACCGGCAATGACCGCATCTATTGTCTTTGCAAAAAAGTCTAAACTCTTGCTTTTGTAGACAAAGGCGTTGGCACCTATCTGTTTGGCTCTTTCAGTATAGGTAATCTCGTCAAAGCCTGACATTATAATAATCTTGATTTTTGCGTTTTGCTTGCGAATTTTCTCAGCGGCATCCAAACCGGAACTACCGGCTTCGGTACAGACGTCCATAATGACCAAGTTAATGGCTTGACTTTGACAAAACGATATTGCTTGTTCGGCGCTGCTCAGTTGGCCGACGATTTGGTAGTCGGCCTTATTTTCAAATAGCTTAATCAAAGAATCTCTCAAGGCGCGGTGGTCATCAACGATTAACACTCTAATCATCTGTAGTACTCCTTTCCATTTGACGGTCGACTTCGATAATAATGCTAAACTTCTCATCGCACTGCAGCGTCATTTTGGCGCCGACAGCGGCCAATTTTTCAGCCATGCCTTTTAAGCCGATTCCCCAGTGCATTGGCGTACTAGGCAATTCGCCATTATTGCTGATTATCATTCTTTCCATTTGTCGATTACGCTGATAATTTATTGTTATAATGCTGGCAAAACCATGTCTAACTGCGTTGCTGGTCGCTTCGCGGATGATCTCGCCGTAGATGGCGTGCAAGACTGACGATTCGGTTGGCAAATTATTGTAATTTATTGTCACGCCGAGTAGTTTGAAATTTTCGATCACATCATTTAGTGAAATGTTGGCTAAGTTTGGCTGACTTGCGCTTGTAAAACTATCGATCAATTCGCCGACAAATGACAAGAGCTGCGCTTTATCTATGATTGTATTTTGACGCAGAGCACCGAGCAACAGTGAAATTGAGCGGCTCATTTTGTTGTGAACGGCAATTTCTAGTTGTCGGTATTCACTTTTTTGGCAAATTGTCATAATGTTATCAATTGAATCGGTTAATGCGGCAATCGCCGATTCCAGTTCGGCTTTTTTGGCATTTAAGGTTTCTGTCATACGCCATTGCTCACTGATATCGGTCGATGTGATTTGTTGGTAATGTGTGTTGTTAAGCGCTAAATTAGTCAGTTTAAAAGTGGTTGTACGATTGCTTTCAACGTGGTGATAGGTACCGTTTTCGTCAAATGGAATAGCGCGAGTATTAATGACTTCGGCGGGCCAATAGGCTTTGCCAAGCAGTTTTGCCATAATAGCTTGCATCGTTTGATTGATTAAAATTATTTCGCCATTTTGTTTGGCAAACAGAACGCCGCTGTTTAAACTGTCGATTGCCGATTTTATGGTTAGGCGAGACGGTAAAATTTTTAAGCGCCGGCTGTAGTATCGATAGTTATAAAAACTTTGCAAAATTAAAAATGTCAACGACGTCATGTAAAAAATTGCAAAGTGACCGGCATAGGCCGCTTCTACCAGTGGCGACGACAAGGCGATGAATGGCACAAAGATTAGATACTTAAGTTGCTTGCTCTGGTAGATTTTGATTAACATTAAAACGGTTATCAAAACAAACAATAAATTGCGCACGGTTGGCCATAGTAGCGGTGTAATAAGTGATTCGCGCACATTCATCTGCGTTTTGACAATTAAGAAAGCCTGTATAATTGTCCATAATAAGAGCGTCAATTGCAGTGTGCTAGAACGCGGAAATTGGCTGTTCTGATCATTTAAAAAACTTGATTGTTTATAGCAAAGTGAACGCATAATTACAGCGATTATCGCCAGGCAGATGATAATTAGGCGCCAGTTTTCGGGTATGCTATATAGGCTCATTATCAGTACTCCTTGTAAAATGTAGCGAAATGCCAAAGGCATCATCGAGGTCTTTTTCGCTGTACACCGCACCGGCAGTTTTTAGGTTATCATTTAATTTTTTGCCAATTGACAAACTAAGCGCACCACCAGATGGCATAAAGTTGACAGTTGTCTCAGATGAACAACTGACTATCTGCACTAATAATGTCTTGCGCTTGTGTTCGCGTAGCGCAATCAGTATCTGATAAAAAAACTTGTATATCAGCGCTCCGTAAACGGTTGGAATATCGTCATCGGCGCGTTGCGTTATCAAAACATCAATGGCACTAAAGTGGGCGATTTCTGATAGTTCTTCCATATAGAGCTGTAAATCTTCAATTGCGATCAAAGGGTGGGTTCGTTCTCTAAAAAACCAATTTGCACTGCGTTTAAGATAACAACTATCGAGGGCGATTACAGCAATTTCTTCAGGGGCAATTTGCTCACCTTTAAGCTGGTTAATATAATCGCTTAATCGCTTGACATCTTGCTGTATCTGTTCTTGCAAAGCATTATATAACTCAACTTTCACTTTTGCAGTAGCCGCGACTTGTTTAATTTGTTTTTGTTTAGTTAGTAATTGTCGAATGCGTTGTAATTTTTTGATGTTGAGCGACAGATTTTGGCGCAGTTGATTAACTTGACTGATGTCGGTCAAGTAGCAAACGTAGCCGCTGTCAATTGGTTGAACGTGCAAGCGCGTATTGTCGTCAATAAGTAGTGGAAAACGTTCGCTTTGGCAAATTGTTGCAGAATCAAGTAACGGCATTTTTTCAGATTGCGCAGATATTACCGGTTTGCCGTCACAGTTTAAAATTTGCATATTTAAGGTTGATAGCTTAAAAATTTTACCATAGTTGCTGTTGACAGAAATGAGGCCGGAACGCAATGCCGATTCAAAGAAAAGCATGATCAGCGTGACCATTGCCAACGTAATGTCAAAACCGTGTGGTAACAGTCGATTAACGTAAAAAAGGCTGATTATTATGGTAAACAAGACGACGCTTAATGGCATGATAAAGACCTGTTTTTGCTTTGACTTAACCGCCTTGTGAACCAGTATTAAAATGGCAGACAGGTATTCGCTAAGCATAAAAGCGTACATTGGCCAAAATAGCATGCCGTAACTGTAATTGCGATTCCAATCGGGGCGTTGCATATCAAATATAAAGAACAAGTTGTGTAAATTGTTGCTAAATATCAAAGCAATTATAGATAAATTGATTAAAAACAAGCACTTGATTAATATGGGCATTTGTCCATCATCGTCAAGTTTATCGCATTTTGCTGATAACCATAAAATATTAATTGGTAACAATAAAATCGGAATGTAGTAAGCATACCATAAGTAACCATCTAATAAGACGCTATCATATAATAGATATTTGACAATGCGAATCGACAGCCAAATCACTAATAAGGCACCGTTTAAGGCGATTGTTTTCCGCATTGTTTTTTGACTGCTACGCACATAAAATGACAATGACCAAATCACGACGATGGTGACAAATAATATGCCGACAAAAAAGTGTTCTCTACCATCGGCGGTCTGAAAATGATAGCTGTCGTTAACTTGGCGTCGGATACTACGCGGCACATCAGCCAGCAGATTAAGCAGTTCAGTCTCGTCGTATTTAGCTTGTGATGGCGTGCGGTTAAGTGCTTGATAGCCTAAGTTAGCTAATTGCGCTTGTAATTGGGGGATATTGGCTTGAATAGCCATAAGTGGTTCTTTTGACAACAGGCCGCCGTTGAAGTGTAATCGATTAGTCGGTGCAATTACTATTTTATTTGGGTTGCCGTTAATGAGTGCAGCAGCTTGATAGTCATAACATATGACGATTGGCGCATCGTTCTTGTCAAATACTAAAAGCTGGTTTGCCTTTAACGGCGCTAACAGTTGTACGGTCGCGCGCCGCATATCAAAATGCCCGTCAATGGCGCTGTAAGCCAAAGTGGCAAGCAAATTGTTTAGCGCCATCTTTTCAGATGGAATTGAAACGATTGTGTTGAGTGTCGCTAAATCTGAAAACTGCGTAATTTTTTCTTTAACCATATTACGATTGACTACTATGACAAACGATGTTTTATAAAGTGGGTACCAATCTTGTGCCAGATTTTGGCGCAGTGCTGCGTTTGCGGTATACTCAAATGCCTCGACGGCCCGAGCGCCATTCTCTAGACGGTATAAAGCGTTTTGTGGTTTGTCTAAGCGAACGACTTCGTTTGGCAAAACCAAATTTATGGCAGTTGCCAAATCACCGTTTTGTGAACAAAACAGGGAATCGCTTTGGTCTGGCCTATACTGTGGTTCTAATAATATAAAGCCGGCGATTAAAAGGGATAGGCACAACAAAATAAGACCATAGCTTTTTAAAATAGCACTTACCCCTTTGTGTACAACTTTTTTAAACACAGCCAATCCTCTGCTTTTAACATTTACTTTAATATTTAACTTTATTATACCATATCAGAGTCCTCAGTCGAAAATTGATACAACCTTTGTCAATAGTTCAGTCATCAATGCTACTAGCCTTTCAGTATGATCACAATAAAAAGCTGGGCAGCAACTATTAAGTTGCTTTGCGATTGCAACGACAATTACGGATTTAATAATTGATTAGTGCGATGATGGCGTTGTTATGAAATATGAATAAATAAAGACCGTGTATAAATTTTTTTATACTAAGAGGCTGAAATATAAGCAAAAAAAATATTGTTTGACAGCTTTAAATAGCTTAATTATTAATTGAATTTTAAAAATGCAAATTCTTTATAAAGATTTATTAAAAAGTGTTTGGTGGCGTTTAAAAGGGGTAAAATTGACGCGTTCATGTTTTGTTCATAATATATACATATTACATGTTATTATATAAATATTTTTTTGCGGCTTGATGATTTTTCTTAGTACTTACAAAAAGTAATAGTTTTTAATTCTGTTTTTATGCAGAATTGCAGATTGATGATTTTTTCAACATTGATTTGATGATTGACAAAGAGATTGAAGAACTTAGAAAAAGCGTGTTTTTTAGCCGTTTTCAGCTATTAAAAAATCAGTGGCAAAAAAAATCAATCAGCACGGTAATAACACGATAATATAAATATCAAAATATTTTTTTAAAAATGTGTTTAAGGCTGTTTTTAATGGGTACTAAAGGACTGTTCATAAATTATTCATAAATAATACATATTTCTATTGACGAGTATGAAAAAGTGTGGTACACTCATTTTGCAACATCGATAGTGATTTTGTTTCGCGTTTGTTCATTATTGGCTTTTAGTACTTTAAGAACAGAGCTGCTAAAAGGAGAAAAAAGAGATTGTTCATAAATCGTTCACAAAAAATACATTTTTCTATTGACCTTTATAAAAATTTGTGTTAGACTGCTTATCGGTGTCGAAAGAACTTGTTAAGTGTTAGCGATTTATGGCAAGGGGATGTGTGATTGATCAGAGCAGAAGTAAAACGAATTCTAGCATGGTTGGCTGTAATAGCAATTCTGAGTTTGTTCTTATTCTTTAGCTTACGAAGTTATCAATTACTAACAAGCAACAGTAAACAAGATGACATTGTAGTCAGTGTCGAGCAGCAAGCTGAAAACTCATCTGGCTATCGCACCAACTGGCCAGAAGTTGTTACCTTATTATTAGTGGGTGGTGTTTTGCTTTATGCCATTCATAGGACCAACAGGTCACAAGAAAAGAAAAAAATGTAATCCAGAACCTACATTATATAGTAGGGCAAACAAATAATATCGTTATAATTGTTAATTTTCTTGAAAACGGGGTATACTGCGAGTGAGGTTGTATGGTTTTGCCAGACATTGACAGAATTGATTATCAGCAGTTGTCGAAAAATTACTATAAAGATTAGATAATAGAGCTTTGCAAGACGACTGTATAATCAAAAGGACATCGAAGTGTTTCTCAGTAGAGAGGGGAATCGTTATGAAAGTAGTTACTAATAAAGAGAGTATAGAAAAACTACTTCAAGTAATCGTAAAAAAGGAGAATCGACCTAAATCTATTCGTATCTTTGTGGCGGGATATTCTTGCTCGGGGCCAAAGTTTGGTCTAGTTATTGATCCGGCGGCAGCAGACGATTTTACTTATCAAGAGGGTGGACTACAATTTGTTATCAACAAAGGTGTCGCTGATCAGTTTGGCGATTTCCGAGTTGAGTTCGAAGAAGACGGATTTGTTGTTTTGCCTGTCGATTTCCAACCGAGCGCCGGCTGCTCAAGTTGTGCGGGCCCCTGTGGCTAGCATTTAGCAATCCAAACTGATAAAGTGTAATTGTACGGAATAATGGAATTGCTGATTCGCAGTAGACCGTTGACTGATTAATATCTTATGGTTTTTCTATGTGTCTTTATTTACAACTTTTGTGTTTGTGTCGTTTAACTACATATTATATAGGAAAATGTGAGTGATATGCAGAATAGTGGAATAAATAGTGGAATTAATTTTGACGAATTAAATATAGATGGCATCATCGATGCGCCGTCGTCACAAGAGGATGAGCAACGTCTCCACGCATTGGCGCTGGAGATGGAAATGCCAATTATCGATTTAAAAAATCACGCCTTTAATGTTGATTGTGTCAACATGATACCTGAAAAAATAGCGAGACGACACAATGTCATTCTAGTTAATTACAACGAGCACGGTAAACTCATCTTGGCTGTTTCCGATCCGCAGAACATCTCGGCCATTCATGATATCAAGATGCTCGTAAATCAGGACATCTACGTTTCTCTAGCGAAAAAAAGAGAAATTTCAGACGCGATTAGCAAGTATTACGATAGAAGCTCGGCAGCCAGCAAAGCAGCCGAAGAGTTTATCGCGGTAGAAGGTGGCTTGACGAGCAAAGAGGAAACTGAAGAAGTTACCGAGTCACCGATTGTCAGACTGGTAGATTCGATTATTGTCAATGCCGCTTCGGCCAAGGCAAGTGATATTCATATCGAGCCGTTTGAACATGAGATGCGCGTGCGTTACCGCGTAGACGGCATCTTAAAAGATGCGCTCAATCTAAATATAAATATGCATTCGCCAATCACCATCAGGGTTAAGATCATGGCAGGCATTGACATTTCAGAGAAACGCAAGCCGCAAGACGGCGGCATCGAAATGTTTGTCAAAGGTAGAAATATCGATATTCGCGTCTCTGTTTTACCAACTGTTTATGGCGAGAAGATCGTTATGCGACTGCTCGATAGAAGTGCTGTATTACTAGAAAGAGATAAACTTGGTTTTTCAAAAATCAATAATGATCGTTTTGACCAAATCCTTAGTGCGTCAGAGGGCATTGTATTGTTGACCGGTCCGACCGGTAGTGGTAAAACCACTACATTATATACTGTCTTATCAGAGTTAAACAGTACGGAATCCAATCTGATTACGGTTGAAGACCCGGTCGAGTATAGAATGGATGGCATCAATCAGGTTCAGGTTAACACCAGAGCAGGCCTGACATTCGCCTCGGGTTTACGTTCGATTTTGCGACAAGACCCCGATATTGTGATGGTCGGTGAGATTCGCGATGAAGAAACGGCACAAATCGCCTTTCGGGCTGCTATTACCGGTCACCTTGTGTTGTCGACGCTGCACACCAATGATACAGTCAGTACGCTAACTCGATTGATCGACATGAATGTGCCACCTTATATGGTGTCGACCGCCGTCAATGGTGTGGTTGCACAGCGTCTGATCAGAAAACTGTGTGATAATTGCAAAACAAAGCAAATCACTTCGCCGGCTGAAATGAAAAAATTAAAGATAGACTCACCGATAGAGATTTATCAACCGGTTGGTTGTAAGGAGTGTGAGAACACCGGCTATAAGGGCAGGATGGCAGTGCACGAAGTTTTAATCATGACAAGAGAGATCAGAAACTTAATCGCAGCCGGTAAATCGGTAGACGAAATAAAAGATTTTGCCAGAAAAGATGGTATGTTGACCTTAGAAGACTCCTGTATCCATTTAATAAAAGAAGGTATCACAACCATAAATCAGATGGATCGTTTGGTCTACGACGTAGATATGTAAATTTACTAAAAGGGGAATAAAATGAGTGGAATGGCACAACAAAAACAAAATTCAAGTGTAATCTTTAATAAAATTCTAAAAACGGGTATTTTGAGAAAAGCTACCGATATCCATATTCTGACAAATGATCACCCCATCTACCGTTGTAATACGATTATGGAAAAAGATGAAAACTTCTTTGTCAGTTTCGAAAGCTTTAAGGATTTCATCAATCTGGTTTTAGAGGAAAACAAAAAAAATGAACTAAACGAAAACGGCGAGGTAGACTTTGCACTTTCGTTTATGGATAAGCGTTTCAGGTGCAATATTTATTCGCAAAAAAACGGTTATGCACTTGCCGTGCGGGTAATTCCGGATAGAGCGCCGGCCATTCATGAGTTGGGCTTGCCCGATTCAATTCGAAAGTTATGCGACAAAAAAAGTGGTTTAATTGTCGTATGTGGACCAACCGGTAGTGGTAAATCGACCACACTTGCCGCCATGATTGATTATATCAACTCGACGCGCAAGGCCAATATTATAACAATTGAAGATCCAATAGAGTATATTCATCATAATAAATTATCAATTATCAATCAGCGACAAGTTGGCACGCACACGCGTAGCTTTTCTAAGGCATTGCGTTCGGCACTACGACAAGATCCGGACATTATTCTGGTCGGTGAGATGCGCGACCACGATACGGTCAAGACGGCGATCACCGCCTCAGAGACCGGTCACTTAGTGCTATCGACCTTACACACCTTTGGTGCCGTTAACTCAATCGACCGTATGATCGACGTATTTGATGCCGCTCAACAAAAGCAAATCAGAACGCAGTTGGCTATTGCCTTAGAAGCCGTTATATCACAGCGCTTATTGCCAAAAGTCGACGATAATTCGATGACGGTTGCAATTGAGTTAATGACGGGAACGCCGGCCATTCGTAGCTTGATCAGGGAGGGTAAAACCGAACAGATTCACGCCACTATCGAAAATAGCCGACAGCAAGACATGATTAGCATGGAGATGTCACTGAGCAGTCTCTATCGTCAAGGTAAAATTAGTAAGGAAACGATGCAGGCCTTTATGCCTTCTGATGTTAAAAACTAATAGGATTAGATTATGAAAAAAATCTTTAAGTACAAAGCAATCGACCAACTTGGCAAAATTCAAAACGGTGAAATCAGCGCCTTGTCAGCTAGCGAAGCAACGCTAAAACTAAAGGGCTTAAAGCTGACACCGATGCAAGTTGACGAAATGAGCGAGAGCGAGCGCAAAAATGTAACCATTGGCACTACGCGTGAACGCGTCTATCGGCTAAAACTAAAAGAAATCAACTTGTTTTGCCGTCAAATGTCGACTATGTTATCTTCGGGCATCTCGTTGACGCGCGCTATACAAATTTTCTTGGCGCAGGATATGAAGCCAAGGCAAAAAGATGTCTTTGCTGAGATGCTTAAACGTATAAAAAAAGGCTACAGTTTATCGCAAAGCATGAAACTGACCGATGGTTCTTTTCCATCTTTGCTAATTACGATGGTCGAGTCGGGCGAGCGTACCGGTAAGATCGACGAAGTGTTGGCGCGTATGGCTGGCCACTATGAAAAAGAAATGCAGATTAATGGTAAAGTCAAAAATGCGACGATTTACCCGATTATATTGGGTGCTGTCACTGTGGCGGCCATTGCCATCATTATGCTGTTTGTTATCCCGGTCTTTGCCCAAATGTTCGAAAGCGGTGGTATGGAATTGCCGCTAATTACCAAAATGGTTATCGGCGTAAGTAATTTTGTTAAAGCCTTTTGGTGGTTGCTGCTAATCATTATAATTGCAGCGGTTGTCGGTATTAGGGGATACGCTAAATCAGAGGGCGGTAGAGAGCTGTTTGATTCATTGAAATTTAGACTGCCTTTAATCAAAAAACCGATGACCATGATCTATACGGCGCGTTTTACGCGCACCTTGTCCAGCTTGTTGGCATCCGGTGTCGGGCTGGCCGATTCCTTGGTAGTTGCTGCCAAGACCACAAATAATGTGATTATTGAGCAAAAAGTCGAACAGCTTTATACCAATATTCGCAAAGGGCAACCGATGAACAGTTTGTTTAAAACGCTTCATATCTTCCCACAGATGATGATCTCTATGGTTGGTATTGGTGAAGAAACCGGTAAGTTGGATCTAATGCTCGATAAAACAGCCGATTATTATGAAGTAGAATTAGATGAAGCAATTCAAAAATTATTATCATTAATGGAACCAGCTATGATAATAGTTATGGGGGTTATTATAGGTATTCTTGTTATAGCGGTGATGTTACCGATTTTCCAAATGGGTCACGCCGTTCAATAAGACACCTTAATAATATAAACAACATCTCTTAACAATTGATTAAACAAAAGGAGGAAATCATGAAAAAGAGAACAAGAAAAGGTTTTACGTTGGTAGAGTTAGTCGTTGTTATGGTTATTATCGCCATTTTGGCAGCGATCGCCTTGATGCAGTTTGGTGCATTTACTGATTCTGCAAAAGACACACGCATTAGAGCAGAGCACCGCGAAATTATCGCTGCTGTTCAAATGTGGAAGTTAAAGCAACCGGATCCAATCACTGCAGTACCTGGCGCTTTAGGTGATTTAGATGATTACTTTGAGGGCACATCTAGTAGTTTGACTTCAGGCGCTCACTCTATTTCTGGTAATACGTTGACATCTACCTTGTCAGATGGCAGCACAATGACCTACGATATGGCACCGTAATCTACAACATTGTTTATTTAGGAAAGGGAAGCGACAAACTTCCCTTTCCATTTCCTTTACTCTTGCATCAACACTTAGAAGGTGTAATATGAACAAATTATTGATAAAAAACAAAAAAAGAGGCTTTATACTGCCTATGGTCATTATTTTTATGACGATTGCATCTGTGCTGTTGGCGGCTGCCCTTCAGATGGGTTCAACCAATGCTAAAATTTCTTTAGATCAATACGATATCACACGGGCGCATTACGCTGCGGTTTCCGGTGTTGAATTGGCCTATGGCGCGTTATTTACTGATGGGGCTGCAATGTTTACGGGTTATAAAAACGCAGCACTTAATCGTATTGCATTAAATCAAGATCCAACTAAAAGCGAATCTCCGGCGACAATTTATATAGACGGTCAACCGGTGCTTGTTACAATGAAGTTGATAAGAAAAGGTGTCTATCAAAGTTTAGATAACTATTATATACATATTGAGGCAATTTCAAAGATTGCCGGTGCAGATGATTATAGAATACTCTGCGACGTGTCGGTTTACGATCCGGCCTTGGTTTGGCACAAGCCTGACCAAAACTAAGATAGGTGATATTATGAAAAAAAGAAGAGGTATTTCGTTACTGGAAGTTGTCTTATATATGATGATAGCTTCAATAATGTTAGTGGCAATTGGCGGCGTAATCTTTGCCATGTCAGATCATTTTCATGTTAGCTCCGGCGAGTTTATGATTCAATCTGATATTCGTCATACCATGCAGGTTGTGTCGACTGAGGTTAAAAAGTCAACTGTTGCTTTTGTCGTTACCAGTGCCGACTATGATGGTGATCCTGCTCATTTAACGCCAAAATGGAACTATATCGGCCTTAATAGTGCCGGCACCGCGGTCGTCAATTACGTTTATGATGAGGTGTCGGGTACACATAAAGAAATTGTATTGTCGCAAAGTGAATATGGCGTAAAATATAAGCTGACATTTGAAAAAGATTCCGTTAAAGAAAAAAGAGTTATTACTGTTTCCTTAGAGGGGGAACTAACGGTACTTGATAAAGGTGGACCGTTTGAATATGCTTTATCTACTAGTGCCGAGGCTACTAATGCCATCAATATTTTCACCAGAGAAAGCGCTGCCAATCCCGGCGTGGCCATTGCCTATCGTACTGACCCAATTCCAAAGGGCGTTCGTATTCGCATCGGTTTTGTGTTTGATAATTCAGGAAGTATGAGACGTGACATGAATGGACAGAAAACCAGCATCAGTGGTCTGCCATCGCGCTTAGATATATTGCAGGACAAATCAAAAGAGTTGGTTAAAAATTTAGCTGAGATTGGTGTAGTTGATGCGACACTTGCGTCTTTTGGTTCAAGGTTGAAAAATGGACCTCTAGAAATGTATGATTTAACTAATGAGTTGACTGACATAGAGGATAAAATTGATGAGATGAAGGCCTGGGGTGCAACTAATATGGGAGATGGTTTTCGTTATGCAGCTGCGGAAATTTCAGACGCCCCAGTTGATCCGGAAATTCAGTATAAGAATTATTATGTATTATTGACTGATGGAGCTTTAAATGGTCATACAAGAGTAAACGCTACAAACAACTATGCAATGGCTAGAGAAACACCCACTTATGTTATAGGTGGTCAAGCTTATGATTATGTGAAAACATTATATAATCATTATCGCTCGACTAGTGGGATTGACAAAGTCTACGTAATAGGTTTTTCGGGTATTTCTACAGACATAGATGGTGCAAATCAAATTGCAATTGATTGTGGTGGTGCGGTTGATCCAGTAACATTGCAGCCTAAAAATTATTATGAAGCGACAAGTGCTGATGATTTAGATGCTGTTTTTGAAGAAATTCGTAATGAAATTGCCAAAGAAGTTTGGTATATAATGGGGCCATAATATGAAAACTATTAAAAAAGGCTTTAGTTTAGTGGAAGTAACCATTGCCATGGTGCTGGTGTCAGTTGTTTTATTAGCGCTATTAGCCGGCTTTGGCAATGCCAACCGAAATATCTTTAATTTGCGCGCCTTTGCTGTGGATTCTTATGATTCACAGAAGGCGATGGAAGAGATGATTTATGAAGCCAAAGATACCGGCACAGTTGGTGTTTTGACGACAAAAAATATTTTTGGCAGATCGGTAGACGGCTATCTTATTGAAGATACCTTTGCTCATAATGCATCCAAGAAATACAGTGCCTTTGTAGTCCCGGGAAAAAGCTCTGCCATTAATTTGCCAACAGTTGATAGTATTACCAATGAGGGACTGCCCTATATCTACTTAGGTGAACAAACAGGCCCAATTAAGCATTCTTTTACCGGTTCAACGAGTTATCTAAGCTCGTGGGCTTTTCAATGGTGTGTTGCTAACCGTTACGAAGTTGATAGTTCCGGCGTGCAAAATCACTTTAGTACGCCATTGATGTATGACTATTATGATGGCGTTCATGAGGATGAAAATCCAATGCCACAGTTTCCGATTGATTATAGTGGTATAGATAAGTACAATACTAAAATAACGGCAACGGCTGATCTGCTGGGCAAACATATTGTCTATAAAATTCAACCAATAGGACTATTCGGTGTTGCTGGTGATGCTAAGGCAAGTGATCCTGTTTATGTGATGGGTGTACCGGTATTGACCAATCTGTTGGTGCATTATGACCCCAACTTTTTAAAAAATGGTGATTATGCCTATAAGTTAGGTGAGAGTTTTAACTTGACGCGACTTTATGATATGTATCATCGCGGCAACAATACGGCTGTTCAGGTAGCCGATGGGTTTGCAACCGGTTCGGTCGACGGCAAGAAAGATTCGCTGACCTACAATGGTGGCATAGCGCAGCGTACCCAACAGTTTTACAATTTTAATGATGCCTATATCGATTTACCAAGTACCGGGGCAAATTATACGGTCTACCTCAATTTTCAAGTAAACAGCTCGGCGCCGACCGGTGTTCTGTTAGAACAGACTTCAATTATAGGCACTAATAATTTTGTATTAAAAATTACGCCTGATCGCAAGTTACAGTTAATTTGCGATGGTGAAGATGCTGCGACTGGTACGCCCTATACCAATTTGGTTGTGTATGAGTCAGCACCGCTTAGTACGTCAGCCAGTGGTCAGCCGTTGCATACCATTGCACTTAGTATCAAACCCAATAGTGTAAGGTTACGCCTTGACTCTAGCGAGATGACTTTTGCGGATGGCGTGCCGGCTACTTTTCTGCCGCAAATTGTCAATGCAGATAAACGGCTGGGCGGTGCAGGGCATGTCGAAATTGCCGAATTATTGCTGTATAACTTAAACTATGATGCTAGTGTTGAAAAGTTTTTATATGATAAGACAAAGTTTATTGTAGAGTAAAGCAAGAGGTGTTAAATGGCTCAGATGAACAAAAATGGGGACTATATCGTTTGTGAAATTAAGCGTCAAACGACGAAAGTGGCCTATCTTACTAAAAGGGGTGGCACGGTCATTGTACATGATGCGCTAATGGCGGAAACGCCACGGGGCAGCTACGAAAATGGTGTTATTGCCGATGTTGATGCGTTGCATGATTTGCTGCAAAATTTTATGCTCGATAAAAATCTAAAAAAAACCAAGCTGATTTTTATTACTGAATCGAGCAGTATTATCAGACGACGTATGACCATTCATAAGGTCAGAAAAAATGAAATTGATGGTCTACTAAGGTATGAGCTAGAAGATTACCTTGGCGTTGATATGAACGAGTATATTATTCAACATAAAACCATCCAGACTCTGCGTGAAGCGCCTGATAGTGGCGCATTTGATGACGAGGTAGAAGTTAAGTCAAAGAGAAAACAGGCAACTCGCAAGTTAGCCAAGCTCGACATGTATGTCTGCGCGGTATTAAAGACTATTGTCGAATCTTATATCGAACTGGCAGAAACATTTGGTCACAAGATTCACGCTATTGATGTGCAGACTAATGTTCTGGCGTACTATGCATCGGCGGCCAAGAATTTTAATGCCGGGTTTATTAAGCCGCGTACAGATGTTGCCTGTATATTAAATCTTTCGGCCAATGAAACACATGTTAATATCTATGAAAAGGGGCAGTTTTGTTATCATTTTATCGTTAATCACGATTTGCACAAGTATATTTTAGAATTACAAAAATCACTTGACATCAGTGAGAAAAAGTGTTTAGCGATGATTGATGATTTTAATCAAGATGAGCGTACCTTTTTAAAAGAAACACTACTTGATGGCTATCTGGTGGCAAGCGGCTCTGACCCGGCTGATATTTTAGAAAAAGTCAACGATTGCCGTGAGTTGTTTGCCAAGATAAAGGGCGAATTTGCCAGTGCGGTTGCCGAAATCTCACGCAACTTGGCTTTGTACAATTCTTCCAATAAACTGACCGTCGACAAGGTGGCGTTCTACGGTGATTATAGTCGCTTAAAATTGGCAGAGAGTTTAGTGAGACAAAAGTTTTCTGATGCGGATGTTGCCATCGTTAAAAAAATTGACTGTGTCGATGTCAAGAAGAGTTGTCAAAAATACAGAGATGCCGTAGGTGCTTTTGTCAATATAGTCGGTGTGTTTAACAAATAAAAGGTGGAATTATGTCAAATTTTAATTTTCATGAACCCTATCAGGAGAAAAAGCAACAAGTCAATTATTTTAGTATTATCACTTTAGTGCTTTTGATAGTATTGGTCTTGTATATTGCCTATTTTATGATCGACAATGTATCAAAACAAAAAGCGCTTGATGATCGAATTAATGAACTTAACACAAAGTTGGAAGACAAGTCGTTTTTAAAAGCGGCAGAGGATGTCAAAAAACTGGATAAGTTTATCGCTCAAGCAGAAGAAGAGTTGTTGGTACTGGACACCTTAAACTTGACTTACAAAATGAATAATGCCATCGATATACCAAAGCTTAATAAAATTGTAACTAGTTTAGTCGACAAATATTATCTGGTATCAATTGAGGTGATTGATCAGCAATGCATTATCGTTGGCCGCGTATCAGAGCCATTGGCGATTGATGATTTACCTTATTTTATGGATAATTTACAAAGGGAAGTTGAAGATACGGTGCCGGGCATTGTTCAGGTGACGCGTTTTGGCGATAATGCAGAAGAAGATTTCATCGAGTTTGAAATCAAAATTGAACTATAGCAGAATGATTGGAAGGTAAGCATATGAAGCTAACAAATAGAGAAAAACAGTTGATTCTGATATTAGGAATAGTTGCCATTGGCCTCGTATTTATGTTTCTTGTTAAGCCCAAGCTTGAAGCCAGTTTGGCGGAGAAAGAGCAGACAAAGCAGGCGCTACAAGATCAGTTTGATAGGATCCAGGCGGTGGCTTCCACCATTACTGAAAAAGAAGAGCGCTTAGAAAAACTAAGAGCTGAGATTGCCATCAAAGCTGTTGATCACTTTTCTTTTGAATACGGCGATAAGGACTATTTTAGGATTATTAATAATATGATTATTAGCAGTAATCAAAAGCCGGAAAGTGAAGATAGTGCGAACGAAGAAAATACTAATGCTAACACCGAAAATGCTATAAGCAGCGACCTAGTGCCGTTGCGGTATGATTTTGCAGAGAGTGGTCTTGCGGTGGTCACGCGTGAAGAAGAGGATGAGCCAGCTGCTCAAACTGATAATGATGCCACAGAAGATGCTAAAGAAGTGAACGACACATCTGAACAAAGCACTACTGGCGATAACGAAACACCATCTACAGAAGGTGCTGAAACAACTGACGATCAGACTGTCGAACAGACGCCACCACCACAGGTTAAGCTAACTGAAGTGACATTGCAGGTGGGTGGTGACTATCAAGGCATGAAGGATCTCATTGCCAGTCTTAATGGCTATGATCGCAAGATCGTTATTTCGAAGGTAACTTTAGCGACAGAAAGTGAGTATTTTTCAGAGGCAAACACTGGTACTGGAGAAAAATATTTTGTTGGTAGCGGTAACAATACTAAAGAGTGGCTTGGCCCGCTCAAAGGCGAGTTTACGCTACAGTTTTATAGCTCTGATTTAGTGGCTAAATATATCGGCAAAAATGATCCGGCACTTGATTTGACAGTTGATCCGCCGAAAACCGTTGATGTAACAGATGAAATATTTAGCCCATTTACGCCAGTTGAATGGACAGAAGATGAACCCGTTGAAGAGACAACCGGTGAATAGTAGTAAAAATTCAGAAGAGTACCAAGATAGAACAAAAGAAATAGAAAAGAGGAGGAGTTATGCTTAAATATTCTGATATAAAGGGGTTATCAGTAGTAAGCGTCGTCAATGGTTCATTGATCGGTTTTGTCGAATCGTTGGCATTTCGCCATCGCGATCCAATCGTGACGTCGTTTATTATCGATTCAGCTGATAATAAAAAATTAGAGCTCAATGAGTCAAATATTATCGGCTTTGGTTCAGATGCAATTATTACCGATATTGTGCCTGGACAGGCGGTTGAATACGTCGAACTGGGCGAAGACATTATCAATGCCGATGACTTTGGCGATGTTGTCGTAACGCTCGATGGACAAATAGTTGGTAAGCTAAGCGCAATTTTAATAGACGAGTCTGATAAGAGGATTGTTCAGTTGCAGTTAGCAGAAAGCAGCAATGGTTTAGTAGTTAAAGGACAAGATATTGTCTGTTTGGGAAAAGACTTTATCATTGTTAATGCCAACTATAAAGCAGTTGACGCGAAGGTAGAACAGCAAGCAGCGCCGGTTGATACGGCCGCTAAACTATCTGAGGATGAAAAGCAATTTCGTGAGAGAATCGATTCTTATAAGCAGCATGTTTTAGAACAGAGCGCAAAAGACGAGTTAGAAAGCGCTGCTAAAGCTGAGGAAGAAGTTAATGAGAGTGTTGACGAGCAACCCGAAATGATGGTGCAGAGCACTGCAGGTGTAATGACAAGTCAACTGTCTAATATTGATGACGACCAACCGGCAATTCATCAAAATGGTGTCTTTAAGCCGGAAGAAATGGATGCACGCCTGCAAGACGTTGAATTGTCTGATGAAACTGTAAGTAGTGAAACATTGTCTCAGGCGGCATTTTCTCAAGACAGTCTTTCGCAACAAAATTTTGCTAATGAAGAACTTGATAAGGCTGAGTTGGTTGATAAGCTCTTTGCCAAAGAGGCACTTGCTAAAGAAGCGGCTATTCAAGAAGCTAAAGTTGAAAAAGAAGTAACTTTTGAAGACGAACGCGTCAATAGTTTTTATCAAAAGAACAAGGGTAGAGAAATATCTAAGAATATTCCGGACTACAATGGCAACTTGATAGTTAAATCAGGAGATATAGTTGACGAAAAATTTGTTGTATCAGTTTTGAACTACAATCCGCAACTATTTGATGTGATAGAATGGTTCTTAGTATAATTGTTTTTATATATGGCTTATTACTGGGCAGCTTTATTAATGTCGTCATTATAAGGCTGCCTAGTGAAGAGAGCTTTTTTATCTCTCGGTCTAAATGCATGTCATGTGGCAATCAGCTTAAATTTTATGATTTAGTTCCTGTTTTTTCCTATTTATCTACCGGTGGCAAATGCCGTTACTGTAAGCA
>PDWI01008153.1_pt1 | contig 23709 bp, 15 predicted proteins | sample 1430891 | NCBI WGS metagenome assembly PDWI01 (sample SAMN01162508, study PRJNA174530) | Oral metagenome, whole genome shotgun sequencing project. | biome: Marine environment; feature: Marine mammal; material: Swab sample of the gingival sulcus; isolation source: swab sample of gingival sulcus... | reverse complement strand
GCTTGCAAAAAATTATTTGGCACAACTTGGAAGAAATTTTAAAATTAAATTAGTATAAAACGAAAGACAGAGTAGCATAGAATTTCATTCCATTACTACACTGTTCAAAATTTTACTTTTATTCTTCACCAACACTATTTGACAAAAACCAAAAAAGACCGCATCAACGATGCGGTCAACTTTGTAATTTAACTATTACTTTTCAACATATGCTTCAAATTTAGATTCATTTCCAGCTAAATCTTTCGCAACTATGCTTATTTTATTTTTTCCTTTTACAAGTCCTACGTTTGTATAGAAAGGTTGTTTGATTGGTGTATATCTCAAGTCTTTTTTGTTATCAACAACTCTTTTTTTGTTAACATAGACCTTAACACTTCTTGCGTTATCAACTACATAACCTTCTACATAAAACATCTTTGAATACTTGCTTACTTTCTTAACTTCGCCTTTTACAAGTCCATCAACTTTGATTTTTGGTGCCATAGTATCGACATTTAAACTATATACAAATTTTGTCTTGTTGCCCGCTTTATCAGTTGCCACAAGTTCTGTTTTGTATTTGCCGTCTTTTTTGACACTTGTTTTGTACTCAAAGTTATAGAGACCTTTTTCCTTTTTAAACTTGAGTTCTTTACCATTCATAGTCAATGATTTTAATTCTTCGTTTTCTTTAACGTGTCCTTTAACCTTAACGTCATGTTTATTTACAAAAATACGCTTTTCATCTTTGAAATATCTAACTTTATGATTATCAATAACTATATGTGGTTTTTTCTTATCTACTTCTGGTTTATCTGGCTCAGGTTTGTCTGGCTCTGGTTTATCAGGTTCTGGTTGCGGTTTATCATCACCAGGTTTATCATCACTAGGTTTGTCTGGATTTTCTTCCGGCTTATCATCATGCTTGTTCACAATTCCAGCACTTCTAGTATTCATAAGGTGATCCATTACTACAACTTCATACTCGTTCTTCTTCCAGTCTTCCTTGCTTATCTTGAATGAACCTGTGATATTTGAGGCAACCATTTTATTATCTTTTAGTACCATATATACAACTCCACCAGGTCTATCGTCTTGAGCATGCATATCTAAAGTTTCTTTTTCTTCATCATATGTAGGTCTCATCATAAAGAATGGTGCTTTTACATCAATGTACACTGGGAAATCAAATTTTTGCCATTTAGCTGAACCATCAACTCTTGCTTCGATTCTGTAAATGAAATCTCCATCTTCATATAATTTTCCATCAGCATTTTTACCGTCCCACTTCCAATTATCTTGATAGTACAATTTTCTACCAACACCATATCCAAAAAAGTTTTTAATTACATTTCTTTCATTTGCAATTTCTTTCATCAAACCACCATTTGTGTATCTGATTGATGCTTTAACTTCCTTAGCATTTCTTAAAAATGTAAGTCTTGGGAAGACATATTCACATTGCCCATCATTATTTGGTGAAAATCCGATTTGGTCAGCTTTATAAATTAATCTTTTCTTCTCAGGGTCTGTCAAGTCTGGTGCTGAACCAATTACTGTATATCCACCATACATATTAGAAACGATACCACTTCCTCCATCTTCATAAAATGGTTTGTTATCGCCTTTTAGCTTATTATAGCCATATACGTCACTATCAATAATTGGCGCTTTACCCCATTTACCATAAAATCCTGTAAATGGCATAGATAATGATACCTTAGATTTTTTATTTTTAAGAATTACAAAACCGTCAACAAATGCTCCATTTGGATATGCTTTCAATAGTGATTTACCATCTGAAGTCTTTGCTCCATATAAACTAAGGTTAACACTAAATTTCTTTTTAGAATTTTTAGGAACTGTGATTGTTTTGTCTTTTACTGCTTTTCCTGTAAAGCTAACTAAGTTTTTAGCTTTTATCGGCGCTGCTGTTTCCATAATACGTCCATCTTTTACAATATCAGTGAAAACAGGTACTTCAATTGTATACGTTTCGTCTTCATCACTAAAGTTTTCTACTTCAACTTCAAATGATGGCTTAGCACCAATCTCTTTAAGTGCTACTTTTGTTTCACCACTAATTGGATTTGTAATTACTGCTTTAGCATTTAATGCTGCTGATAAGTCCATCACACCAGCACCTTGTCTACGCGGTGATACATAATACATATCGCCAAACGCATTTTTTTCTTTATGAGCTACAGCTGTACTCATAATTAACTTTTTAGCAAAGTCTCTAAGTCTTCTGCCACTATACAAATTTAACTCTTTAACACGTTGATAAACAAGCGCTGTACCACCTGCTATATGAGGTGTCGCCATTGAAGTACCACTCATAGTACCATACTTATTATCATTTAATGTTGAATGTATCTGTCCACCAGGAGCTGTTACTTCCGGTTTGAAGTCAAGATTTGTTGCTGTTCCCCATGATGAAAACTCAGACATCTTACCTTTATTAGGGTTAGAATATTGTCCAAAACTACCATCAAATGTAATTTTAATTGATTTGTTAGCTTTAAGATATTCACCATTTGATTTACCAATAAATATCGCCGGGATATTAACACGTCTGCCACCCATAGCTACAACTTCATCATTTTCATTATTAAAGACAACAATTCCTTTAGCACCTGCAAGTTGAGCATTAGTTACTTTTTCTTTAAATGATAATTCACCACGCTTAACAAGTGCTAATTTACCTGCTTGTAATTCTTTTTTAACTTCTTCTGTAAAATCTTCTGATTTTGCTAAACCACAATCTACTAATTCTACGCTTTCGCCTTTAAACTTTTCAACTGGGTCATGTAGGAAAAACTTATACTGCATTTTTGGTTTGTCTTTACTTGTTGTTGCAAAAGTTGTATGCATCACAGTATCGTCTTCGATAGATGCAACTACAAATGAACCATCAATAACTGCTGGTAATCCAACTACACCTACATCTGGGTCAGTTGCTCTTGGGTTTGCATAACCTGCACCAAATCTATCTGAGTTACCTGATGCTATAACAACTTCGATACCCGCATTTATTGCATTTTCGATTGCTATAACTGTTGGGTCCTCATCAGCTGTTGGTACAAAGTTAGCAACTGAACCTAAACTCATGTTGATAACATCAGCACCTAAAACTATCGAGTCTTCAATAGCTTTGATATAAATATCACTGCTAGTTGTTGGATTGCCATTACCAAATACTTTCATACCTAAAAGTTGCGCCTCTGGAGCTACTCCACGTACGCCACCTTTTGTAACGTCACCATTTGCACCCACTGTACCTGATACGTGCATACCGTGCATAGTAGCATATCTACCTAAATCTTTTATCTCATCATTTTTGTCGGCATAGTTATAACCGTAAGGAACTTTCTTAGTATAATATTTACCATCAAGCATTTCAGCAATTTCTTCAGCGTCTGCTTTATTAAGTTTTACATCGACCCCTTTCGATATTTTCATATCTTTATGTTCAACATCAATACCAGTATCAAGCACCGCTACAAGTTGACCTTCACCCTTATATCCAAGTTCCCATAATTTAGGAGCTTTGATTATTTTGTTAGATGTAGACATCTGAATTCTTGGTCTGTTATACTCAATTGTACGATGAATCTTCTTAACTTCATCAAACTTACTTATTCTCTTTGCATCAGCAACTGTCATAATAGCACTAAAGCCATTAATCGCAACGTAGTAGTCCTCAAGTACTTTTACTTTAGATTTTTTACTACTACCTAAACCTCTTAATTTTCTAGCCCCTATCATTTTTTGAAGTTCTCTGTGTTGTTTAACTAATTTTCTCTTTTTAGTTTCAACACTTGTTGCACCTAAAGCACCATTTTTTAAAGTTTTCTTTTTATAGTACTTATACAACGGTTTTCCTTTCATTTCAACAACTACTCGGATTTTCTTGTCTTTTTTTAGCCCTTCAAAATTGACAAGTTTAGTCTTTAGTACACCACTCTTTTTGACATAACTGACAATTTTTGCTTTTTTAGCACGACTTATTCCATGATGCCTTTTTGTTTTTGGCTTGTATGCGTAACTAGGTATGCCAGCTGTTACAAGCATTACCAAAACTAACACTAAAGCCAATTGACGTTTTATTTTCATAACTATCCCCCTTTTTTTCTGCGTTATTTATAAAACTCCACCAGTATCCTGTTACACAGTTATTACCAAGTTGTCCTGTTTATAAAAAACTAAGCTATACAATTATCATACGGGCTAAATATGAATTTGATTGTACTTTAATTTTAATATAGACCTGCTACAAGTTATAACCATACTAACAAACACTGATATCAAACAAATTTAACTACGAATATTTTAATCTTATGACTTTCACAATCTCTGGGAAGTTGTGAACAATTTTTTAAAGAAAGTCGTAGTTTAAATACTTTACCTAAATATTGTTACCCTTTTAGCGAGTAGTATTAACATTTTTAATATTTACTTTGCTTAGTTAACAAATATTTTGCAAAGTATTCGAACTTTTCCATTTTGTACGAAAAGCTGCGTGGTATAAACCACAACAGCTTTTTGTACAATTATTTATAATTCAACTACTTTTGGAAATATAATTCGTAAGTAGCTTTGTTACCAGCTAAATCTTCAGCTGTCATTGTTACAGTTGTTTTGCCACTATTTAACTTAACTCTATTATAGAATTTTTTGCTAAATTGTCCAAAACTTGTGTCATCACTATAATCAAATACTTTTTCGCCATTGATTGTGAATTTCACGCCATTACTATTATCTGTAACTTTTCCGCCAAGTAAGTATTTTTTTCTGCTCTTTAGTAAAATTTTCGTAACCTTACCATTTTTTAGGAAGTTTACTTTGATTACTGGAGCTACTGTATCTACGTTTAATACAAACGACACAGTACTTTCATTACCCGACTTATCCACCGCTTTAATCACGATGTCATTTTTACTATCTTTTTGATAATCTTTTGAAAATGCAAATTCATAAACTGCTTTATCTTTATTTAACACAGCTTTTACTTCTTCGCCATTTACTGTTAATTTATCAAGGTTTTTCTCTTTGATTTGACCTTTGATTTCAGCTAATTGCTTATTAGTAAACGCTTCAGCATCACCATCAATCTGCTTGATTTCAGGAGTAGTAACAACTATTTCTGGTTTTTCGTTATCTACTTCTGGCTCTTCTGGTTCTGCTGGGTCATCTGGATTATCTGGATTATCTTCTGGGTCATCGTTTTTAATTGGATTAACCACACCAGTTGTCGCAACGTTTAGTAAGTGGTCAGCTACCATTACTTCATATTCTTTTGATTCCCAATCAGCTTTTGCTATCTTAAATTCGCCTGTTTCATTATTTTGAACAATTTCACCTTTATGGAAAAGAGCATAAAGCAGTTTTCCAGGTCTATTATCAGCCGCATAAAGTGTTAGTAATTCTTCATCGTCTACATACTTAGGCTTAATTAAAATTTCTGGTGCTTTTGTATCTACATATACAGGGAATCTGTATGTTTGCCATTTAGCATCTGGATAATCAATCTTTGTGCTGATACGGTAAACGTACTCACCATCTTCAACTTTTGTACCCATGTTATTAGTACCGTCCCAAGCAAAATCACGTCTTAGAGTGAATTTCTTACCTTGTCCTTGGTCCCAAATATTTTTAATTAACATTTCGTCTTTAGCTACGTTTTTAACAAGCATACCTGTTCTTGTTGTTATATCAACTCTGATATATCTAGCATTTCTTAGGAAAGTAAGTAGAGGCATTACAATATCAAACTGGTCATCGCCATTTGATGATAATCCGATTTGATTAGCGTGTAATTTCTTACCTTCTTTACCTAAAATCTTGATTTTTTTATTTGCCATTGAAAGCATTGCACTTGAAACATCATAGAAATGTTTACTGTATCCAAGCGCCTCTGCATTGTAACCATACATATCTACATCAATATTTGGTGCTTTATCCCATCTACCATAGAAACCTGAGAATGGGATTGAAATTTCTGGAGAATTATCTTTAGTGTCTTTCAGGATTACAAATCCGTCTATGAAAGAACCATTTGTAAATACTTCTTCTAAAGTTTTTCCATCATAGCTTGTTTTTGCACCGTAAAGGCTAAGATTTACGTAGAATTTCTCACTCGACTTCGCAGGTACTGTAATTTCTTTTACATACTTTCCATCTTTGTTTACTTTTACAAGATTTGGAGCTACGATTGGAGCTGCTGTTTCTTCACACTTGCCTTCTTTTACAATATCAGTAAATACTGGCACATTAACAGTATATGTGATATCTTCATCACTGAAGTTTTTAACTACAACCGGGAATGAAGTATCTGCACCAATTGTTTTAAGCTGTACTTTTGATACATCTGATTTAGGGTCAACCATAATAGCTTTAGCATGTAAAGCTGCGTCTAAATCCATTACACCAGCACCTTGTCTACGTGGTGATACACAATACATATTGCCTAGTGCGTTTTTTTCTTGATGAACTTTTGCTGTATTCATCAAAAGATTTTTAGAAAACTTATAAAGGTCTTCGCCTTTTACTACATTTTTCTCTTTTAAGAACTGGTAAACCAATGCTGTACCACCAGCAACGTGTGGTGTTGCCATTGAAGTACCACTCATTGTACCATATTTGTTGTCATTTAATGTTGAGTAAATTTTTCCACCTGGAGCTGTTATCTCAGGTTTTAAATCAAGGTTCGGTGTAGTTCCCCATGATGTGAACGCTGACATTTTACCAGCTGACTTGTTAGGAAATACATCAATTTTGCCATCAAATGTAACTGTAATATTAGTTGCCGCATCAGTTGTAATGTGGTCTCTTAAAAATTCACCATCTGTTTGTCCAACTGATAAAGCAGGTACAGTTATTTTTTTAACCTGCATTCCGATTACTGAATCGCCTTGGTTATTAAAAATGATTACGCCTTTTGCGCCATATTTAGTAGCATTGTTGATTTTATTTTCAAACGAACGCTCACCTCTTGAAATAAGAGCAATCTTACCAGGTAACTGTGCTTTAATTTCATCAGTAAAGTCATTTGCTTCTTTATCATCTTTACCAATTTTATCTGTTAGGTCACGACCCATTCCACAATATACTAATGATTGTGGCTCATTTTTAAATGCTTCAACAATATTGATTATTCCAGCAGCTTTATACTGCATTTTTGGTTTTTCTTCGTTTGAAGTTTTAAATGTCATACCCATAGTTGTGTTGTCTTCAACAGAAGCAACTGATAATGATTCTGGAATTACAGATGGGTGTCCTACTACACCATAGTCAGGGTTTTGAGCAAGCGGTAAACTTTCGCCAAAACCTAATCTATCTGAGTTACCAGCAGCAACTGCAACCATGATGCCAGCTTTTGATGCGTTTTGGATTGCATAAACAACTGGGTCTTCTTCGCCAGAAGTTACATAGTTAGCATTTGCACCCAAGCTCATATTGATAGCATCTGCACCTAAAATTACAGAATCTTCGATTGCCTTGATGTAGATGTCGCCACGTGTTCCTTTTCTACCATTACCAAATACTTTCATTGCAAGTAATTGACATTCAGGAGCAACACCTCTTACGCCACCTTTTTCAACATCGCCATTTGCACCAACTGTACCAGCTACGTGCATACCGTGCATGCTTGCTGTTTTACCTAAATCTCTAATTTCATCGTTTTTATCAGCGTAGTTGTAACCATATGGCACTTTTAAAGTGTAATACTTACCAACTAAATTTCTTGAAATTTGATCAGCAAACTCTTTAGTCAACTTAACTTTTGTGCCTTCAGATAATCTCATATCCTTGTGTGATGAGTCAATTCCTGTGTCAATGATTGAAACAAGTTGACCTTCACCTTTATATCCGAAGTCCCAAAGTTTATGAGAATTGATAATCTCATTTGATGAGTTCATCTTGATTGTTGGTCTTAAATACTCTTGTGAACGATAAACTTTTTTTACGCCATTCATCTTGCTTAGTCTTTTTACGTCTTTAACAGACATAATAGCACTAAAACCATTAAATGCAACATAAAAATCATCTAAGTATTCTACGCTATTCTTACCAAAACCAAAACCTCTGAATTTTGTTCTACCAAGTTTAGCTTTGATTCTATCGTGATCAGCCTTTAAACTTGATTGAGATTTTGAAATTTTGCTTTTAAGTAAGTCATAACGATGACCTTTTCTTACATTTTTCATACCTTTATAGTATGAATAAAGTGGTGCTTTGTCTAATTCAACAATAACACGAACTCTATTTTCGTCTTTTAAACCGTCTAATTCAAAATGTTTATCATCTTGATTATCTGTCAAAAGTTTTGCCATTTGCTTAACTTTATCCGATTTAACAACCGCTTTGTTTTTTGCTTTTGCATCAAAAGCATAGCTAGGCAGACATGCCGTAGCAACTAAAACAAATGCTAGCACATATACTAATGCGCGTTTTAGTTTCATATGTTACCCCTCTCTGAAAGTTACTCTATCCGTTATGAAGCACAGTTATCCCACGAGGGCAACAACATTTATAAATATGTTTATGTAACTTTAATATTTCTTGGTTTAACCTAGGAATAAACAGCATAAATATTACAAAAAACATTGATTCTTCTACAAATCCTTAAAAAATACTTGAGAATCAACTGTTTCTATTTTAGCGCAAAACAATTTTAAAAATATATATTTTCCCTACATATCGAACTATATCCTCATTTATATAATATAATATAATATATAAAAGTTCAATTGTTATTTCTTCTCAAAAACTAGCCAAAATACAGTCATTACATTTTTGTAATAACTTTTATTTATAAATATACTCATTTGTATATATTTTACTTATAATATTAGGTAGTTAGACCTATACTTTGTGTATAGGTTTTTAATTTTGTAAAATCTTACATTTTTGTAATAATATAACTGTTTAAAGCGACTTTTTCCTTATTCAAATTTAAAAAATATATTAACCACCGTTAACAGAAAATACAAAAAGTGAGCCTAAACTCACTTTTAATAATATCATCTACAGCAGAGCATTTTTATAGACTTGCTCCACCTGTTCTCTTGTCACTTCTAGTGGATGATTTTGCAATTTAGCTTTATTCGCGACCAACAAATCAGTGTATTTTTGAATATCTTCATTAGTAACCGTTAACTTTTCATTGGTTAAAGCTATTAATTTTTTCATATATTGACCAAGACTTGCTATACTATCAAAGCCAGCAGTTTTCAAGACCATATCACTTTTTTGCTTTGGACAAATTTTCAAATACTCTTCCATAAATGTCACATTTGCCATGCCGTGTGGTAGACCATATTGGAACGTTACAGGATAACCAAAAGCATGCGGTAATGACGTACCCGTTTGTGATATTGCTATACCTGCAAAACTTGATGCTCTTACAAAATCTTGTAAACTAGTAAGTTCCATAGTTTGCTCAAAAAGTTCATCCTTATGTCTACCAAAAAGCTCAATTGTTTTAAGAGCAAACAACTCCGAATAGTCATTTGCTTTTGTATTTATATAACTCTCAATTGCATGACTCAAAGCGTCCATAATTGTACTGTTACGGACAGCAAGCGGCATCGTAGTAAAATACTTAATGTCAACTAAAGCATATATTGGAAATACACGTCTAGCCATACTTACCTTTGTACCTTTTTCTTCATCTGTAAACACAGAATATGGCGTAACTTCTGAGCCGGTACCTGACGTAGTTGGCACCGCAACTACTGGTAAAGCATCATAGTCTTTCGACCCAAATAACTTTTCGACATAGTCATCCACGCCATGTTTTAATAGAATTGCAATTCCTTTCGCTGTATCCATTGGCGAACCACCACCGATACCGATTACAAAATCGCTACCAGCACCTTTGATAGCTCCGTCATACGCTTGCTTAATAGGCGGGTTGGCTTTAACATCATCAAATATTTGATAGTCAATCCCGGCTTTTTTTAACACTGCTACTACGTCATCAAGTGCACCGCATTTTTGAGCCGATGTCTTACCTGTTACGATTAACGCTTTACCACCTAACCTTTTCAACCTATTTTCACTTTGCGATACAATACCATCGCCCTCATAAATAGTTGTTGTCATACAATATCTCATACTACCTCCAAATTATTTAACATCTAATCTTAGAACCATTGGTTTTAAATAATATAACTTTAAAACAAAAGAAAAATCCCGCCGATTTACTATATTATTATATACTAATCAGCGAGATTTTCAAATACAGTTTTAACTACTGCATTTTATTACTATTTCATATCGTTAAATTTTTCTTCGATTTCTTTACCGAATTCTTCAGCAGTAATTTTATTTTCGTCAGTTACTTCGATTTTAGCAAAATCTGCATCTTTAACTGCATTTATTTTACCAGTACCTGAAACCATATTTACTTTTACAGCAAGCTCATTGCCTTTACCTTGAAAATCTTTAACTTTAACATCAGCTACAACATTTGAATATACGTTGTTATCATTTTCATCAACACCCATTTCAAAAGTTAGCTTATTAACTACTAACTGCTCTTTTGCCTTTGCAATTAGAGCTGTCTTCTGCATGTCATAAAGAGCTTTAACACCATTAATTTGCTTTTCAAATTCTTCTTTAGAAGGCATTTCTTCTACTTGGTCTGGAGCTTCTCCCGCTTCTTTTGCTAATTCAAATAATTTCTTATATGTATCATACATATCTGGTGATAATGCTTTATCAGCCATAGCTTCAATTTCAGTTAAAAACTTATCGCCTGATAAATCTAATGTAATGATCTTTATCTCTTTTTTACCATCTGGTAATTCAACCGTTTTTTTAGAAACAGAAAAACTATCTTTGTTTGCAAACTTATCTATGAATAATTTAATAATTTCCAAGTTTTTCTTCATAAACTCTTTATCTTGATATTTATTAAAAATGTCAAAATTTGCTCCTGGTTGGTCTTTCATTTCTTCTTTTAAATCTGTTACAACATATCTGTCACTAAATGGACTCTTAATTGTCATTACAGTACCATCCAAAAGCATCTTTGTATCAAGCTTTATTGAACCGGCAGCACCTTCATAAGAAAGTTCCGCTGAAGTTTTTTGCTTATCTCCTCTATTAACAGTTGTTTTTGCTTTGAACTTTGAATCACTTAATGCTTTGATTAAAACATCAGTACTACTTTGAGAACTTGCCGCCATCTCAGCCTTGATAGCCTCTGGCAATTCGATTTTCAAATCAACTTCAACATCCCTTACCGCTGATTTTAACTCAGCTGATTTAGCTAATGATGCCTTCATACAAGCACCATAGATAATAAAATACTTAAACTTCTTTTCATTATAATCCTCCTAATATTTAACTAAAATTTACTATGCTCCAACTATCACTAATTCCAATTATAAGTCACACAATAATTCAAACTAGCATAATATTTTGCACAAAAATTTTCACACAATGGTAAGTATAACACACTTTGCTAAAATAATCATTACAATTTTGTTTATATAACAATTTTTTAATTATTTCAACAATATAACCACTTTTTATTACTAGCTATAAGCATATAATTTTCATGATGTCAACTTTTTACAATATGAATTATACCACAAGCAGGCAATATATCCACCGGTACAAAAAATTTTAATGTTTTTCTAATCAAAACACTAAACAGTTTATCGGCAAATGCTACCACTAAATTCACTAATTTTACAATATTATTCAACGCTGCGGTACATCTTCCTTATAAACGGTAAATAAATCAGTATACTCAGCAAAAATGTTACTACATCAGCCGCAAATTGTGCAAATATAACACCTGTTTCGCCATAAAAAGCTGACAATATATAGATTGCCGAAATTAGTAGTACACCTTGTCGCATGATTGAGAAAAACAATGATGCTAAACCATGACCGAGCGCCTGAAAAACAACTGATATTGTGTTAGAAACACCTGTAAAAAGTATCCCTAGTGCAAACGCCCTGTTGCAAAGCACACCGTATTTTATAATCGCCTCATTATCTGTAAATATCGCCATTATCGGTCTTGCAAAAACAAATAACGCAGTAAAAAACAGCAAAGACACAGCAAAAGCCATTTTCATACCATTTTTTTGAGCTGATAGAACCCTTGTCGTGTTTTTAGCGCCATAGTTATAACCAATCACAGGTTGCATACCTTGTCCAATACCAAATATAAAAAACAAAGGGATTGACGCTATTTTTTGTGCATCGCCCATTGCTGCTAGTAAGTTTTCGCCACCGTAAAACATTGCAAATCTATTTAGTATCGCAAGTGCTACGCTAAATAATATCTGCCTAAAAAATGTTGGCATGCCGATTTTTAAAATCTCTTGATATAAATGTAGGCTTGGTTTAGCGTTTTTGAAACTAAGTCTGAGTATTGTTTTTTCACGAAAATAAAAATAGTACAATATCAGACAAGAAATAGCCTGTGAAATCATAGTTGCTAGTGCTGCACCTTTTATCCCCATTCCAAATGTAAAAATAAATAGCGGGTCAATTAATATATTTAAAAACGAACCAGTCGCCATGCCGTACATTGAGTACTTGCCACTACCTTCCGCCCGTAATGAGTTATTTAATATCATACTCATTATTACAAAGATAGAGCCAATCACGATATAAAAACCATACTCAACAGACATATCAATGATTTGATTTTTGGCACCAAACACTACAACAATTTTTCTTAAAAATATCGTTGTAACAAGTATATAAATTGCACCAATCACAATCCCTGTCAACATCGCAGTTGATACGACACTATTCGCTTTGGCTTGCTGTTTTTCGCCAAGTAGCCTCGAAATATAGCTAGCACCACCAATACCAAAAGTCAAACCGATAGCAGATGAAATCATCATTATCGGGAACAATACCTGCGTAGCGCCTGTCCCATAGGGATTCCACCATGAAATAAATATCGTATCTGCTAAATTATAAATCGCCATTACCATAAAGCCAATTATTGCTGGGATAGCTAACTTCGTAATAGCTTTTGAAGTATCCATATCTCGCAAGATATGTATTCGTTTATCAGTCATCTTATACTCCAATATTATATTCGTCAAGCACCATAAATAACTCGTCTAATGAACCAGCAGAAGTAACTCTATTTTTAATTTCTGCTGATTTAGGTAAGCCTCTTAAATAAAACACTATATGCTTTCGCATCTGTATCACAGCCTGATATTCACCTTTATAAGTTACCATATCACTGGCTTGTCTTTTTATATCTCTCACTCTATCAGCATAAGCATATTCTTTGCTATACGTTCCTGTTTTCAGATAATCTGATATTTGCTTAAATAGCATTGGGTTTCCACGCACAGCACGTGCAACCATCACTAAATCACAACCCGTCTTGTCAATCATATTCTTAGCATCTTCCGGTGTATTGATATCACCATTACCAATTACTGGGATCGACAAAGCCTGCTTAACTTGAGCGATATACTCAATCCTCGCTTTGCCAGAGTACATCTGCGCTCTTGTCCTTGCATGAACAGCTACAAAATCTGCCCCTGCATCTTCACAAATTTTAGCAATTTCAACAACATTGAGATTATCTTCATCAAAGCCTAGTCTCAACTTGACACTTACTGGTTTATTTGAAACTTTTTTAACCTTACTTACAATTTCATAGACCAGTTTAGGATTTTTCATAAGAGCCGAGCCTTCATTATTTTTGATAATTTTTTTAACTGGACAACCCATATTGATATCCAAAAATGCAAAATTCTCGTGGTTAAGCACATTTTTTGTAACTCTTGCCATGCAATCTGCATCACTACCAAAAATCTGTACACCCACGAGTTTATCACTTCTTCTTACTGTATAAAGAGAGCTAGTTTTTTCATTGCCATATTCGATTGCTTTTGCACTTACCATTTCCGTAACTGCACCAATCGCATCATAATCAAAACATATGTCACGAAACGCCCTATCTGTAAAACCAGCCATTGGTGCTAAAATAGCACCATCTGACACTTCAAATTTACCTATTTTCATTTTTATTTAACCTATAAATTTCATAAAGTCCCATTAGACTTAAATCATCATCAACTACATCAATATAATCAGTATGGTCGCTGATTAAAGATGCCAACCCACCTGTTGCAATTACCGGAGTATCGTTAGGCAGAGCAACTTCTTCTTTGATATTTTTTACGATATACTCCACTGCACCAATTTCTGAGTTAATAATACCACTCTTTACGCTGTCCACAGTATTTCGACAGACAAATGTACTTGGTCTTTTTAAATCAACTCTTTGCAATTTTGCCGCCCTATTTGTCAATGCCTCTGTGCTAACTTTTATACCTGGCATAATAAGACCGCCCAAATAATTACAATCTCTATCAATTACACAAAAAGTAGTAGCTGTACCAAAATCAATTATAATTGACGGATAACCATACTTTTTTATAGTATAAACTGCATTAATAATTCGGTCTGCCCCAACTTCTTTGGGATTGTCATATAAAATATTCAACCCAGTTTTTATCCCCGGACCAACTATCATAGGTTTAATATTAAAATACTTCGAGCAAAGTTTCTCCATTGCATACATAATCTGTGGCACAACTGAAGATATTATCACATCATCAACATCATCTAAACTATAATTTTTATGTGAAAACAGTCCAAGCACGATAAAAGCTAACTCATCCGCAGTTTTGCTGATATCAGTCGAAATTCTAATCTTTTCTAGTAAATCACCAGACTTTTTATCAAAAAGTCCTAAAACCATTTGTGTGTTACCAATGTCAATTGCTATAAGCATAATAAGCTCCTTTGCCTAATATATTTTGCCTTCTGTTTTATTAATTAACCTTTTAATATTTGGTCTGTGCATGTAAAGTACCAGTAACCCAGTTACCGCCATAAAAATTGTTTCGATAACATCTCTATCGACAATATATGCAACAAATGGTGATATAATAGAAACCACGATAGATGCCATTGAAACATATCTAGTTTTCCACACCGTAATGCAGAACACCAACAAGCCTGTAAGACCAACAATAGGATTAACAAATAGCATAAGCCCAAATCCTGTTGCTGAACCCTTACCACCTTTGAATTTTAACCAAACTGAACGACAATGACCCAGCACAGCACAAAAACCAGCGACATATGCACAATTTACATCAAATAGTAGATTAACAAGCATAAAGGCTAACCCCGCTTTAAGTGCGTCAAATGAAGCTGTTAATACTGCAAGTTTGATACCTGAAACCCGATAGACGTTTGTCGCACCACAATTTTTACTGCCCAATGTTCTAATGTCTTTATTGTCTATTATTTTTACCAATAAATAGGCAAAAGGCAAACTCCCAAACAAATATCCAAAAATAGCTGACCCCAAATAATTCATAATCTACCTCATATTATTTTAATCAATTACTCACCTTATTTTCTAAAATTCCTTGCGATTTTTAGCATAACATTTTTCAGTTTTTTTTACAAGTTAAAAACAGATTTTTTTTACTACATTATAACTAGATTATTGACAAGAAATACATACTACAATATTATGCCCTCAATATATGATGATTACTAATCTATAACTAAAACTTATAAGTCAAAGACTTACAGTTAGCTATTAACAATCTTTTAACTTCTTAAATTTAATTTCACTATTTTTTTAACAAATACGTTCGTTTTAAGATTGACAAATTCTTTTTTTCGTGTTAATTTAATATCAAGATAACATTACCTATACGATTGTAAAGAAAGGAACAAATTATTATGAAAATATCAATCGACTTAAACGAGCAAGATGCTCAGCTTTTCAGAACATATGCTGAAAACAATAACATGACAATATCGGAATTAATCTTAACTTCAGTTTATTCAAAAATCGAGCAGTGTTCTGATTTAAACACGAGTAACAATTCATACGACAACTACTCCGAAAATCCAATTAGTTACTCACAAGAAGCAGTGCTTAAAATTTTTGGATTTGGAAAGTAAAATATACATTTCATAACTCCAATAGCAATAAGACATAAGACTAATTACCAACCTTTTTGACTAATAACTTACAATAACTGCAAATCCCTACGTTCACCAAGTGTTCGTAGGGATTTTTATTAATCTTATTTATATGACTTTGTCATAATTTATGTATCATTTAATGTTTGAAATGTCGCATACCACACGTTCCAACCATTGTTATTCCAAGTTCATCTGCTTTTGCAATTACTTCTTCATCTCTAACTGAACCCGCTGGCTGAATTATCGCTGTTACTCCTGCCTCAACCGCACCTTCAATTGCGTCAGCAAATGGGAAAAACGCATCAGATGCTAGTACACTGTCTTGTAAGTCGCTCAAGGCAAAACTTACAGCATTTTTACTAGCAAAGATTCTACTTACTTGCCCCTGTCCAATACCTTTTGTAACCCTATCTTTTGCAATTACAATAGCATTAGATTTAGAGTGTTTAACAACTTTCATGGCAAATTCTAAATCTTTTAACTGCTCTGCTGTTGGCTGTTTTTTAGTTAAAACTTCGCTATTATCATATAGCTTTGTATCTGTTTCTTGTACTAAAACTCCACCAGTGATACTTCTTACTTCCGCTTGTTGCTTTACTTTATAAGGGTCAAGCTTTATCAATCGAATATTTTTTTTCTGAGTTAATATCTGTAACGCCTCATCACTGTAACTTGGTGCTATCACAATTTCAATAAATATCTTCGAAATTTCTTCTGCAACCTCAGCAGTAAGCTCTCTGTTAAACGAGATGATGCCACCAAATATCGACACAGGGTCAGCTGCGTAGGCTTTTTTATAAGCTGTAAGTAGGTCATCCGCTTCAGCCACACCACATGGATTTGTATGCTTTAAGCAAACACAAGCTGGCTCACTAAACTCACGCACTAGATTTACAGCCGCATTGGCATCAAGATAGTTATTGTAACTCATCTCTTTACCATGTACAACTTCTGCTCTAGCAACACCATAATTTTCGATTTGATTAAGATAAAGGGCTGCTTTTTGGTTAGGATTTTCGCCATAGCGAAGAGTTTGTTTTTTCTCTAAAGATAATGGATAATTTTCACCAAATATTTCTTCATCCGCCAACTTTTCTGACAAATAACTTGATATTAAAGCATCATAAGCCGAAGTTTGTCTAAACACTTTGATTTGTAATTTCATCTTAAACTGCTGCGTGACTTCGTCATTTTTAAGTCTTGCAATTACTTCATCATAATCATTTGTGTCTACTACTGTAATTACCGACTCAAAGTTTTTCGCTGCCGACCTTAGCATAGTTGGTCCACCAATATCAATATTTTCAATTGCATCTTCAAATGTGCAGTTTTCCTTTTGGATAGTTTCCTTAAAAGGATATAAATTTATCGCTACCAAGTCGATTGTCGCAATGCCATGTTCTTTAAGCGTGTCCATATGCTCTTCTTTATCACGTCTTGCTAACAATCCAGCATGTATCTTAGGGTGCAAGGTTTTCACCCTACCGTCTAACATCTCAGGGAACTTAGTAATATCACTTACTGATGTTACAGGTATTCCCGCCTCTTTTAAAACTCTGAGCGTGCCACCAGTCGATAATATATCAAAATCTAATTCGACTAAACTTCTAGCAAATTCCACAACTCCTGTTTTATCAAATACGCTTATTAAAGCAGTTTTTTTCATTTTACTCTCCATATTAATCATTCAATACTTTATCGACTGCTTGTTTTAATATCTTGTGTTCTACCTGTGACAGCACCCTTTTTTGCAAAGTTTCTGCTGTATCGTCATCAAGCACTTCAACTGTTTTTTGCATTATTATTTTACCAGTATCAACCCCACTATCTACATAATGAACAGTTGCTCCCGACACTTTCATACCACTTGCTATTACAGCTTGGTGTACCTTTAAACCATAATAACCTTTTCCACAAAAAAGCGGGATTAATGACGGATGAATATTAATAATATCTTTGTCGAAATTATCAATTACTTTTTTAGGTATCACTTTAATAAAACCAGCTAGTACCACAAGGTCAATTTTGTATTCTTCAAGTTTAGCCAAAATAAAATCAGCTATCTCATCATCTGATTTTCCTTTATAACTAACCACATCTGTTTTGATATCATTCTCTTTAGCAAAGATAAGTCCCTTTGCCGAGCTACTAGAACTTAACACTAAGCTAACGTTAGCATTTCTAATCTCGCCACTTTGGACAGCCTTGACCACGCTCTGCATGTTAGTTCCAGTACCTGAAATAAATATTGCAATATTATTCATAACTATTTTATTATTACCTTTTTACTTCCTTGCTTTACTGTTCCTATTTTATATACTTTTGTGCCAGTTTTAGCAAGAATTTCCATTGCTTTATCAGCGTCCTTAGCATCTACAACTACTGTATAGCCAATACCCATATTAAAAGTTGCATACATCTCATCAAGCGGGATATCACCCCAAGCCATTAAGTCTTTAAATATTTGTTTAACTTCAAAGCTATCACGCACAATTTCAGCATCTTTATCATCAGGCAAAAATCTCGCTACGTTTTCATTGAAACCACCGCCAGTGATGTGAGCCATTCCTTTGATTTCAACTTCTTTCATAAGGCTTAAAATTTCATCAACATAAATTTTTGTTGGCGTTAACAAAACATCGCCAATAGTCGAATCACCATAGGCAGTATCAACAGTGTAATTCATTTTATTAAAGACTATATGTCTAACTAAACTGTAACCGTTAGAATGAATACCACTTGACTCCAAGCCGAGTATAACATCTCCCTCTGCGATAGTAGAACCATCAATGATTTTGTCTTTGTCAACAACACCTACTGCGAAACCTGCTAAGTCGTACTCATCATCCGAATAAAAACCATTTAATTCAGCTGTTTCGCCACCTACTAAAGCAAGTTTACCTATTTCACAACCTTTTGCAATGCTACCAACTACCTCAGCAACCACTTCCGCATCAATTTTTCCACTTGCAAAATAATCTAAGAAAAATAACGGTAATGCTCCATGACATAAAATATCATTAACACACATTGCAACTAGGTCGATACCTATTGTGCTATTATTTTTTGCTTTGAAGGCTATTTTTAATTTAGTGCCAACACCGTCAGTTCCTGATACAAGTACTGGTTTTTTAATATCGTACTCCACTAACTTTGATATATCATAAAGTCCACCAAAATTACTTAGCATCTTTAGTACATTTTCATTATGTGTTTTTTTCACACTTTCACTCATAAGCTGTACAGCTCTATAACCCTCTTCTACGTCTACACCAGCCTCTTTGTATGCTTTTCTCAAATCTGACGCTCCTTTCCTAAATAAACCACTATTATTCACCAATCATCATTAAATTTCCACAACTCTTGGCAAATAATATTGGACAAATATAGCTACTTTTTCATTTTTATAATTTTTTACCTAAGTCAATTAAATACTGTGGTATCTCAACAGGATACTCGCCAGTAAAGACATCAAGACACAGCTCATCACGTCTGAAACCGATAGACTCAACTAATTGGTCAACTGTAAGATAGCTCAAACTATCTGCACCAATCATCTGACATATTTCCTCTGTAGTTTTAGTTGATGCTACAAGTTCCTCTTTAGATGGTGTATCTATACCATAAAATGATGGAAACTTAACAGGTGGCGAACTTATCCTCATATGCACTTCTTTTGCTCCAGCATTTTTAAGTAACTTGACTATCTTCTTACTGGTTGTTGCCCTAACAATTGAGTCATCAATAAGTACAACCCTTTTGCCTTCAACACTTGCTTTAAGCACATTTAACTTCAATCGTACAGCCATTTCTCTTGACTCTTGAGTTGGTTGTATGAAAGTTCTACCAACGTATTTGTTTTTGATGAGTCCTTCTTCATAAGGAATCTTTGAATAGTTAGAATAGCCAAGTGCTGCTGAACGACCAGAGTCTGGTACAGGGATTACAACATCAGCCTCACAAGGATAGTTCTCTGCCAATATCTCGCCTGCTCTTTTTCTAGTTTCATAAACACTTTTACCGTCAATCACACTATCAGGTCTTGCAAAGTAAACATATTCAAAACTAGAGTGAGCAATTTTTTGATTTTCAGCATACATCAAACTACGCACACCATCATCATCAATGATTACCATCTCACCAGCTCGAATATCTCTAACAAATTCTGCTCCCACCACGTCAAGCGCAATACTTTCTGATGCCAGCATATAACCATCATTTAACTTTCCAAGCACAAGTGGTCTGATACCATTTGGGTCACGCACACCAATTAGTTTATTTTCACAAACTATTGCTAGCGAGTATGCTCCCTTTATTTTTTCTAACGACTTTAATATAGCTGTTTCATATGACTGATCATAGTTTTTAGCTATCAGATGAGCTATAACCTCTGTGTCAATCGTTGTTCTAAATATCGCACCCGAATCCTCTAGTTCATCTCGAAGTTCGATAGCATTAACCAGATTACCATTATGACAAAGTGCAATATTACCACCTTTGAAAGTAAATGTAAGTGGCTGAGCATTTTGTATATAACTTTTTCCAGTAGTCGAATATCTAACGTGACCAATACCAATATTACCTTTTAACCTATCTAAAGTTTTATCATTAAAACCTTCTTGCACAAGTCCCATACGTTTACAAGGTATCATGTTGTTATCGTTAAAAGTTACGATACCAGCACTTTCTTGACCCCTATGTTGCAACGCTACAAGACCAAAGTATATCATTCTAGAAACTTTTTGGTTTTTAGAATATATACCAATAACTCCACATTCCTCTTTCAATTTGTCGCTATACGGCATGAAATCTCCTTAATTTAAACACTATATGATTATAATTATAATCATACACCTTCAATCCATACATATTATATCAGTTTTACTATTTTTTTACCATCAAATCAATTTTGATAATTATAACATTTTGTTAAAAGTTTGAAAAATCAAATCCATTGATACTACTAGCGTACAATAAAACTAATGCAAGCTAGCAAAATAATATCCAGCAAGTATTTAATCAATATTAATATGTTGTTCGTTATAAATTTAGCTATTATTTCAATAACATAAATCTAGACACAATTTACTATATAATATTTATAGTGAGTTCTAATATACTTTAAAATATCACAAAGGATATCTCAAATTGTTATTATAAAATTTATGAATAAAAAGAAATTTTTCACTTTGCCTATTTATACTAATCTTTATTTAAAATATCAATTCAATATTGCCAAGTTACCTATCATCAGTCAAAATTTGTATTACTCCAGTTTTGGCTTTTCGACATTGCTCAACTCCAACCTTGTAAAACAAAGTATGACTTAATTCAACAGCAAATTTTCCATCCGTATTGGTCGCTCTTATTGCTGGCCTGGTAACAAATAGTGGTTCATTGCCCAACTTATCACGAAACTCCCAAGCTCCATATTTACCTGGCAACGAAGAAAGATCAGTTATTGTGAAATTTTTTAATTCATACCTACGCATAAGTTGATAACCAATCAAACTTTGATTTTGTTTAGCAACACTCAATTTAGTTTTTTGTGCATCTAGCCTAATAGCCTTGCCTTTTGAATACCTTGAAGTTGTTGACACGTTCCATATCGAACCCTTTTCATTATTAACTAACGCCTCATTCGTTTGTCTTTTTAATTGTACATCCGTACATAACTCCACCGCCAAAAGGAAACTTTTAAAACCTTTTTCATAAAAATGCCAGTGATAATTTTCAACAATCAACGGAATATTATCAGTGTTCTTATCCGCTTCTTGTATAACAAAATCATTGACAACTGAAATATTATTGGCATCATTTCTTTGCAATATGTTGATTAACTCCGCCTTATCAATGTGATTTTTGTTTGTTATATGAACCGTCTTAACATACAGCTCACCTTTTTTAACGTATGTTATCGCAATTACATTATTACCTTCATTTTTACCTTTCACAAAATAGTCTGTTTGCAAAGGATTACCATTATTGTAGACAATATATTTTTTCAGCTTAGTTGTAGCCGTTGTATTAAATGCAGTTTTTAAAATTTTTGGCAACTTATTTTGTGAAAAACTTGTCAGAGAAACAACCTTATAACCATTTATTGTGGTACCTTGGCTAATAGGTTCACCTATTGTATCCACCAATTTCCCCTCTACATCAACACTCTTTTCGGCTAAGCTTTGTTGTTTGCCATTTTGAAAATAAATAAAAACCCCCGCAAACACCAATAAAACTATCACTAATATAACATTATTTTTTCTATTCACACTTCACCTATTTACTTAAATAACCTGCTGGGTACAACTTAAATTCTTTTTTTACTCTAACAACAGAATCCCATTCAAATATGCCCCACTTATCAACTATATATTTTATATCACAAAACACGTCAATATTATCCCTAGCTTGTGGTACAGATAGGACAACAGCCGGTTCTAAATGTGTGATCGACTTTTCCCAATTGTCATCATATACAGCTCTCCAAATACCTAAACCACCAGATTTATGTTCCGAAAAGTCAGAATTTGATACACCCGTTAAATAATAAAGGGGCAATTTAATATCAAATTTAGCATTTTTTATACCCCTTATTCCTCTAGATAAATCAGCTATGTACCATCCGTTGCCAAAATTATTTAATCTTGGTTCTAACGTTTCAGCTCGCACCCCACTATCATGCGAACCCATTTCAACGACCATGCCCTCCTGTACGTAATTATCATATTTTTTCCAGCCGCCAGACTTGAGTTCTCTAATAGCTACGCCAGGTTCAGCCTTTATACTAGCCTTAACAATATAATAATCTAAACCATTAAAATCTTGTATACTCGAAAAACTATATGAATGATATATTTTGGCTTTTGGTGGGTAATATCTTCGATAATTATCAGTCTCAAATTCGCCAAACACCCTTCTTCTATCATCTAAATTTGAAGATTTATTGACTTTTATACTTTCTCTAGCGAGCTTTATATTTTCTAAAACAACTTTTTTTGTTAAATCAGAAACATTATCCATTGCTACTCTATCAACATTTAACTTCTCGCCTGTTTTATAATAAAGCGACATTACCTTAACACCTTTTGGCCTTTTACCATGTCCAGCGTTCTTTTTCAGTAAAGATGAACCGTTTAACTCTTTATCTTCAAAAACTCTAACTCCTAATATCTTTTCAAATTCCTCTGACGCTTGTCCTTTATTAAACCAAACAATAATTGCTCCCTTATTTAAAATATCTTTAAAAGCATATTGATTGAAATTATTTATGTTCAAACATTCATCTAAGTCATAATCTTCAATGAACAAAACCTTTTTAGCTACATCATTTAAAACATAACCTTTCTCAATGTCATCAAGCTTAATTTTTTCGGTTTCTGGCAACAAATTTTTATAAGATTTTACTTGTTCTTCAGCAAAACCTAGAACCATAACCATACTAATCATCACGCTTAATAAAACAAAAACTCTTTTACTCATTCTTCTCTCCCATCACTATTTTACGTTTGTTATCTATCATCATCCACGTTGTGCATTTGCCTGCTTTAAGCACCTTTCAAAAGGGCAAACGCTTACACAGGTATATAATATATTAGCGCAGATACTTTGTCAATGCGAAATTTCACAAAAAAAATGGCTAAGGATTACTTCTACTCAGCCACTTTGTTTAAAATTAATTTTTAATTTCGTTGCCAATTTTTTATATCA
>PDWI01003885.1_pt1 | contig 23709 bp, 25 predicted proteins | sample 1430891 | NCBI WGS metagenome assembly PDWI01 (sample SAMN01162508, study PRJNA174530) | Oral metagenome, whole genome shotgun sequencing project. | biome: Marine environment; feature: Marine mammal; material: Swab sample of the gingival sulcus; isolation source: swab sample of gingival sulcus... | reverse complement strand
ACTTTCGATATCATACACTTGCCCCAATACATCTGCCATTTTTTGCGAGTCATATTCGTTCATCTGACAGCCGTGCGTTTGAATATGCAGACGTTTTTTAGGTTTGTTAGTTGAGTTATTAGTTGCTTCGTTAGTTGTATTACTATTCGTATTTTGGTCGCTACTTGCCATCGGTGGGACGGTATCTGCGACGACGGATTTGATTTCTATACTCATGGTCGTGCTCCTTAATGTTTTATATAAGTAATGTTAATTACTTACTTATTATATGGTTTATCTTTGGCTGGGTATTATAGCCTAATTTTTAGGGTTTACAATTGATTACTCTGAAATATCTAGTGATGTAAATTAATTTCTAGTACAAGGCTTGTCGTCGCAGACAGTAAGTATGATTAATACGGCAAGACGGCATAACGCAGTAATAGGAATCAATTCGCATCACTAACTATACATTTGATTAAATTTCTCTTGTAATTCTTCCTTTGTTTCCTGATGATCAGGATTCACGGAGATACAGTCTACTGGACACACTTTTATACATTGTGGCTCATCATAATGTCCAATACATTCCGTGCACAAGTCCGCATCAATTTCATAGATTTCTTCGCCTTGGTAAATCGCTTCGTTTGGGCAAGACGGCTCGCACACATCACAGTTGATACAGACGTCGCTAATATGTAATGACATGATTATTCCTTTATTTAATTGCTTAATTTATCAAGCCAGCAAATGGCAAAGTGTTATCAGCTATCGGTAGTCCATATCGGTTAGGATAGCCTACCTCAACTAAATATAAACCACTGGCTGGGGCGGTAGCAGCGGCTTGATTTCTATTTTTTGTTTGTAATAACTCGCTTATCCAAGAAACTTCTTTTTTCCCTTGCCCAACCAACAGTAATGAACCAACAATATTTCTCACCATATGGTATAAAAACGCATTGGCTTGAATATCCACAATCACAAAATTCCCAGACCGATAGACATTAACAAAATCCACACACCGATAAGGTGTATTTGACTGGCATTGTGCCGCTCGAAAAGCAGAAAAATCTTGCTCACCGATAAGGTACTGGGCAGCTTGGTGCATCGCATCGGCATCCAATGCAAACCGATAAGGTGTGATTAAACCATTAAAAATCGCATTACCACAGCTATCATCTTCAATCACATAATGATAACGTCGATAACGGGCAGAAAATCGTGCGTGAAAATCAGTAGCAACCTCACGTACCCAGTTAATACGAATGTCTTTGGGAAGCTGAGTATTCACACCCATTTTCCAACTATATAGGCTACGCACAGCATCCGTCTCAATATGAATCACCTGCCCAGTGCCATGCACGCCAGAGTCCGTACGCCCAGCACAGCACAAGTCTATCGGTTCATTTGCCACCACCGATAAAGCTTGTTCAACATAATGTTGTACCGTATTTTCGGTATGGGATTGCTTCTGCCACCCATAATAATCCCGACCACAGTAACTAACGCCTAATGCTATTTTCATTATTTTTTTCTAATTCCAATCAGTATAAAATAAAAAACGACTATACTTGAGTATAGTCGTTTTGAAAAACAACTTACATCAATCAATTTATCTTTTCTAAGATAGATTTTGCTTTTTCTACTTGCATTGCAGAACCCTCTTGGATAACCTGCTGCAAAAGTTCTTTAGCACGATCATTATTTGAAATGGATATAAAAGTTTCTGCCATCGCCATCTTCATATCAATTTCTACATAATTATTACCTGTGTCTGCCACATGCTGCTCTAAAACATTTTCTTTCTCATCACTTACGACTAACTTAGAAGCTTCATCAGAAATAATACGGTCAATCATATGATCAGAATGCTCTAATGAACTTTCTTTTTCTATCACCTTTGGCTGACTAACAGACAAGCTAAAATCAGATAAGTCATCATGTTTACCCTTGACTTCATCAATAGTAAGCGAATTAGTATCCTTCATTTGCTCGGATGGATGATTAGCAACGGTGTTTTCATCCGACTCAAAATCACTTTCAGTATTAACAATAGTGTTATCCCCATCTATTTCAAACTCAATACTATTAGTATCTGATACAAACTGATTATCCGCCTTGGTTTCCCCTTCTAATAAATCATCAGCAAAGCTGTCATGCACCTCAAAGGTTAAACCGTCATCAGCATCTACGCTAACCTCTTCATCATTTACAGTCACTTCATCTGGCTGAGTATCAATATTTTCTTCAATTTTTGTTTTTGATAACTCATCTAGATTAAAGTCAAGTGTATTTTCCTCAACGGCATCCAATACTTCTTCAGAAATATCAGACTCTTCTTGCGTAATTTCTTCTGAATATTCTTCTAAATCAAGTGATATATCTTTATCATCTAAGGACATATCACTATGCACTACACTAGTATTAACTTCAGAAATCTTAGATTCAACAACTTCATCTATGACACTAGAATTATCTATACTCGCCTCTTCATTAACTAACAAAACCTCATCAGTAGCTAAGTCTTCGTCATCATCAGATAAAGCCTCATCCTCATCAAGTAAAACAACATTTTTGGTATCTACTGATTCACGCTTTTTTCGCACAAAAATTAATGCTAAAAGACCTAAAAATAAAGCCACAGCCCCCGCTAATAATCGCATCAAAGACGAGTCAAAGGACCAATCAAAGCCATCTTTTTCTGGTTCAGCCATTTTTGATACTGCAGTAGTATTTGGTTTGACCTTATCTTGTGTTATTTTTTCTATAGCATTGGAATTTACCACATCATTAGATACACTTTCTTTAATAACAGCTTGTTTGCTATCATTATGTTCCTTCTTATCACTGTGTTCCTTCTTATCACTGTGTTCCTTCTTATCACTATTTTCCTGCTTATCACTGTGTTCCTGCTTATCACTGTGTATTAAAGTATCACCTAGTTGTTCAGTATGCTTAGATTGATTGACTTCTACAGGAGTGCTATTCGAAACCTCTGTGGTTGCTAGCTCCGTTTTCGTAGCTACAGATTCTGTCTTAGTCTCTTCTGCAACGTTTGGCACTTCAACCTTAACTTTTTTTATCTCGCCTTGTGTCGGAACGGGTGTGGTTACAGTGCTATCCTCACTATGATTTTTAATACGACTAGCGACCTCTTTCAGAACAGGTGTATTGTCTGGCTTAATATTTTTCTCAGCATCGACTATCATTGTATTTTCTTTTTCGATAGTTTGCTTAACTGAAGCTATCGGTGTCAGTTTCTTTCCTTTATTAGTCTTGCTATTAGCCGAGATTCGATTGGCCCTATGATAAGTTGGATAACCTTTAATTATCGGGATTTTTAGCATAGACCCTGCTTTTAACCCATCGACCAACTCTGGGTTACTCTCTTCTAATAACCTAATCATATCCTGGACTGAGATATTTTTTGATGGTCTCACACGCAAAGCAATACGAAATAAATTCTCCCCGCGTTTAACTGGTCCATAACGCCAAGCTTTACCTTTGACTATCGGTAGTCTAACAGGTCTCTTTTGGGCCTTTTTCCCAAAGGTTTCAGGAATGAAGACAGCAGATTCTCGTTTATCTTTCTCAGCCTCTTCTTTATGAAGCGCTATTGTTTTAAATATGATGGTATCTTCTTTTTCCACAGGCTTCTTAGTGGAGGCTATTGGTGCAGATATCAGTTTTTTTTGCCTGTTAATACTTTCATTAGTAACAATTTGAGCATTTCCCTGATAAGCTGGATAACTCTTAATCGTTGGAATTTTTAATATAGAACCCGCTTTTAACCCATAGATTAACTTTGGATTTTCTTTTTTCAACAATCTAATCATCTTTCGCACAGAAATATTTGTTGAAGGTCTCAAACGCAAGGCAATACGAGTCAAAGTTTCCCCACGTCTAACTGGTCCATAAAAACCAGCTTTAGCTTCAGTTATCTGTACCCCAATCGGTCGCTCTTTAACTTCTCTAATTTTCTTCTCAGTCAATTGAGGTAAAGCGATAGGAAATTGTCGTTTATCTTTTTTAACTTCTTCTGTAAGGAATGCTATAGATGGTATTTTTTTTTGTGTTTTACTCGCTTTATATTTAGGAAAAGCAGGATCCAAAAAAACAACATACTTGCGATAAGCTTTTCCATCTCTACTATTAAGCTCTAAAATAAAACTCAAATAAGGAGTGGTGATAGGCTTAATTGATCTGACTTTAACATAATACCTTTGAGCTTTCCTTATTAAAGAAAAACGTAATTTTTGTACTTCTTGATTACGAATAATACCATGCTGAGAAAAAACGCTGTCAGGAGCCAATGTAACAGACATTTTACTACGTTGTTTCACCAATAAAACAGGAATTTCTGCTCTTAATGGTTCATTCAAATGTGAATAAGTTCTAATCGATCCTAACCCAACACCAAAAGATAAAAACGGAGCAACAATAAAACTAGCAACAACTAATAGTAATAATCTCTTTTTCACAAACGCCTCTTAAAATATCCATTTTTTGATAAAACACTGCCCAGGAAGAAAGGGTGATTGTAGTATCTCTCCCCTGAGAAGAATAAAATAAACTTCTCACTGTCTTATAAGAAAGCCAATAGGCTATGCATTGATTAACTAGAAAGATCTAAAATTGCTTCTATTTCAACTTCTGCACCTTTAGGAAGCCCTGCAACTTGTACTGCAGCACGTGCTGGATAAGGTTGCGTAAAATACTCACCCATAATTTCATTAAGTGTTGCAAAGTTCGCTAAATCCATTACAAAAATATTCACCTTAACAATCTGTTCCATGGTACCACCAGCAGCTTCTACAACAGCTTTGATATTCTTGAACACTTGATGCGTTTGCTCGGCAAAACCTTCTTTTAATTCCATTGTTTGTGGATCAAGTGGAATTTGCCCAGACAAAAAAACCAAATCCCCAGCTCTTACAGCTTGTGAATAAGTACCGATAGCAGCTGGTGCATGTTCTGTTGCAATAATTTTTTTCATGTTATCGTTTCCTCGTATTGAATGTGTTTAACAAAATTTAAAGCTTTAATTGAGTCAATCATTTTATCTAATTGCGTATCTAATTCCAAATGAATTTCAAAAGAGATTTCTACCTGATCTGCGCGAGTATCCTCAGGAAAGTGAATTCTTAAAATATTTGCTTTATTTTTACTAATAATTTTCGTTACTTTTGACAACACTTTTGGACGATTATCAACTAGCAATGTAATCATTCCTACCACCCCTGAAGAGTGCGAAAGTGCTTGTAAAGACTTTGATAACTTGCGATAACTCACTTCATTTAAAGCAATCTTGCACAGAAAATCAGTCATATCAATTTGATACTGCTGTTTAGCAATTTGTGTCAGCATAGAACGCAAATCACGATAGGCAACTGCCTGCTTTGACAAATAGTTTTTAAATTCTTGATAGCCTGCCTCAGCAAGTTCTTCGCTAGGTACAGTTCGTAAATAATGACGGATTGCCACCCTTGCTCTCGCCGTCTTCACACACCGTAACCAATGCACTGTTGGACGTGATTCATTATCAGTAAATAGCTCAACCATTTGCCCTGCATCTAATTCATAGTACAGTGGCACATCCACACCATTGACTTTGGCATTTTTAAGTGTCTTACCTAAATCTCGATGAATAGCATAGGCAAAATCAATAACACTCGAACCCTTAGGTAATGCCATCGGTTCACCTTTTGGCGTTAACACTTGAATCTCATCAAACGCTGACAAATCTCGCTTGACTGCCTTATAAAACTCCATAGGATCGGATGACAAGCTACTAACTGTCTTAAAACTTTTCAACCAACGTCGTATTGATTTATCTTGTGGTAATCGCCACACACTGCCTGCTAACTCTGATTGGTTATAATGTCGCCAGAGTGCAATAATACCCGACTCTGCGACCGAATGCATTTCTTTGGTACGAATTTGGAAAGTTAGCACGCGTCTGTCAGCTGTCAATACCGAGGTATGGATAGATTGATAACCATTCACTCTGGGAGAAGCAATATAATCAGTTAGTTTATTAAAAACAGGCGTGTAAGACTGATGAATAATCCCCAAGACCCGATAACAATCATCAACACTATCGGTCATCACAATAAAGGGAATACTGGCGTTGATAATCTTTTGTTGTCTAGCTGATTTTTTCCCTTGGTTAGCTTTTAACTTACGATAAATATTTAATAAATTACGTCGTCGCTCTCGAACAGTAGCATTAATACCAAGTTGGTGAAACTGCAACTGTATCTCATCGATAAAATCAGCAATCATTTTTTGGCGTTTTTCATTTTCTTTAACCAAGCGTTTAATACTTTTATATCGCCACGGATATAGGTGCTTGAATGCCAATTCTTCTAATTCTGTTTTAAAAATAAACATACCCAAATGCGTGGCTATCGGTACGTAAACTTCTAATGTTTCATTCGCAATGCGTTTTCTTTTATCTGGGCGTAACGCACCTAATGTCTGCATATTGTGCATTCGATCAGCAAATTTAATCATCACCACCCGAGGATCTGCTTGCATCGCATGTACTAGCTTTTCAAAAGTTTTTGCTTGCAATAATTCCCGAGAAATATTTTTTTCCTTTTCTAATTTACTAACACCATCAACTAAACTTGCCACCTCTTCACCAAAGAGATCACTTAACTCAGGTTTGCTTATTTCGGTATCTTCAATCACATCATGCAACACAGCTGCTTGCAAAACAGGCAAGTCAAACCGTACTTCTTTGGCTAAAATCTCGGCAACTTTTATCGGATGACAAATATAAGGTTCGCCAGATTGACGTTTTTGCCCTTCATGGGATTGGGCAGCAAAAAAGCAGCAATCAACTAATTGCTGCCTTTCTCTATCAGATAAATAAGTAACTTGCGTAATCAAATCAGTAATGCTGTGGCAAATATCATCCAGCCTATACAAGCTCGCATCAAAATAGTTTGCATTGCTGTATTGTCCAGACATTCTACACCACCTTTATCGCATCATCATAATTTCACTATTCTACAATTTTTCTCAATATTTTTCGATACAAAATACATTTTACAGACCCTACAGCTCAGTGTAGCAAGAAGACGTAACGCAGTAGCGGGAAATATTAAGTAAAACTATTTAAAAAATCGCATCAATTTCTTCTTCATACGCCAACATTGTTTCAACATCGGTATGACCTTCGGCAATTTCACGTAAAGCTAATACCGTTGGCTTATCATTATCAACAGAAACCAGTGGCGTGCCACCCTTATTAATTTGATGTGCGCGTTTTGCTGCTGCTAAAATAATTTTAAACCGATTATCGTCTTCGTGTTTGACGCAATCTTCCATTGTCACTCGTGCCATAAAAAACCTCTAAAAAAACATTCTTGGGAAAGCATTTCATTTTATCTCTTTTAAGATAAAAAATCACCTACTATTTTAACAAATTATTGATTAACTCAGCGTGATTAACAACTTGTTTTTCTCGCAATAACCTATCGGCAGAAAAAATCGTTATCATTTCCGATAGGGCTTTATCAAAATTATCATTAATAATTAAATAATCAAACTCATCATAATGAGATGCTTGTTCTTTGGCTTCTGACATACGCTGTGTGATGATTGTTTCATCATCTTGCCCACGGTTTCGCAGACGTTCCTCTAGTACCGATAGCTCAGTTGGCAATATAAAAATCCCTTTGCTATCAGTCACTTTACTCCGCACATTACGAGAACCTTGCCAGTCAATTGTCAGCACAACATCAGTGCCATCATTTAAATATTTTTCGATAAATTCAAGGCTTGTGCCGTAATAATTTCCAAAAACTTCTTCGTATTCCAACATTGCATCGGCTTCGATAAGACGTTCAAATTCTTTTTTATCAACAAAGACATAATCTTTCCCATCAACCTCCCCTATCCGCTTTTCTCGTGTGGTAAAAGAAACCGAACGGATAATATTATCCATGTTATCAATTGCCGCTTCCACCAAAGACGTTTTTCCACCACCACTGGGGGCGGCAACAATCCATAATCGACCTTTTGCTAGTTTTTTATTTTCTTTTGTCATTTGATTTTATCTTGTAATAATAATTTTGTCGTTTCCCAATCGCTGGCGAATAAGGCATACACACATTTATCGGCTAATTCCCCGTATGGATTACGTTGATTTTGTTTTAATATACCTTCTAATTCTGCCCCTAATTTTTCCACTGCTCGCCGAGATGCTTTATTCAAACAGTTGACTTCAAACGTCACTCGGTTAAATTTCAACTCATCAAATACATAGGATAACAGTAAAAATTTTGCTTCGTCATTCACACCACTACCCCGCCATTCCGGATGATATAACGTATAACCAATATACACAACGCCAGCCGATGAATCAACATTATATAATCGTGTACTGCCTATCGGTGCGTTATCGGCATTATCAACGACTACCCAAGCCTTGTGTTGCTGTGCCGTCACAAACCAACGGGCAAAACTCGCAGACGTATTGCCAAGTGATGTGTATCGGTAAACATCGGCGTGAGTGAGAACAATATTTTGCAATATTTCATAGTGCTTGTCTTCAATAGGGACAAGGCTAAACCGTTTACCTATGAGTATTTTGTTTTCTATCATATCATCACTCGATATTCTGAATTTGCTCTCGCATTTGTTCAAGCAGAACCTTTAACTCAACCGCATTTAACGTCACACCTAAATTCTGTGATTTTGATGCAATCGTATTGCTTTCTCGGTTCATTTCTTGCATTAGGAAATCTAATTTTCTACCCACTGCAACATCACTATTAAGTAATTTCTTCACTTCACCAATATGCCCTTGTAGGCGGTCAATTTCTTCAGCAATATCCATTTTTTGCAACAGATAAATCATTTCTTGTTCAAAGCGTTGCTCATCAACTTGTGACTGAAAACGCTCGGCTAACTCATCTAGTTTGGTATGCAATTTATCTTTGACGTTATCGATAGACACTTGATAATTTTCTTTCACCGATGCGATAATTTCCGCCACACTTGATAGGCGTTCATCAATCAGCTGATTTAAGTGTGCACCTTCATTTTGGCGTTGTTGAACCAACTCATCAATCGCTTGTTCAAACAGTGGCATTAACCACGCTTTTAGCTTATCGGTATCGGCTGGCGTTTCCACTAACACCCCCGAAAGTCGTAATAATTCGCCCATGCCAACATTATTAATCTGATGCGTTTCGGCAATTTTTTTCGATACCGATAGCAGTGCCGTTACATACTCTTCGTTAATCGACAGTTGTTCTTTAGCGGCAGCATAAAAACGAATATTGCACTCAACTTTTCCCCTTGCTAAGCGATTGCCCAAGGCTTTGCGTAAATCATTTTCGAACGGTTTTAAGCTATCAGGCATTTTGAAAAAAACATCCAAATAACGACTATTAACCGATTTAATTTCAATGGATAACGTCCCCATTTCGCTTTCTGCTTGCACTCGGGAAAATCCCGTCATACTGTGTGTCATTTTATTTTCCTTTATATATAATTATGTTCTTTGGCAATTTCTCTCATCTCTACCGATGAACTCGGGGCAAAGGGAATACTACGATATTGCCCCTGTAAATTCATACGAAAATCAATAAAAAAATCTTTATTATCAATCAACAAATACGGATTGGTTTGTTTCTGATTACCCAAGCTATCGGTCTTTTTCTGCCCGTAATGATGTCCGCAATGCAGTATCGTATCATCAGGCAAAGTCTTTATTCGTTGTAAACTTTCCCACATTTCATCAACATCGCTTTCGGCAAAATTACACCGTCCACAACCATCAATAAACAAGGTATCGCCACAAATCAAATGTGGGGTAACATAATAACACACGCTACCGATAGTGTGTCCAGCCGTTGCGATGACCTGCACCTGACTTTCGCCCAAGGGTAAATACTGATTATCGGTTACAAAGGTTGGGTTATCGAGTTTAATATAGCCCAACCGATATTCTTCTTGGCTAATATAAACTGGCACTTGCACCACCGATAGCAAATCCTTAACCGCTGAAACGTGGTCGGCGTGCGAATGTGTCAGAAAAATACCGACTAAATTTGCCCCTTGGTTATCCAACTCATCTAAAATCGCTTGACTATCCCACGCAGGGTCAACGACAAAAGCCTCACGACTTTCTTCATCAATCATCAAATGGATAAAATTATCCATTGGACCTAGTGAGAGTGTTTTGATTGTACAAATATTTTTAGTTTTTGGCATTGAGTCCGGTTGGTTTTATTTATTCCCCCCTTTTAGAAAGGGGGGAACAAGTGGACTAAATTAGTGATAACGTATCTTCAACAATCATCAACTCTTCATCGGTTGGGATAACCCAAATCGGACGACTGCTATCAGTGGCGATATTACCGTCATTACCACGCATCGCTTTATCATTTTTCTCTGCTGATAATTCAAAGCCTAAATAGCCGAAATGTTGCATTGTTTTATCACGCAAATAGGGCGAGTTTTCGCCGATACCACCTGTAAAGACAATCGCATCAACACCATTCATCAAGGCAGCATAACTACCGATAACCTCAGTTAGGCGTGCAACAAATACCGATAAGGTTCTGTTACAAACAGTATCGCCAGCCATTGCTTTTTCTTCTAATTCTCGGCAATCGTTGGTTAGTTCAGACAGACCTAATAAACCTGATTTTTTCCATAATTCATCGGTAATCTCGCTATCGGTTTTACCTGTTTTTTCTGCTAAAAACGATACAATTGCAGGGTCGATTGTGCCTGAACGAGTACCTTGCACCAAGCCATCTAATGGTGTTAAACCCATTGACGTGGCAACTGCTTTACCGTCTTTAATTGCACACACCGATGCCCCATTACCCAAGTGGGCAACAATGACTTTCTCTGGCAACACACCATTGTTGTATTCTGGAACGGTACGAGTAATGTAACGATATGACGAACCGTGGAAACCATAACGACGCACACCGTAGTCTTTGTAATAATGGTACGGGATAGCGTATAAGAAATTTTCTTCTGGCAAAGTTTGGTGGAATGCCGTATCAAAAACTACCGTTTGTGGTAAGCTTGGATAAGCTTTTTGTGCTGCTTGAATACCTAAAATATTCGCAGGGTTATGTAGTGGGGCAAGTCCGCTACATTTTTCTAATTTTTCCAATGTATTTTCATCAACCAAACACGATTCAGAGAAAAATTCGCCACCGTGAACAACACGATGTCCAACAGCGATAACTTCGTACTCAGGGTGTTCACCCACTTTATCCACCACCATTTTCAAGGCTTTTTCGTGGTTAGCATCTTCAATGTCATAAGACGTTTTTTCGCCCTGGTATTTGAAGGTAATCTTGCCAGTCCCTTCGCCCAAACGCTCTGCTAAACCAGAAATTTGTGTTTCTTTTTTTTCGGCATCGATTAACGCAAACTTAACCGATGACGAACCACTATTTAATACTAAAACGACTTTCATTATTTTTTCACCATTTTTAAATTATCAATTAATCTTGTTTTACCTAGACGTGCCGCCACTAATAAAATTCCATTATCCAACGTGGGGGTAGAACTCAGCGTAGTAACGTCTCGAAAATCCAGGTAATCTACCTTAAAACCTATATTATACAATTTTTCACAACCTTTTTTTAGTACCTTATCGGTATTTTCCCCAGCCCATAATTCATCACGGCACCATAACAAGGTTTGTGATAAAGCTGTTGCTGTCTGACGTTCTGCAACCGATAGGTATTGATTACGAGATGACATCGCTAGCCCACTGTCTTCACGCACAATTTCGCCACCGATAATCTCAACATCAATAAATAATTCCGCCACTAAACGGCGAATAATTGCCAGTTGCTGAAAATCTTTTTCGCCAAAGACCGCAACCGTTGGACGAATAATCTGTAATAATTTCGCCACCACGGTAGCAACCCCTTGAAAATGCGTGGGGCGATTCAATCCACATAAAATATTGGTCATTGCCTTTGGCATTTCAATCGAAATCGTATCTCTCTGTCCATACGGATAAATCACATCAACCGTTGGGAAAAAGACAGCATCAACACCGATAGCCTGTAATTTTTCCAAATCAGCTTCAAAGGTGCGTGGATAACTGTCCAAATCTTCATTAGGACCAAACTGTGTAGGGTTGACGAAAATGCTCGCTACCGATAAATCTGCTTTTGTTTGGGCAATTTTTAACAGCGATAAATGCCCATCGTGCAAATTGCCCATTGTCGGTACAAATCCGATAGTTTTGCCGAGATTGTCTTGTTGAAACTGCCGCACATCGGCAATTGTTTTTAGAATTTTTGTCATTTTGTTTTAGTTCTTAATAAATTAGTTTTACCAAGTTTTACCTAATTTTTTTAATGCCTTTTGGGCACTCTTATCATTTTTTCTAGCTGCTTTTCTTAACCACTTAAACGCCAATTCCTTATTTTCTTCTACTCCATTACCATTATAGTAAAGAACTCCCAAAGAAAACTGTGCATCTACATGCCCCTGTTCGGAAGCTTTTTGATACCACTGGGCGGCGATTTCAAAATCCTGTTCAACACCTAATCCTCTGTCATAAAGAAGCCCCAAATTGAATTGTGCTTTCGCAATGCCTTGCTCAGCCGCTTTTTCATACCAATCCGCCGCTATTTTATAGTCTTTGGGGACTGCACGACCATTTTCATACATCACGCCGAGATTATATTGGGAGTCGGCAAAACCTTGATTGGCTGCTAGTTGATACCAATACACGGCTGTTGATTCATTTTTTTCAATCCCACAATAACCTTGATTATAGGCAATACCTACATTAAATTGTGAGCTTGCATTTCCTTGTTCTGCTGCTTTTTGATATTCAGAAAGCTTAGTACAGTCAAATGGTTGATGTGTACCGTCTGCAATGGCTTGGTTAGTTAGCACAAAAGCACAAATAAAAAATAATTTTTTAATTTTCATCATAATATCTCCGAATTAAATACACCAAATTATAATTATAATTAAATAAAAGCAGAAGCGTCGCCCTGCCCTTGTCGCACTAATACTGGCGGCATACCGTCGGAAATATCCAACACTGTTGTCGGTTCAAAACCAACCCCACCACCATCAATCACCAAATCAACCTGATGATTAATACGATCAAAAATATCTTCGATATACATTTGCGAAATCTCTTCATCAGGTAGAATTAATGTTGTGGTAAGGAGTGGCTCGCCCAACTCAGTTAATAAATCGTGAATAATTTTTGATTCTGGCACACGAATACCGATAGTTTTGCGTTTGCTACCAAAAATACGTTTCGGCAGCTCTTGGCTAGCTTGTAAAATAAAGGTAAACGCCCCTGGGGTTGTGGCTTTTAACAACCGATATTGTGCGTTATCTACTCGCGCAAACCTCGCAATATCAGATAAATCACAACATAATAAAGAGAAATAATGCCCCTTTTCCAACTGACGAATAGCAGACATTCTATCTTGCCCTTTTTTATTATCAATTTTGGTTGCCAAGGCATAACCCGAATCGGTCGGCAAAACAATCACGCCTTGATTATTTAGTCTATCAACAGCCTGACGAATTAAACGTTGCTGTGGGTTATCTGGATGAATATAAAGGATATTTGCCATAATATTATAAAATCATATAAGGTTATAAAACGTTAATTTTAACATACCTTTCTTTATCTATCTATTCTTACTCTCTCAGACAACTAATAATGATAAAAAAACCTAGTAAACTGCATTTGTATTATGCAATAAAGTCCTTTATAATTTCATTATTTGTTATGCAACTAATTAATACATTATGTCAAAATACGCTTCTACTATTACACGCAATGCTGATGATGCAAGCAAACTACTAAAAGCTATCGCAAACCCAAATCGTTTAATGATTTTATGTCAATTGAAAATCTTAGGAGAGCGTAGTGTTAATCAGTTATTAGAGAACCTAACGATCTCTCAACCTGCACTATCACAGCATTTAGCCGTAATGAAAGAAGAAAAACTTATCGGCAGCCGTAAAGTTGGTACATCAATTTTCTATAGTATTAGCGATGAAATTGTCAGCAATGTACTAGAAGCGTTAGATACCCGTTTTTGTCAAATCGGGGAGCAAGATGCTACTCAGTCAAGTTGTTCTATAAATGAACAATAATTACGAGTGACTATTATAAGTATCCGTATTTATTCGCTTAGGTAAGACATGAGGGATTTTACTAATCCTATCATGCATAATAATTGAACCAGCCACTGCCACATTCATACTAAAATCCCCAGGTAATTTAATGATATGATGACAGCTTTCAATCGTCTTTTCTGACAAACCATTGGTTTCACTACCCAATAAATAGACCGCACGGCGTGGGTGCACGAACTCGCTGACAAACTCAGCATTATCAGTTAGCTCAACACCGACCAAAGGACAACCATAAGGCAAATGCTCTCTTAAATCTTCTAAATTCTTATAATGGAATAAAGGGATACGGCTAGGTGTGACGACAACATCAGAACTCTGCTTTTTATATTTACTGTCCACTGTAAAGATAAATGATGCCCCCATAATATAAGCACTACGCCATAGCGTACCGATATTAACTTCTCTGGTCGCCTGCATAATACCGATACCGTAAAAGGCGGTATGTGGATATTTATTCTTATTTTTTGTTGCCATAATTATAAACCTAAAAATAACCCAAAATTGACCCAATAAAACTAAAAAATCCCGTAATCTCTTGTAAGAAAACGGGATTTATTTTTTAATTGGTGCCGTCGGAGGGACTCGAACCCTCACAGCTCTCGCTACCACCCCCTCAAGATGGCGTGTCTACCAATTCCACCACGACGGCTTGTTTATTTACTCACCTGCTTTTTCAACAGGCTTTTCAGCTGTATTGATTTTCGCAGCACCTGGAATAGCTGATTTAAATGCTTCCTTCACTTTATTCGCACCTGGAATCGCACTTTTCTCGACGGCTTTGCTCTCCACTCTTTCTTTCACTTGGCTTGCAACCTCAGCCGCGTCATCCATATTTGTTACACTAACTAATCCAGCGATGGTTACAGCAAATGCCAGTGCCAAAGCAGCGGTTAGCTTAAACAAGAATGACCCAGAACCCTTAGCACCGAAGACAGTGCTAGAAGCACCACCACCGCCACCTGTAAAGGCACTCATTCCGCCTTCTTTGGGTTGCTGGATTAAGATTACTGCGACAAGCCCAATGCCTATCAACACAACTAAAATACGTAAAATATCTGCACTCATTTATAATGCCTTAATTATTTTCTCAAAAGATTCAATCGTTAATGAAGCACCACCGACCAAACCACCATCAACATCTGCTAAGGCAAAAATCTCTTGGGCGTTATCGGGCTTCACACTTCCACCATACAAAATACGTACAGCGGACGAGATTGTATCATCATTTTGTGAAAAAACGTAACGAATTTTTGAATGAATTGCTTGAATATCGTCAACAGATGGCGTTCTACCACTACCGATAGCCCATACAGGTTCATAAGCAATAACAATTTTTTGTTTTTCTTCATCGCTTAATTCTTTAATAGCCAGTGCTAACTGCTTAGTTAACACTTCTTCAGTTTTACCTGCTTGGTTTTCCTCATCAGTTTCACCGATACATAAAATTGGCGTTAAACCTTCGGCAAACGCAGCTTTAACTTTAGCAAAAACAATTTCGTCAGTTTCGCCATACATTGCACGACGCTCAGAGTGACCCAAAATCACATATTGACAACCCATATCAGTTAACATCGGCATAGAAATCTCGCCAGTAAATGCACCATCTTTATTTTCGCTGGCATTTTGAGCAGAAAGTGCAAACGCTTTTTTGCCCGCATTCGCAGTACCTAAATAAGCAGATGGTGGTGCAAAAATCACTTCACCATTACTTTCAACACCGTTAAGCCCTTCGGCAAAAGCTTGTACATCTGCCTGACGACCGTTCATTTTCCAGTTTGCTGCTGCAATTGATTTACGCATTTTTTTCTCCTATTGTTTTTACTAAATTAACAAAATAATCCACTGTATTATTGACAGTTTCTTGCTCTTTCGCCTCGACCATCACACGCACTTTTGGTTCAGTGCCTGAGGCTCGAATTAACAAACGCCCTACTCCTTTGAGTTCGGCATTGGTTTTTTCAATCTCTTGTAATAACTGCTTATTTTGCATTACGGCTTGTTTATCAGCCACCCCCACGTTAATCATTTTCATCGGATACAACTGATAATCAACCAACAATTCATTAATTGATTTCCCTGTCATTTTCAGTGTTTTCAACACTTGCAAAGCCGCAACAATGCCATCGCCAGTGGTGGATTTATCCAAACAAATAATATGCCCTGACGATTCCCCACCCAATAACCAATCATTATCGGTCAGCATTTCCATTACATATCGGTCACCCACGTTCGCAGCTTTGAATTCAATACCAAGTTGATTAAAGGCATCAATCGTACCTAAATTGGTCATTACCGTACCGACTACACCGACAGGCTTTTCACCTTTTTCAATTCGTCCACGGGCAATCAAATATAAAATCGCATCACCATCGATTTCTTTGCCTTGCTTATCGATAATGATTAAACGGTCACCATCTCCGTCAAAAGCCACACCTAAATCAGCACGCGTTTCTAATACTTTTGTGGCTAGCGATTTCGTATGTGTTGAACCACACTTTTCGTTAATATTTTGTCCATCAGGCTCATTGTGAATAGTAATCACATCAGCACCTAACTCTTTGAATACCGCAGGACCGACTTGATAAGTTGCACCATTAGCACAATCCACCACAATACGTAGTCCATTCAACGTCAAACGTGCTGGCACACTGGATTTACAATGCTCAATGTAACGACCTTTAGCATCATCAATCCGCTTTGCCTTACCCAAATCCATCGGTTCAACCAAATCTATCGCTCTATCGATGTATTTCTCCAAATAGTATTCGATTTTATTTTCTAACTCATCATCTAATTTACGACCGCGGTCAGAAAAAAACTTAATACCATTATCGTAATAAGGATTATGAGAAGCACTAACCACCACACCTGCACAGGCTTGGAAAGTACGAGTCAAATAAGCAATTGCTGGCGTTGGAATCGGTCCGAGTAGTGCCACATCAACACCCGCTGCGGAAAAACCTGCCTCCAATGCCGATTCAATCAAATAGCCTGAAATACGAGTATCTTTACCAATAAGAACGCGTGGACGCTTGCTTTTTGTCCAGGTGTCGCGAAAGGCACACCCTGCTGCATAGCCTAATTTTACTGCAAATTCAGGGTTCATATTGTCTTCGCCGACTTTGGCACGGATTCCATCTGTTCCAAAATATTTTTTAGTCATTTACACTCTCTTTTTTATTCAAACTTGCCAAATAGAAAAAACCGATAGCCGCAGCCAAAATAGATGCCAACAAAATTCCTGTTTTAGCGATAATCAAAGTTTCTTTATGACCCGTAAATGCCAACTCAGTAATAAAAATAGACATAGTGAAACCAATACCTGCCAAAGCACCCGCACCGATAATGTGTTTCATATTGCATCCTTGTGGTAATACACACAGCTTAAATTTTACTGCTAACCACGTTGCCAAGGCTATCCCTATTGGTTTACCCAATACTAACCCGACGACGATACCCAACGTGATTGGGTCGCTTAAAACCACACCCAAATTACCAAACTCTACTGGAATCGCCGCATTTGCCAAGGCAAAAATTGGAATAATCAAAAAATTCACTGGCAGATGATGGGCGTGCTCTAAATTTTGTAACGGACTTTGTGCTTTATTAATACCGTGTTCTAATGTTTGCAAGGTTGCTGTCATTCCTGTATTACTTAGCACGCAGCCATTTTCTTCGTAGTTCGCATCAAAGCGGTCTAATAATTTTCTTGCCCCAGCTGCAAATACCTGTGGATTGTACTTAGGGCGTGCTGGAATTGCCAACGCAGCTATAATTCCAGCAATCGTTGCGTGAATGCCTGAATTGTGCATAAATACCCATAAAAAAACAGCAACAGTCGCATAAGCCCAAGGCTTTCTCACGCCAGATAGATTAAATACAATCAACACAGCAAAAGACAACGCCGCCCACAGTAAAGACATCATATGAATATCGGCAGTGTAGAAAATAGCGATAACCAGAACCGCACCCATATCATCAACAATTGCCAAGGCAATCAAAAATGTCATCAACGTTTTGGGAACTCGCTTACCTAACAAAACTAACGCAGTAACAGCAAAAGCAATATCAGTAGCCATCGGTATTCCCCAACCGTTTATTCCCTCGCCACTAGTGTTAAAGAGATAATAGAAAACAGCAGGAACCAGCATACCACCGATAGCCGCACAAATCGGCAATAAGGCTTTACGGAACTCAGATAATTCACCGACTAACACCTCACGTTTGATTTCCAGCCCCACCAAAAAGAAAAACAAAGTCATCAAACCATCATTAATCCAATGGTGCAAAGACATATTGATATTAAAGCTATCGGTACCGATAACCCATTTACTCATCATTATCTCTTCATAACCATGATATAGTGGGCTATTGGCAATAATCAGTGCAACAATGGTGCAAATGACCAACAACATACCACTGTTCGTTTCCCCCTTAATGAATTGTTCCATTGGGGTCATTAGCTTACCAAAACTTGCTTCCCATGCATTCTTAGGCGTTTTCTTTTTTTTAGGGAATGATATTTTTTTCATTGTTTCACTCTGTTCTCATCATATTTTGCACCTGTAAACTATTTTACCACTGCTCGACATAAATTGCACTGATGACATTATTAGAATTGACACAAAGCCAGTAGTAAGGTAAATTCCTTTTATACTTTTTTAATTAACATAGAGGTTTAACCATGTCTTTACAAGATATCATTAATACAGCATTTGAAAACCGTGACAACATCACATCAGCGGACACTGAGGTTGTTACTGCCGTAAATGAGGCTATCGGTCTCATAGAAAGTGGCGAGGCACGCGTTGCCGAACCAACCGCCGACGGTTGGCAAGTCAATGAATGGCTAAAAAAAGCGGTTTTACTATCATTTCGCTTAAATGACAATGTCAAAATTGAGGACGGCTACACCAATTATTATGATAAAGTTGAAAGCAAATATAGCCATTACACCGAAGACGACTTCAAAAATGCAGGCGTGCGAGTCGTGCCACCTGCCAACGCTAGAAAAGGTACGTTTATCGGTAAAAATGTCGTCTTAATGCCAAGCTACACCAACATTGGTGCCTACATTGACGAGGGTACAATGGTTGATACTTGGGCAACCGTCGGTTCGTGTGCGCAAATTGGTAAAAATGTACATTTATCAGGCGGTGTCGGCATTGGTGGCGTATTAGAGCCATTACAAGCTTCGCCAACGATTATTGAAGATAACTGCTTTATCGGTGCAAGATCAGAAATCGTCGAGGGCGTCGTTGTCGAAAAAGGATCCGTTATTTCAATGGGTGTGTACATTGGTCAATCAACCAAAATTTACAACCGAATGACGGGTGAAATCACTTACGGACGCGTACCAGCAGGTTCTGTTGTCGTTCCTGGTTCACTGCCTGCCAAAGACGGTTCACACAGCCTATATTGTGCGGTGATTATCAAACAAGTTGATGAAAAAACTCGCTCGAAAACAGGCATTAATGAGTTGTTGAGAGATTAAAAGCATTGCTTCCCCCTTTTCAAAAGGGGGATTGAGGGGGATTTTCAGGCGATAGAATTTAAAGGTAAAGCCTACGTTATGAAAAATCTCCCCTAACCCCTCTTTACAAAAGAGGGGAATTTTTTTGCCTACACAGGGTTATAACAATCCACAAACTCACACTGCAACTCAGTGTGTTCATTCAAATAATCAGTCAGTGCCGAGATACCGCCTCGTTCGGTGGCGTGATGTCCAGCGGCAAAATAGTGAATACCGTATTCTTTTGCCTCATGATAAGTTTTTTCTGATACTTCCCCACTGACATAGGCATCAGCCCCCAGCATTACCGCCTTTTCTAAAAAGCCTTCCGCACCACCTGAACACCAAAATATTTTATTAATTTTTCTCTCACTGCCACTAATCACTAAGGGTTCTCGCCCAAGTGTTTTTGTGACTCTATCGGTAAATTCTGACACCGATAGCTTAGGTAATGTGCCTTGCCATAATAAATCCCTTGGGGCTATCGGTTGGGCATCAGCAATTTGCCATAATTGACCTAGTTGGGCATTATTTCCTAATATTTCGTGGGCATCAAGTGGCAAATGGTATCCATATAAATTAATCTCATTGTCGAGTAAGGCTTTGATACGGCGTTGTTTCATTCCTGTAATCGTTTGGTCTTCGCCTTTCCAAAAATAGCCGTGATGCACAATGATGGCATCAGCTTGTTCGGCAATTGCTTTCTCAATAAGTTCAAGTGATGCCGTCACACCACAAATGACTTTTTTAATGGTTGATTTGCCCTCAACTTGTAAACCATTTGGGGCATAATCGCTAAATTTATCGGTGGAGAGTAATTCATTTAAATAAAATGCTAATTCTTTATTATTCATTATCGGTTATTGGTTATCGGTTATCGGTTATCGGTTATCGGTTATCGGTTATCGGTTATCGGTTATCGGTTATCGGTTATCGGTTATCGGTTATCGGTTATCGGTTATCGGTTATCGGTTATCGGTTATCGGTTATCGGTTATCGGTTATCGGTTCATTTTCGCAAAAATTGACACAAAGTACAATGACATAAATTTTAACTTACCACCCAGCAATACCTGATATAATGACTTATTAATGATAAATAGTCGTACGAGGACATTACAATGAACAAAAAATTCACATTTCATCGATTAGCACTTGCCATTGCTTTTGCATTACCAATCACTGTACAAGCCAAAAGTACCAACACCCTACCCCTAGACGAAATCAGAAATTTTGTTGATGTTTATCATTTGATTAAAAAAGAATACGTCGAGGAAAAAGACGAGAAAAAACTCATTGAATTTGCCATTAAAGGAATGCTTGACGGACTTGACCCACATTCTGCTTACTTAAAAGCAGATGAACTCAAAGACTATAAAGAAGAAACCAGTGGTAGTTATATGGGCTTTGGCGTCAGTTGGACAATCAGCAAAGGCAAACTCATTATTATTTCACCGATAGCCGATAGCCCTGCTGAAAAAGCTGGGCTGAAACCCTATGACCAAATCGTTAAAATTGATGATACTGTCATTAAAAACATGTCAATGTCAGACATCGATAAATTATTAAAAGGAAAAGAAGCAGTCAACTTTACCATTATCAACGCTACCGATAAAGAAAAAGTCGTCAAACTCAAACGCACCACGATTAATGTACCTAGCATAAAGGCAAAAATTTTAGATAAAGATTACGGCTACATTCAGATCACGCAGTTCCAAGATAATACTGCCAAGCAATTCAAAGAGAAATTAGACAATCAATTAGATGAAAAAGTCAAAGGCATCGTCATTGATTTACGCAACAACCCTGGGGGATTAGTCTATGCAGCCACCGATGTCGCCGATTTATTTTTAGACGCTGGACTCATCGTCAGTACTAAAAATCCAAACACAGGCAGCGAGGATAAGATTCATGCTGACAAAGACAACACCATTGCCAAAGATATTCCACTGGTTGTGCTGATTAACGAAGGCAGTGCCTCAGCATCAGAAATCCTCACAGGTGCATTGCAAAGCCACAAACGTGCTATCGTTGTCGGGCAAAAAAGTTTTGGTAAAGGTTCGGTACAAACGCTTGTCCCACTGACTAATGGTGATGCGATAAAACTAACGATTGCAAGATATTACACCCCCAACGGCGATAGTATCCAAGCCAAAGGCATCACGCCCGATATCGTCTTAAGCCAACTCGATGTCAAAGACAAAGACACCGATTTATTAAGCTATAACGAATCCAACATCGCAGGACACTTGAACGCTGAAAGTAAGAAAAGTAATACCAGTAAGACTGATAACAATGACGATAAAAAAATAGAGAAATTATCGGCAACTAATCTAGCCAAATCAGATTTACAGTTATTTGAAGCATTGAACGTGTTGAAAGTTAAGGTGTTAGTTAAATGAAAAACACAATAATAATTAACCATTATAAAACTAACATCGGCGAACTGGTTATCGGTACTTACGATAATAAACTCTGTTTATTAGATTTTCGTTATCGAAAAATGCGAGAAAGAGTTGATAATCGCTTGAAAAAGTATTTACAGGCTGATTTTGTTGAGGGTAATGATAACGTTATCGCCACTACAAAACAGCAAGTTGATGAATATTTACAAGGCACAAGAAAATCGTTTGATATTCCGTTACTGCTTGTCGGTAGCGACTTTCAAAAACAAGTATGGAATGAATTGCTGACTATCGGTTACGGTGAAACAGCGTCGTATTTAGACATCGCCAAAGGCATTAACAAGCCCCTATCGGTGCGTGCTGTCGCCAACGCCAATGGAGCCAATGCGATTGCGTTAATCGTTCCTTGTCATCGGGTTATTGAAACCAGTGGTGGTTTAGGTGGCTATGGCGGTGGGCTATCGGTTAAAAAACGCTTGCTGAATTTGGAGGGTAAGGGATTGTTTGATTAAAATTTTACTACCACTACTCAAAACTATGATGTGTTATTTAGAGTAAACCAACCTTATGAATTTAGAAAAAACATATACTGAATATTTAATTGAAACAATAACACTTAATACTCTAATCAAAAGGGTCAATCAATTAAGCAAATTAAAAGAAATTGATGAAAATTTAAGAGGTGATTTAATACCAATAATTAGATTAAACACAAACTCAGATGAAAAATTTCAAGTGCCTCAATTATTAGATGCAGTAATTAAAAAGCATTTTTCCAAATTTGATGTCAAGAAAGAATATTATGCACAAAGTATTCTGAAAGAAAAATGTAATGCTTTATTGGAAGAGAGAATAACACCATTTGAATTTTCTAAAATAATTCCTGAATTAGAAATATTATTTGATTACCCTGAGTGGTTAGGTGATTTATATAATGTTTTTGATTGGTGTGATGAGAATACTGAAACCAATCATTATATTAAGGAAGAAATTATAGAAAGAATTAAAGACTTAGAAAGAATAATGAAAAAAAATAATAATGACCAAACAAATTGTAATTTATAAAACTAAAAAAACAATAAAAAATGCTTTGAAATGGCGAATTTTCACTTTGTTATGCATACTATTTTTAGTGGCATGCGAGCAAAAACCACACCCCTATTCGTTTTATTATTGGCGAACGAATTTAACCTTAAACACTACCGAGCAACAAGCCCTACAACACAGCACCGATAGCCTGTATGTTCGCTATTTTGATGTGGATAAACGAGCGGGCAAATTTCAGGCATTGGCATCGGTAGTTAAAAAAGAAAGTTTCGTTACCGATAAACGCATTGTTCCTGTTGTGTTTATGACCAACCGAACTTTTTTATACATTACCGATAAAGAAATTAATGCGTTAGCCCACAAAATCGCTGATACGATTGAGAAAAAAAGCCAGCGTTTTGGCTTAAATACTGCCGATGAAATTCAGATTGATTGTGATTGGACGGCTGGCACTCGTGAGGATTATTTTAAGTTTTTGCAAATACTACACAAAATCACAGGCAAAGACATTTCCGTTACCCTGCGACTGCACCAAGTTAAATTCAAAGACAAAACAGGTATTCCCCCTGTGAACAAAGTCTTTTTGATG
>PDWI01003146.1_pt1 | contig 23720 bp, 15 predicted proteins | sample 1430891 | NCBI WGS metagenome assembly PDWI01 (sample SAMN01162508, study PRJNA174530) | Oral metagenome, whole genome shotgun sequencing project. | biome: Marine environment; feature: Marine mammal; material: Swab sample of the gingival sulcus; isolation source: swab sample of gingival sulcus... | reverse complement strand
AAAACAATAGGTCCTTCACTAGTGCCTATCCATATAGTCCCATTATTATCTTCTGCAATACAATAAAATATTGTTGGAGTAATATCTCTAATCTCATCATTTACTTTGTATCTAAACCAAGGAGTAAAAAGAACTTTATCATCACTATCCTTAAAAGGTGTACCATTGTCATTTACAACTATCAGCCCAGGATTGGATCTTATTGATAAAAGCCATTTTTGATTTGGATTCTTCTTCGGGATTAAGATTTTTCCCAAAGTAGGCATTTTTTTTATCTTATTATGTTGTAAACCACCCCATGTTCCATCTTTTTTATAATATTTTAATGATTGGCTAACATAAGAGTTAGAGAACCATAGATTGCCATCTGCATCGTATGTTCCACCATCTACTCTCATATAGTCATAACCACCTGCTGGATCATCTGGAAATATTGTTTCTATTGAACTGTTTTTAAAATTATACCATTTGTCAAATTGGTTATTCTTAAATTCAAAGACTCCATTTCCATAAGAACTAATAAAAAAGTGTTTGTTATCAGTAGGGTCAATTGCTATATTCATAAAGTCTGCTACTCTTTTCCCTGTTTTTGAAGCAATTTCTTTATTGCTGATATTTGTCCATTCATTATTTTCAAATATCATAACAACTCCTTCTCGTAAATATTGACTTCCCCATCTTCCACCTTGTACAACAAATAACTTTTCTCCTGAAAATTGCATACTATATGGAATATTTACAGCAGGTCCACTGGGCTTATAAAAAGTAGAATTTTCATTCTTGTATTGAGCAATCCCTCTACTATCTCCGCAGAACCAAAAAGTATTTGTTCCGTTTTGTGCAATCCCACCTACAAGGGAAGATAAATTTTTTATCTCAACTCTATTGATTAAATCATTTTTATAGTAGAATGTTTTGTCTTTTGTGAAGATAAAAAGATAAGAATTAGATACATTGATATTCTCTACATTGAGCGTACTCTCAAAAGGACTCCAAACTCCATTTTCATAAATAAAGAGTTTGTTTTGTCTTAGTAAAACACCTTTGTTGCCAAACCCTTGAAAAGATTTTATCTCTCCACTGCTAGGTAAACTTTCTATTTTTTTCCAAAATTTATAATCTATAATTTGTGGATTATTAATCTCTGCAAAGTAGATATTATTTTTAGAGGTGGCATAAATTTTATTGTTCAGAATAGTAGTATTTAGAACCTCTACATTACTGGCATTTTCGCCAATGTAATAAGTATCTTGTATCTCTTGTTTTTTGATATTAAGGGTTAGTATTCCCAAAGAAGTGGATAAATAAGCAGTTCCATTATTGATTAAAATATCGTTTGTTTGTTTGTTGATGGCTATCTGTTTATTGTAGAAATCGGGTAAGTTTTTTATGCCGTTTTCAGATAGAAAATCAATATTTCCATCCAAATAAGTAATAATCATCACTTTATTTTTTTTATCGTACGCTATTTGAGATACATATGTACCATTTAGTCCACTTAACTTGCTGTACAACTCCAAACTACCATCTTTTTTATCAATAGAAAAAAGAGAACCCTCACTAACAGCAAATATTTTATTGTCACTTTGAGATATTTGGTTAATAGTATTGTATGAGAAGTGTGTACGCCAGCCTCCCATTGTAACTTGTGCCATTACTAAATTAGCAATTGATAATAATATGGTTAAAGATAATATTTTTTTCATAGGAGTTTCTTTCTTTTATAGATGTCATCTTACTAATAAACAGATTTTAATTTAATTTATTGTTTTTGAGTGTTTAAGTAATTGATAAATTTTTTCAATGCTATTGCTCTGTGGCTAATACTATTTTTTTTCTCAGAGGATAATTCTGCAAAACTTTTATTGTAACCTTTGGGCATAAATATTGGATCGTATCCGAACCCTCCATCTCCTCTCTTTTCTGTTAGGATTTGCCCTTCTATAACTCCTTCGAAAAACATTACTTTTTCTTTTGTCTTATAGGAGATAATAGTTCTAAATCTTGCTTTTCTATTAGAAATGTTCTGCATTTTGTTTAAGACTTTTTGTATATTCTTTTCAGAATCAGCAGGTTCTCCGGCGTATCTTGCTGAAAAAATACCGGGTTCTCCATTTAGAGCCTCTATTTCAAGTCCAGAGTCATCAGCAAAACAATTGATTTGAAATTTCTCAAAAATAGTTTCCGCTTTTAATTGAGCATTTTGTTCAAAAGTCGTTCCTGTTTCTTCTATTTCTTGTTTAAAGTTTAGGCTATCAAGTCCAAGAACGTTGTATTTTTCTTTTAATATGGTTTGAACTTCCTGTAATTTATGTTGGTTGTGCGTAGCAAAGATAATTTCTTTCATTTCTAATTTTTATGATTTTATGCAAAGATAAGTAGAAAAGTAGGAAAAAGAAAATAACATATTTTAACAAATTTGTAAATTATTACAAAAATACGGTCTGTTTCTTTCTTTTTTTTCTAAAAAATATTTATTTCCTTATAAAATATATTTTGTAATTCTTGTTTTGTAATCACCTTTATTTAAAATAAATCTAAATTATAGCATAAAAGTTTGGAAAATTATGTTTTTATTTTCTTTTTTGTATATTTGTCCTTTGTAAAAAACATTTAATCTAATTATAATTTGAAAAACACAATGAAGAAAAACTTTAAAACTAGAGGAAGAATAACCTTTTCTTTCTCTAAAATTCTATTACTTACTTTTTCGTTACTATTTGGAATTCAAAATAGTACATTTGCTCAGTCGGGAGCAATAACCATTTCAGGAACTGTAAAAGACGTCAAAGGTGAAGCCTTAATAGGTGCTGCTGTACGCATTAAAAACACCACAAAAGGTTTGATGACAAACTTTGATGGGAAATTCACTCTGAAAGTTCCTTCTAAAAAAACAGTTTTATTAATTACCTATGCAGGTATGAAATCACAAGAAATTACTGTTGGAAACAAAAGGGTTTTTAATATTATCTTGGAAGAAGACAGTAAATTGCTCAACGAAGTAGTCGTTACTGCAATGGGAATAAAGAGAAAAGCAAAATCATTGACTTACGCCACGCAAAAAATGGATAATAAAGATTTGATGAGGGTGCAAGATGCTAATTTTATCAACTCTTTGCAAGGTAAGGCCGCAGGACTTTCTATCAAACCTAATGCTGGTGGTGCTGGTGGTGCTTCTAAGATTGTACTTCGTGGAAACAAGTCAGTGCTTGGAAATAATACTCCTTTGATTGTTGTAGATGGTATTCCAATGAGTAATCCAGTTAAAAACCAAGTTGGAATTGGAGGTGGTGGAAGTATGGGATACGGAATGACTACTGAGGGCTCTGATGCACTTTCTTCGATTAATCCAGACGATATACAAAGTGTTAATATATTAAAAGGGGCAAATGCAGCGGCATTGTATGGTAGTGCTGCTTCAAATGGTGTACTTATGATAACCACTAAAAAGGGTAGAGCAGGTAAATTATCTATCAATTATAGTACTAATGCTACGATGGAAACTCCTTTACTTTTGCCAGAATTTCAAAATACTTACGGTGGAAATGTAAATGTTGCTACAGGGATGATGGAGGCTGACAGTTGGGGTAAAAAAATGTCAAAACAAACTGCTGCAGAATTGGGAATTGATCGCTTACATTTAAGAACAAAAGGAAGAAATGATGCTGAAGATTTTTTCCAAATAGGTACTACCTTTAATAATTCTGTTTCTGTAAGTGGTGGTACAGAAAAGATTAAATCTTATTTTTCTTATGGTAATACTACGGCAAATGGTATGATAGAAAATAACACATTTAATCGTCATGCTCTATCATTTCGTCAGAATTATCTTTTATTTAATAAGATATTATCATTGGATTTATCTTTTAATTATGTAAATCAGAGAACCAAAAATCGTCCAGGTGGTGGTAGTAATCAAAATCCTATTTATCATCTATATGTTGCTCCTAGAAATGCAGATATGGAATATTACAAAAATAATTATATGATAAAAAATGGAAAGTGGACTTCAAATAAACAATCGGGAAATAGATTTGTAGAAATAAAAGATGCATCAGGTTCAGTTATTTATAAATACGAAGATATACCTGTTGAATTTACAGGACCAAAACAAGATTGGGTTTTTAGTTCTGCTCCACATAACAATCCTTATTGGATTACTAATATGATTGATCGTAAAGAATTATCACACCGATTATATGGGTATATTTCAGCCAATGTTAAAATAACAGAAGATTTATCTATTCAAGGTAGATATAGTATTGATAAAAATAGTAGTGATAAAACAGATGAGATATCGGCAACTACACAGTTTCCATCAAAGATGGTAGATAGAGGGGTTTATCGTCAATGGTTAACAAAATCAGATGAATTTTATTTAGATGGAATGATTAACTATAATAAAGAAGTCAAGGATTTTTCCATAAATGTAAATACTGGTGCAACTGCACATAAAATTACTTCGAATGGACAAGGTATGAGCGAAAATGCTACTGTATATGATTATTCTTTGTTGTCTGTAACTAAAGTTGTTAATTCTTTTGATCCACGTGCGGGTTCTGGATCAACTAGAAGTTTTTGGAAATCAATTGACTGGGATCAAGGATTATTTATAACAGGTCAATTAAGTTATAAAGATGCACTTTTCTTGGAATCAAGTTATAGACGAGATTGGTATAGGGCTTTTACTCAATTCAAGAATAGAGATGTTCCTGATAATTACGGGTATTTCTCAGTAGGAGCCAATGGTTTAATACATGAATTTTTTGACTTACCTGAGTTTATCAGTAGTCTTAAAGTTAGAACTTCTTATAGTGAGGTAGGTAATTCTATTCCTAATGTTTTATATACAGCATCAAGTGTAAATAGAGTAACAGGAAGTGTTAATCCTTCTCCATATGCTAATTTTGAAAATCCAATTCCTGAAAAAATGAAATCATTTGAAATAGGGTATGATATATCATTCTTTAACAACTCTTTAAATTGGGATTTGACATTTTATAATGGAACGATGCACAACAATTATTTGAATATCGGAAGTGGGGCAGGATTAATAAAACCAGTGAATACAGGAGTTATCCGAAATAGAGGTATAGAAACTACATTAAATTATGCTACTCATATTACTAGAAATTTAATATGGAAAACAGGTTTTAATTTTTCTTTCAATGATAATACAATATTACAAACTTATAAGGAAGATGGATTAGAGTATCCTATTGGTCAAGGAGTTGGTCAAGGTGGAAAGTTTCAGTTAAGATATAAAGAAGGTGGAAGATATGGTGATTTATATGCAACAGATTTTCAAAGAGATGCTGATGGAAAGTTAAAATTGGGAATAGATGGAAAACCACACCCAGATTATAATCATCCTTACGAAAAATATGTAGGAAATATGAATGCAAAATATCGGATAGGTTGGAATAATAATTTTAATTTTAAGAATTTTAATCTTTATTTCTTGATAGATGGTAAGTTAGGTGGTAAGGTTGTTTCATTTACAGAGGCTTCTTTGGATGCACTAGGTCTTTCTAAACGAACAGGAGACGCTCGTTTGGAAGCAGAAAAGAGTGGATTAACTGTAGAAGCAGATGTAGAAACACCACAGTTAGGTAATGCACCTGCAATGACATTGCCAGATGGACAAGTTGTATCAATTCAAAGTTATTATGAAACTATTGGTAATGAAGTAAGTTCTGATCATTATGTATATGATGCTACTAACTTTAGAGTTAGAGAAGTTTCTTTAGGATATACGTTTAAAAATGTTTTTGGACCCTCTAAGAACTTATCGCTTTCTTTAATTGGACGTAATTTGTTATTCTTGTATAAAAAAGCACCTATTGATCCTGATACATCTTTATCTACACAAAATGGCTTCAGTGGGTTTGATTTCTTTAATATGCCTTCAACACGTTCGTTTGGGATAGCAGCAACATTAAAATTTTAATAAATTAACTTTATAAATACCAAAAAAATGAATAAAAAAATAATCTATATAACAACAATTCTTTTAACTATACTATTTAGTTTTACATCTTGTTTTGAAGATGAAGTAGGTTCAGAATTGGTCTCAGGAACTATTGCTGGTGATCCAGAAGTTTATCATGGACAACCAGATAGTATTGATTATAAAATAGAAATCACAAAAGAAGGATTAAAAGAAGCGTTAAAAAAATTAAATGCTAAAAAAACATTGGGTCAAATTCTTCAGGCTCAATATGATTTACGGGGAGGAAAAGCGAATATCTTGCCAGCCCCACATGCTTATCAATATAAGTATAACTTAAAAGTAGATCAGTTTGCAGGTTATTTTAGTACGACACATGCAAAATTTTTTGGAGGATATGGTGGGAGAACTTATTATAAAAGTGCAGACTTTGATGGAGGACCATTGGGAGCCTTTATGGAAGTGAAAAATAATATTGTCCCAGTATTAAATCATCCCGAAATAGATTCTATTCCTGAAATAAAAGCAATAGCATTATTAATTTATGATTATGCTGCACAGGAAGTTACTGATGTATATGGTCCTATACCTTATGCTGATCTTAAAAAAGATATTCAGAAGCATCCATTTACATATAATTCTGTCGAAACGATTTATAAAACAATTATATCTAATATAGATACGATTGTTGCTTGTTTAGAGAATTATAAAACTCGTCCAGATTGGTATAAAACTGAAATACAAGGTATTTTGAATGCTTATGATTATATGTCACCTGAAAATAAAACGATTGAAAACTGGAGACTTTTTGCGAATTCTTTGAAATTAAGAATAGCAATGCATACTGTCAAAGTATTGCCAGAAAAGGCTAAAGAATGGGCAGAACAAGCCGTTGCTTCGGGATTAATTGAAAATATTAATCAAGAATTTATGGTTACTGAAAAAGCAGGGTTTCAACATCCTTTGTTAGAAATTGCTAATGCTTGGAATGATACTAGATTAAGTGCGTCCTTGGAGAGCATACTTAAAAGTTATAACCATCCATTTCTTTCTTTTGCTTTTGATAAAAATAGTCATCCTATTATTAATTTAAAAAATCCTTCCGAAGTATTACCTGCTTATTCAAGAATAGTTGGGTTACGTAGAGGGATTAAAATTCCTGAACCAATAGCACAAGATTATGATTCTAATCCAAAAGTGGCTTACTCATCTTTGAATAGAAATGCATTAACAAAGAGTCCTATGCACGTAATGTCATTATCGGAAGTTGCTTTTTTAAGAGCAGAAGGTGCTCTTAGAGGTTGGAATATGGGAGGAACTGCTCAATATTTCTATGAAGAAGGGGTAAGAAATGCTTTCAAAACTAAAAATTTAAGTGTGCTTGATAAAGAGACTTGGAAGAATGTTAGTTTTAGTGAAATATATGATAAATTCTTAACTACATATCTTGAAATGGAAAAACCATTAGACTATGTTTATAAAGATCCAAGTAATGATGTATATGATTTGCCTAGTTATACAAAAATAGGAGTAAAATGGAATGAAGCAGATGATAATGAAACAAAATTAGAAAAAATAATGACTCAAAAGTATATTGCACAATTTCCAAATTCTTTTGAGGCATGGACAGATATTCGTCGTACAGGTTATCCCAAAATTTTCCCTGTGTTCCGTGATACAGGAGATGGCTCTATTGAACTAGGTGGTGTTATAAGAAGAATTCCTTTTGTAGGAACTTCTGATCCTGCTACACTAACGGATATAAATGATACAGGATTAGATGCTCTTGGAGGACCAGATATGCAAGGAACAAGACTTTGGTGGGATGTATTAAAACCAAATTTCTAAAAACAACTAAATAACTATATTTTTAATCTTTAAAACTTTAACAAAATGAAAAACAATTTTTTAAGACTATTTTCAGTATTACTACTGATCTCTGCTTTTAGTTTTACTACAAAAGCAACAGAACCTGCATCTGCTTCTAAGCAGATCTTTGATTGGGCACCATTTGATGATGCTAAAATGTTAGAACTATTTTCTAAAGCGTTAGAAAATGGTAGAAATTATCCAACAGCCGAAGAATTTAAAAATACTTTCGGATTTGATATTGAATTTGCACGTTCTCACGTTCGTCCAAGAAGTGTAAAAGATGATATCGGAAAACAAATAGACAAAAGTGTTAATCCTAATAGAAAAGTATGGATGAATATTCCAGGAGGAGTTGGAAAAATGATTGGTGGTTACCCATCTTCTGAATTTCATAATGATACCTATTCTATGTGGCAATATACTACATTATTTGGTTCTTGGAACCATGCTTTTTTTCAAGCACCAGGTAGTTGGGCAGATGCTGCTCACAAACACGGGACGGATATTTTTAGTGGAATACAATTTTTTGAAAGTTGGACACCAGGTAGTGGAGATGATAAATACAGTAAATTAGTTACTGTTAAAAATAGTGATGGCACATTTAAGTATGCTGAACCTTTAATTAATATTTTAATGTATCTTGGTTTAGATGGTATTAACTATAATTGGGAAGATGCAAGTTATTCACAAGATGCTATTATTGCTTTTCACAAAGAATTATTCCGTATTGCAGAAGAAAAAGGATTTGATAATTTCCATATTGGACTTTATACTGGAGTTAGTACTTTAACTAATTATAGTGCAAAAGGTTTATATTATGGAAATGATCCAAAAAAGAAAACAATTGATTTGATGTTAAATTATCAAGCAGGTGATTTTTCTTCTGGATTTGCAACTTCTATTGAAACAGCAAAATCTGTTGCACAGCAAACAAATAATTTATATTCAGGAGTTTGGATTGTAACAATGAATCGTACTTGGCCAATGATGGCATCAGAAGGGGCAAAAGATATGAATATCTGTCTTTGGGGAGAACATGCACAAAGTCGTTTTTTCAGTTATAATGCTGGAAAAGATGGATTTGATATTCAAGAAAATTATCAAAAATTATTAGAGCGTGGTTTCTCTGGTGGTAACCGTAACCCTGCTAATAGACCAGAATTATCTTCTACAGGTAATAACTGGGAAAAAGATGGAGATAAAGAACCACTTTCTACTTTCGGTGGATTAGCATCATTAGTACCTGAAAGAAGTACTATTTATGGTGATTTACCATTCCGAACAGATTTCCAATTAGGTAATGGAGAACGTTATAATTATAAAGGTAAAAAGACATTTGGTGGTTGGTATAATATGGGTATGCAAGATTTTCAACCTACATTCCGCTGGTTAGTGCTTGAGGCAGATACAAAAAAAGCAAGTGATAAAATTTCACCCAAATATACCCATATTGATGCTTATAATGGTGGTTCAATGTTACTTTTAGAAGGTACAGCAACTACAAAAGGAACAGACATTGTTCTTTATAGATCAAACTTAAATATCAGTAGCACTAATCCAAAAGTAAATGTAGCGGTAAAATCATATAAAGAAGGAACTAATCCAACGAATTTATATGTTATCTTGAAAAAAGTAGGTTCTGAACAATTGACAGAAATTGCTGTTGGAGATACAAAATCAGTAAATTGGCACGAAGTAATTCTACCTATGACAGGGTTTGCACAAGGTGATAAAATTGAATTTATTGGTTTACGTGTAAAAGCACAAACAGAAGATCCAAAATACAAAATGTTTGTAGGAAAATTGGCTCTTACTGATGATAGAACAGTAACTGATGTTGCACCAGTGAAAGATTTAATCGTTGAAGTGAAAAGAGAAACAAAACAATCAATGGCTCTTAAATTAAACTGGCAATTGGATGTTGCTCAAATGTCTGATAGAGCAACTAAAACAGGGCTTGTTTATAATGATGAAGCAAATGTTGACCATTTTGAAATCATGTATAAAAAAGAAGCAAAAGGTAAAGTGTTAGAAATAGCAAGAACCACTTCTTGGGCACACTATATCGGTGAGTTCTCTTTTGAAACTCCTGCTGAAAAATTATTTATTGGAGTTCGTTCTGTTTCTGTTGATGGAAAAACATATTCTCCTATTGTTTGGGTAGAAGTTCCAAGAGGAAATCAAGGTGAATTGCCAGAAGGAACAAAAGATGAATTTTGTAAATCAGAAGTTGACCCAGCATCAGCAGGTGTTGATATTGCAAGAGCACAACGTTTCTTAACAGAAGTAAAAACTATTGGATTAAAAGAAAATTTAAATTATACTGCTAATGCTCCACAGCCAGACGGAACACAATATGTTAATGCAACAGATTATTCGTTTACTGCTGAACAAGGAGAAACTTTTGACTTCTTCTTTAAAGCATATAATACATCTGACTTAGTTAAAGTAGATGGTTTAAGATTTTGTTATGCAAAAGCATATATTGATTGGGATAATAATGGTATTTTTTATCCTGATAGGGAGGAAGTGTTTGATTTAGGAACAACAAGAAAAGGAACTCCTGCATTTGAAACAACAGGTGTAACACTTCCATTTACAGTGCCAGGAAATGCTGTACCAGGTCCTGCTCGTATGCGTATTGTATTCTCTGATGCATGGTTCCCACACCCTGGACCTTGTGGACTTACAGTTAAAGGATTTAGTATTGATTTTACGGTAAATATAACAGGAAACAATGCAGGAGTAGTACAAGAAGATATCCATGATAAAGGTGAAGCAGAACAGCCAAATGGAGTTAATGGTGGAACAGGAGTTGATGACTTTACAGTTAGTTCATTGGCATCTACTTTCTATCCAAACCCAGTAGAAAATGTGGTTAACTTTGAAAACACAGAATCTGTATGGATTTATAGCCTAGAAGGAAAATTGATGTTAACAAAAAATCTTAAATCATCACAAGTAAATGTAAGCACTCTTCCAAAAGGTGTTTATATGGTAAAAATGTTGAATAAAGGTGTTATTAGAAGTGCGAAATTAATCAAAAAATAATAAGCATAAATAATTAAAAGAAAGTACCATATATTTAATTGTATGGTACTTTTTTTATTATAAAATTTAGAAGAATGTTTTTATGCTCTGACTATTACTGTGAAAAAAATGTCTACATGTAAGGAATTTTATTAAGAAAAATAAATTGAATTAATTCATACCCAATCCTATTCTCTAAAAGATGGATAAAATTCACTAAATATAAACTTGTAAACTAATCTCCATCGGCATCTTGGTAAGCAACCTGTACACTTAATGTTGCTAACATCTCTGTTTTATAATAGGCAACATTTTTTTGAATAACATTATATAATTTTCTCATTTGTGCATTGTCAGAAATAGCCGTTTCTTTTAGGCTTAGAGGTGTTTCTTCTATTGTTTGATACATTTTTTGATATTGTAGATTGATTTTATCTGCAAGTTTTTTGTTTTTCATCTGTATTAAAATAGTTTTTAGACTTTCTCCACTGTTGTTATTGAGAAAATGTTTTCCGTTGAAGAAATCTTGTGAACTTTTAAGAGCAGTTTTTAATAGTTCTTTGGAAACTTTTGCATTGTAATATGCTTCAATAATTTCTGGTGCAGGTTTATTATTTTGTGCTTTTATCGCTCCTGCAGCATATCCTACTTTGGTTGCTCTAATATCTTTTTCAAAAACTCTAATAAAAGCATTGATAGTATTTGAATAAGAACCAACTACTGATTTATCTGTATCATTGATATACGTCTCTTTTGTTTTATCCCAGTCTTTTACCACTTTATTGATGTCTCGTTGTAAAACCTGAGTTAGCATAAATATGTATTCGGAAGCATATTTACCTTCTGCTGTTTGATAATAACTTAATGTATGATTTTTTTCAAATAGAAGATAATCTAATGCTGGAAACCCTTGATATTTGGATAATAGAATTTTATTGATATTTATTTTACCTGTTTTTAATAATTCAATATTTTTATTGATAGATTTGGGACTAGTAGGAAAAGTATTTGTTAATCTGTTAAATAGCATCTTTTCTGATATTCCAAAATCAAAAATAAGAACTTTTTGAAAAGCCTTATAGGCATTTAACCAACTTTTTTTAAGATTGTCAAAATTAGTTTTATTCCTATTGCTCTTAAATTTTTCAGCATCAAGAACGAATAAATTAACTTCTTTTTGATAATTTTTGTAAGCAGGAATAATAATGTTTTCTGCCCAATTTTTTAGAACTTCGGTATTAGCACCTTCTATATTTTCATTTCCTTTGTCTTTATTACAACTACTAAATATTAGTAGGAATGAAAGAACTATTGTGAGGTAATGTAAATTTTTTTTCATGTTTTTTAATTTTTGGTTATTTATTCTGTTTATAAATTATAATTTATTTCAAAAGTACAAATATTTTAAATAATACCCAAAGAGATAGTATTAAAATAAAATCCCCACAGAAAAAATCTGTGAGGATTTTGTTGTTTTTATTGAATCAGTATATTATTTAGCATCTTCTACTGTAAATCCAAACATTTCAGCAATTGCTTCTGCTTGTTTATCTAAGAAAGAGTTTCCAGATTTATCTTTTGCTTCATCCCATAGGTTTACGTTTGCGAATTCCATTGCTTGTTCAGGAGTTAAATAATACATATGATTTCCTTTGTAAGCAAATCGTAAAGAGTAAGCAAATCCTAAACCTTCGCTTAATTCGTGTACATTACCTCCTTTGAATTCTTTTCTAATTTTTTCTGTATATTTAGCCATGTAGTGTACAGCACGGAAAGCCACAACAGTAGTAACTTTTTTGTTTAATTCTGAGAATGCTTGTGTATATTTGGGTGAATCAAAATTACTAGCATTATCGTAAGCAGTTTGAATTAGTTTATAAATGTCTTTGTCAATATCTTTATATTTATCAGATTTAGCAGTAGACATCATATATTTACCAAATGCATTTCCTTCTTCTTTGAATTCATCTTTTGTTTTAGGTTCAGTGCTTCCAAGAAGATATTTTACAGCCTTATCAACTGCCTCTTTACGTTCGTTAGCATCTTTACCCATTACTGCTCCCATGTAAGCCAAGTTAAAATTATTCAATTGTAAAGCACCTATAAGTCCTTTTTTAATCAATTGTTCTGTTTCAACTCCTCTGGTGTTAACATAACGTTTTCCTAATTTACCTGCTTTTCCTTTCTTTGCTTCATTTGTGTTTTTGCTAATGATGTTAAGTTCTTCTATCCATTTATTTAAATCTGGCATTGCTTTTTTGGAAATATTTTCAGTACTTACTCCCTCAATGAATTTAAAATCTTTAACGATATCACTTAATTTTACCGGAGCATTGGGCTCATCTTTCTTGTCATCTTTACAAGAAACCATCAATAGACTAATGAAAGTCATTAATAAAATTGTTTTTTTCATCATTTCTTTTTTTGTTTATTAATTTTAATTCTAAATTATTTGGCAAATATATAATTATTCTAAATAATGGCAAAATATTATGAAAAAAAGATTATTTTTCTGTACAGTTGCGACACATTTCAAACTGTTTCCTACTGGTAAGCAATTTGTTCTTAAATTGATAATTCTTTTTAGAATTCCAACTTTCAATAATTTTTTTATTGTTTAAATTACCGAAAACAAAAGTGCTATTTTTATCAAAGCAACAAGGTAGTAATTCTCCTTTTGAATTAATAACTGCCCCTTTCCATAATCTTTCACATTGATTTTTTTGTTTGCTCTTAATTTGATATTTACCATTTTTCCCTAATTTGTAACGAGCGTACTTTTCGATGGTTGTTAGTTGAGGATTTCCATTTTCAAAATCGTAAAGTTGAGCAGATTTTAGGGTTAATTTATCTGCGGATAATTCTTTTGATAACTTTCTTATGTCATTGATTTGGTGTTCATTACTTCTTAAAACAAGGAATTGGATTTCAATAAAAGGGTGTGGCTTTTTTAATTTTGTTTTCCAATATACAATATCTTTTATGCTTTGAATTGCTTTGTCTAACTTTCCTCCTACACGATATGTTTGATATGTCTCTTGGGTTGTGCCATCCATGGAAATAATGATACGATCAAGTCCTGATTGAACCAACTCTTTTGCTCTATCAAAATCTATCATCTGAGCATTGGTAGAAGTAGAAGTCAATAAGTTATTCTTACGAGCAATTTTCACTATATCTACAAAATTCTTGTTCAAAAGAGGTTCTCCTTGAAAATAGAGTATTGAGTGAATAGTATAATCACTAACCTCTTCAAACACTTTTTTTACTAAATTCATTTTTATTTTTTCTGTTTGAGGATTACTTAACCTCATGCCAACAGGACATTCAGGGCATTTCAAATTGCAAATATTTATAGGCTCTATGGAGATAAATTTGGGATAAAGTCTCCATTTTATGACAATTCCAAAGGTAGATAGCAGATAAGATATGTTCAATAGAATTAAATTCCAAAACCGTTTTTTGTGAAAAAAAGTCTGGAAAATCCGAAATAGATAATATATTTTAGACTGTATCAAAGCCCTAAAATGAAAATGAATAATTATTTTTTTACAAAGTTAAGGTAAAATCAAAATATAAACGTAAATTTGTAACATTTTAATTTATATAAATGTGAAATGTGAAAAATAATGAAAAGAAAATATATAATATTAATTGTTTTAGGGATTTTGTTGTTTTTTTCTTCTTGTAGTAAAAAAATATTACCTCTTGGAGAAAAATACTTTATTGCTGAACCTAATCCATTGGAAATCAGAGGTGGAAAAATTGAAGCAGAAATTCAAGGTGTTATTCCTCCAAAATATTTTAGAAAAAATGCAGTCTTAACCATAACTCCAATATTGAAATACAATAAAAAAGTTGTAGAGAGTAAACCTACTGTGTTGCAAGGAGAAGATGTGTTAGATAATAATCTAATCATCTCTTATGAAAATGGTAAAAATATAACTATTCCTGCATCATTTGTTTTTAATGATGAAATGTTTGAAGCAGAATTAATACTTAATTTTAGAGCCGAACAGGCAGGTAAATCTTATAGATTGCCTTCTATTATAGTTGCGAAAGGTGTTAATACTACTTCTCAATTGTATTCTACTTCTATTGATGAATTGCCACCTGCTGTTGCACCAAACTTTTTTCAAAAAGTAACAACAGAAGTTCAGGAAGCAGATATATTATTCTTAATTCAACAAGCAAGATTAAGAAAATCTGAATTAAAAAAGCAGAATATCCTTGATTTTGAAAGGAAATTAGAAGAGGCACGTTATTCTTTAAATAAAAGAATTAAAGAGATAGAAGTTTTGGGTTATGCTTCTCCTGATGGTTCGATGGAGGTAAATGAAAAACTTGCACAAAAGCGTCAAAATGTAACAGAAAAATACATTAATAAGGAGTTAGAAAAGTTAAGTACAGAAGTAAACGTTGATACTCAGTTTACAGCAGAAGATTGGAATGGTTTTCAAGAACTATTAAGAAATTCAAATATTCAAGATAAAGAACTTATTTTGCGTGTTTTGTCAATGTATGATGATCCCGAAGATAGAGAAAGAGAAATAAAAAATCTATCTACAATATTTAAAGAGGTCGCAGATGATGTTTTACCTAAATTAAGACGTTCAAGACTAAAACTATTGGTTGATGTAATAGGTAAATCAGATGGTGAAATCCGTTTGGCATCAATACAAAATCCTAATTCTTTGACTATTGAAGAGTTGCTTTATGCAGGCACATTGATGGAAAGTGATAGATTTAAGTCTGAAATTTATCTTCATTTTATAGATAGATTCCCTAATGATACTCGTGGATATGTTAATTATGGAATTGTAAGATATGAGTTGGGTGAGTTGAATATTGCTCAGGAGTATTTTCAGAAAGCATTAGAAATTAATGCTAATGACCCTAATGCTAATTTCAATATGGGTCTTTTAATGCTCAAAAAAGGTGATTTTAATAGTGCAGAAGAGTATTTTGGAAAGGCAGGACAATCTACTGGTGATTTGATTTCAGCATTGGGAACAACTTATATTGCTAAAGGTAATTATAAAATTGCTGAGAGAATGTTTAAAGATATTAATTCTAATAATGCTGTTTTAATACAGATATTAAATAAAAATTATAGTAAAGCAGGAAAAAAGTTGGAATCTATTAAAACTCCCAATGCTTTAACTGACTATCTTTCAGCGATTATATCTGCTCGTGTGGATGATAAAAGTGATTTGTATAAGAGTTTGTTAAGGTTGGGACAAAAAGATAAAATCTTATTCAGAAAAGCGTGTAAAGATATTGAGTTCTCAAAGTATTTTAAAAATAGAGATTTTAAAACGTCTCTTCAAAAAGAAGTTGGAATTTAGAAGAAAAGAGTTGTGTTTAGTGAAGTTATAGGTCAAGAAAATATAAAAAAACGACTGATTCGTTCTGTCAAGGAAGGACGAATTCCTCATGCTCAACTTTTTCATGGACAAGAAGGTGTGGGTAAGTTGGCATTGGCTATATCTTACGCTCAATATATTTGTTGTAAAGATAGAAAAGAGGATGATGCTTGTGGAAAATGTCCTTCTTGTTTGAAGTATCAAGCGTTGGCACATCCTGATTTACATCTTGTTTTTCCTGTGATAAAGCCTTCGGGAGCCAAAAATGTAGTTTCTGATGATTTTATAAAAGATTTTCGTGATTTCTACATTGAGAAAAAGTATTTTAGTGTAAATGATTGGTACGAAAAAATAGGTGTTGGGAATAAACAAGGAATGATTTATGCCAGTGAAAGTAGTGAGATTTTAAGAAAATTAAGTCTTAAAACATACGAATCAGATTATAAGGTAATGATTATATGGTTACCTGAATTAATGCATATTTCATTAGCAAATAAAATTCTTAAAATATTAGAAGAACCACCTAAAAAGACACTCTTTTTTCTCATTTCTAATAAACCAGATGAGATTATTAATACCATTCTCTCGAGGACTCAACAGATAAAAGTCCCTTCTATTTCAGAAGAAAAAATAGCAGAGACTTTAGAGAAGAAAGGTAGTAGTTTGACTTTTGAGCAGATACAAGATATATCCAAAATTAGTTTGGGTAGTTATTTGAATGCTGAAAAATTAATTCTTCAACAAGAAGAAACAAATCTTTATTTTACATATTTTGTAGATTTGATGCGTCAATCATGGCTTGTTGGAAATAAAAGAGATTATGAAGCACTCAAAAAATTGAAAAACTGGTCAGATGAAATGGCTAGTAAAATGGGCAAAGAACGACAAAAGCAGTTTTTGGAGTATGCACAAAAAATGATACGTGAGAATTTTATCTTTAATCTAAAACAGAAAGATTTGAATTATATGAATCAGTTTGAAACTGATTTTTCACAGAAATTCTCACCGTTTGTCAATGAAAACAATATTGAGGCGTTGACTTATGAGTTGGAGTTGGCACAAAAGCACATTGAGCAGAATACCAATGCGAAAATGGTATTTTTTGATTTGGTGCTTAAAACAATAATGAATATAAAGAAATGATTTATGCAATATAAATTAGATACATTGGGTTGTAGAATGAAACTTGCAGGTTGTAAGAATACTTCCAATAAAAAATTAGGAGTTTATGATTGGTTATGTGATATTTCTAATATAGAAAATTCATCAGATTATGTGGAAGTGCAGTTTAAAAATACACGAAAAGAGTTTTATTTTAATGATAAAAAACTACAATTGAGTAAAGGAGATTGGGTCGCTGTTGAGGCTACACCAGGACACGATATTGGTGAGGTTACAATGACTGGTAAACTTGTCTTTATACAGATGAGAAAACATAATATTAATGTTGAAAACCAAAAGTTTAAGAAGATTTATCGGAAAGCAAAAGATAGTGATATTGAAAAATATAAACAAGCCAAGAAACGTGAACATGAGGTGATGATAAAGGCTCGACAAATTGCAGAAAATATCAAACTTGATATGAAAATAGGAGATGTTGAGTTTCAAGGTGATGGAACAAAAGCAATATTTTACTATATTGCAGAGGGGAGAGTAGATTTTAGGCAATTGATAAAAATCTTTGCCGAGACTTTTCGTGTTAAAATAGAAATGAAACAGATAGGTTCTAGGCAAGAAGCGGGTAGAATTGGTGGAATAGGACCTTGTGGAAGAGAACTTTGTTGTGCTAAATGGATGACAAGATTTAGTTCTGTAAGTACTAATTCTGCTAGATTACAAGGAATATCTATTAATACTCAAAAGTTGGCAGGACAGTGTGGAAAGTTGAAATGTTGTTTGAATTTTGAGTCCGATGTTTATCTTGATGCACAAAAAAAGTTTCCTTCAAAGGAAATTATTTTAGAAACAGAAGACACGCAATATTACCACTTTAAAAATGATATTTTTAATGGATTAGCAACTTATTCTACTCGTTCTAATTATCCAAAAGATACAGTAACAATAAGCATTGAAAGAGCAAAAGAGGTTATTGAATTAAATAAAAGAGGAGAGAAACCTAAAGAATTGGGAGATGGTCAGGCTCAAAAAACATTACCCAAACCCAAAGAATATGAAAATGTGGTTGGACAAGATAGTTTAACTCGATTTGATAATACATTAAGAAAGAAAAGAAGAAAAAAGAAAAGACGGAAGCCTAATAACAGCAATTCAACTAGAAACGGTAACGGTAGCAATGAGAGAAATAAAACGAAATAGAAAAGAAATTTTTATTCTATCCTTATGCCTTTTTTTGTTTTGGGGATGTAATAAAAATGATGTTTTTTTTGAATATAAATCAATACCAGATTTTATTTGGAATAGAGATTCTTCAATGAATATCAATTATCAGATAAATGATACGATAAAGAGGTATAATAGTTATATTCATATTCGTCATAATTCGGAATATCCTTTTCAAAATCTTTATTTGCTTATAGAAAAAAAAATAGATAGTACGATTATTAGTAGGGATACTTTAGAAATAGTTATTGCAGATAAATATGGAAAATGGTTAGGAGATGGAGTGGGGGCAATACGAGAAATAAGTGTACCTTATCAGCATAATATTATGTTTGATAAATCTGATAATTATGAGTTGAATGTAACTCATTTGATGAAAATAGATAATCTTGAAGGAGTGGAGAAAATAGGATTAAGAATAGAAAAAGTAAAATAATAAATGGGGAAAAATAAATTAGCGAAATTTAGAGAATTAGAAACTTTTGAGCATGTTTTTCAAGTGTCTTCAAGGGATTTATTGGCAGGAAATTCTTTTTCAAAAAAAGGAAATTGGAATAAAGATTTCTTTCATAATAATAATCCTATTGTTCTTGAATTAGGTTGTGGAAAAGGAGAATATACGGTGGAATTAGCCAAAAGGTTTCCTGATAAAAATTATATAGGAGTAGATATCAAAGGGGCTAGAATTTGGACAGGAGCCAAGAAAGCGAAAGAGTTAGAACTAAAAAATGTTGCTTTTATTAGAACAGACATTGAAATGATACAACATTTTTTTGCAGAAGATGAAGTTAGTGAAATATGGCTCACATTTCCTGATCCTCAAATGAAAAAGACAACCAAAAGACTAACAGCAACTAATTTTATTAAAAACTATCTTAAATTTCTGAAGAAAGAACATATTATACATCTAAAAACGGATAGTAACTTTATGTTTACTTATACGTATGAAATGCTTCTTGCTAATCAATTTGATATATTAGAAAAAAAAGATAACGTTTACGAACAACTTGAAGAAAATAGTGTTTTAGCAATAAAAACTTATTATGAACAACAGTGGCTTGATAGAGGACTTACTATTAAATATTTAAGTTTTAGGGTTTCAGAGAAAGAAAGTTTGGTAGAGCCAGATGTTGAAATAGAATTTGATAGTTATAGAAGTTTTAAGCGAGAAAGAAGAGCGTAGTAAATAAAAGGTTGAGTATTTATCATCAAAAATTAAGAAAAAAAGAAATAGGGAAAGATGAATATAGAAAAACAACAAATAATTTCGGCACTTTTGCATGTGAGATATCCAGGTACGGGGCAGGATATTGTAAATAGTGGTATGTTGCAACAAGATACGATTGAAATAGTAGGTAATAAAGTTACTTTTTCCATTGTGTTTGATAAAGTAAATGACCCTTTCTCTACTTCTGTAATAAAAGCATCTGAAAGAGCGGTTGTAACTTATGTGAGTGAAGATGTTGAAATAAAAGGAAATATAACTCCGATATTCAAGGAACAGCCTAAACCAAAAACAGTTAAAATATTGCCAGATGTTAAGAATAGTATTGCTGTATTTTCGGGAAAAGGTGGAGTTGGAAAATCAACTGTTTCTGCTAATCTTGCTGTTTCATTGGCTAAATTAGGATATAAAGTGGGATTACTTGATGCTGATATTCACGGTCCTTCTATTCCTAAAATGTTTGGTGTAGAAAATGAAATGCCTTATGTAAAACAAGAAGATGGAGTACAGAAAATATTGCCGATAGAAAAATATGGAATAAAATTGCTCTCTATTGGCTTTTTTATAGATAAGGAGAAGGCTCTTATTTGGAGAGGAGCGATGGCAAGTAATGCTTTACAACAATTAATAACTGACGTAGATTGGGGTGAATTAGATTATTTTATTATGGATTTGCCACCGGGAACAGGAGATATTCATCTTACCTTAGTGCAAACAATCGGGATAACTGGTGCAATTGTTGTTACTACACCACAGGAAGTAGCGTTGGCCGATGCCAAAAAAGGAATTAATATGTTTATGGAAGAAAATGTTAATGTTCCTATATTAGGATTGATAGAAAATATGGCTTGGTTTACTCCAAAAGAACTACCTGAAAATAAATATTACATCTTTGGAAAAGAGGGAGGAAAAATATTGGCACAAAATTTGCAAATTAAATTATTAGGACAAATACCATTGATCCAATCAATAAGAGAATCTGGGGATAAAGGAAGTCCAAGTGCGATTAATGACGATATGACGTCAGGAAGTTTGTTTAGAGAACTTGCTGTAAATGTCATTGAACAAGTTGATTATAGAAATAAAAATAGAGAAAAAACAAAAAAAGTAGAAATACATGGTTAAAAATAAAATTCTGATAATTATGAAAAAGAGCATGCTTTTATCATTTATGTTAATTTTGAGTTCTCTTGTGTTTGCAGAAGAACCAGTGAAATCAATAAATGATTATGAAGTTAAAGATACAGAAGAAGGGGCAACCTTACAAGAAGAAAATAATGTTTATATTAATGTAAATGAAGAAACTTTTTATAATCTGAATTATTGGTCAATGACACTAGAAGCGGGTCTTGATAGATTTGATGGAGATATTAGACAAGAATATAATTCTTTGATACCTAATTCTATAAATAAGATAACATTAGGGGCTTCCATAGAATATACTGTTTCTTCTGCTTGGAGTTTGGGGTTGGATTATTATTATTTGCCTTTAAGAGCAAAAGATACTAGAAAAAATGGTTATGTTGTTGCAGATTATAAGGCTCAAATGCACAATGTTAGTTTGTTTACTTCTTTTAATTTAGTTAAAGGTTTTCTTCCTTTTTCTACAACAAAATGGGGTGTTTGGGCTAATGTTGGTTTAGGTTATGCTTGGTATAAGTCAACCTATCTCACAGATAGGGCTGGTACTAAGGTCATGAGTGGTCATAAAACACCATATACAGATTTTAACGATACTATTAATGACGGACGAGCAATGTTTGTTCCAGTTGGAGTTTTAATAGAATATAACTTTGATAGATATTTAGCATTGGGAGTAAAAGCACAATTACGCGCATTTAATAAGGATTATATAGAACAACGTATTCAGTTGGGAGTAACTAATGACTTTTTAGAAATGGCGACATTACAGTTACGTATTAAGTTTGCAGGAAATGATGATCAGCATTTCCATACTCGTAATACTGTTATTGATTATCAGTCTCAGATAGATGAACTTCAAGAACAATTAAATAATATTGTTATTCCACCTGCTGGTCCTAATTATGATGATAGATTAGATGACCTTGAACAAAGAGTAAAGAGAATGGAAGATATTCTTTGTCCTGATGGTCCTGATGGTGATATGGATGGTGTACCTGATTGTAGAGATCAGGAACCAGAAACTCCTGCTGGAAATCAAGTTGATTTTTGGGGTAGAACAATAGCATGTTCACAGATTGAAGAAGAGGATTTTATCTATTTTGATTTTGATAAAACAGGGTTAGATAATGAAGCACACAGAGCCATAGCAATATGTGCAAGAAAAATGAATAATGACCCAGAGTTAATCGTAGAAGTTAGAGGTTTTACAGATAATATGGGTAATGATAATTATAATTATGATTTGAGTCAAAGACGTGCTGATAGAGTTAAGCATGAGTTAGTGAAGATATATGGTATTGGTGAACAAAGAATTATTGCGAATGGTAAGGGTAAATATAATCCAAATGATAAAACTATTCCATTCCGTCCATATCGTACTTGTGTCTTATTCTATAATAAAAAATAATAACAATTAATAATAAAAAGTTTGAACCCACTCTTTGGTAGAGTGGGTTTGCTTATTTAACAAAAAATAAGAATGAATTTGAGAATAGTATTTATGGGAACTCCTGACTTTGCAGTTGAGAGTTTGAAAGCAATTATAGAAAAAGGATATGATGTTGTTGGTGTTGTGACAATGCCTGATAAACCTGCCGGTAGAGGGCATAAAGTACAATTTTCTCCTGTTAAAAAATATGCTTTGTCAAAAGGTTTACCTCTTTTGCAACCCAAAAATCTAAAAGATGAGAGTTTTCTTAATGAGTTACAAGTGTTAAAGGCAGATATACAAGTTGTGGTTGCATTTAGGATGCTACCAGAGGTTGTTTGGAATATGCCCAAATATGGTACATTTAATTTACATGCTTCACTTTTACCACAATATAGAGGTGCTGCTCCCATTAATTGGGCAATAATTAATGGAGAAAAAGAGACTGGTGTAACTACTTTCTTTTTGGCTCATAAAATAGATACAGGAAATATTATTTTACAGAAGAAAATTAAAATTCTTGATGATGAAAATGCAGGAGATATTCATGATAAATTGATGGTTTTAGGGGCTGGGCTAGTTATAGAAACATTAAGTATGTTAAGTAACTTAGGTGAAAAGATTGAAACTTTTGATCAAGGAAGTTTAATTGATGATAATACTATCCTTAAAGAGGCTCCGAAACTTTTTAAAGATACGTGTGAACTTGATTTTGAACAAGGTGTGGAACAAGCACATAATTTTGTGCGTGGCTTATCTCCTTATCCTGTTGCTTGGTGTAATCTTCAATTGCCGAATCAAGCAGAAAAAACTTTTGTTAAAATATTTAAAACTGATATGGAGAAAATAAACCATAATTTTCCTATTGGTGAGGTTATAGTTGACAAAAAGAATTTGAAAATAGCACTAAAAGATGGTTTTTTGAGTATTTTAGAACTACAACTTGCTGGGAAAAAGCGAATGGAAAAAAGAGATTTCTTAAATGGTTTACAAAAAAAATAGAATAAAATGAGAAGAAAATTACATTTTTCAGACCGTTATTTTCAGACTTTTTAAAAAAAACAATAAGTCTGTAACTTGCTAAAATACAGACTTATATAAACTACTTGTGGAGTCGGAGGGAGTCGAACCCTCGTCCAAACGAGGAACTAATCAGTTTTCTACATACTTATCTTTGCTTAAATTTTCGAGTAATAACAAGACCAAAGCTACCAATTATTACCTTATCTTTTAAAACTTCAAATAAGTACCAAAGCATTACTTATTCTATCTTCGATTTCTCTGCACCATCGTATCGAAATACTTCGAAGCCACAGTTTTCGGATGATGTCTTGTTCCGTCACCTAGTGTCGGAATTAAGCGATT
>PDWI01003145.1_pt1 | contig 23724 bp, 17 predicted proteins | sample 1430891 | NCBI WGS metagenome assembly PDWI01 (sample SAMN01162508, study PRJNA174530) | Oral metagenome, whole genome shotgun sequencing project. | biome: Marine environment; feature: Marine mammal; material: Swab sample of the gingival sulcus; isolation source: swab sample of gingival sulcus... | reverse complement strand
TCATTCAAGGGAGAACCACTGTCTAAAAAGCGTAATTCTTGTTGGCGTTTCAAATATTGTAGGTGTAGTAAGCGACAATGCAAGTCCTTTCAATATTGCAGATAATTTGAATGTGCCCTATTTCACAAATGAGGAAGTTTTTGAACTGATAGGACAACACGAAAAAGAGACAGGACAGCTGTTTGAAACAAAAGTAAAAGAAAAGATATCGGAAATAACGGCAAATCAGCCCGGTTTGGTAAACGGTTTTGCAAAAATGCTCGTTGAAAACAATCCCGATAAAAAACAAATTGATTACGATGATTATTTAAAAGTTGAAGATTGGTATTTAAACGAAGCAATAGACAAAAACTTCTCCAATATTTTAAACAAAGCACAAGAAGAACGTAATTTTGTAGAGAGACTTTTATTTACGAATGCAAAGATACCTTTCAAAATAGACCGACCAAGCATAAAACTTCTGCATACAAACGGGTTAATAAAAAAAGATAAAGACGGTTATGTTACTTTTTGGGTGCCATTCTACAAAAAACGTTTATACGATGCGTTTTATCCTTACATGAACGGAGAACAAAGTCAAATAAGCCGAAGGATTTTTGCAGAAGAATATTTTACCGAAACAGGCGATTTAAAACTTGATAAACTAATAGAAAATTATAAAGAATACATAAAAAGGCGAGGTTTTAATCCGCACAGAGAAAAAGACGAAAACGGAAATTACAAATCAATAAAAGAAGCTGCCTTAATTTACAGTTTTGAAACTTACATTCATGCTTTTGTAAATGAACTCGAAGGGAAAATATACAGAGAAGCGGATACCGGGCTTGGCAAAAGCGACATGATAATAAATATAAGAGGAAAGGAATATCTTATTGAAACAAAAATATATACAAGTCCAAATAAATTTAAAACAGGAAAAAATCAACTTGCATATTATTGTAAAAGTTTAGGGCAAAACAAAGGAGTTTATTTGGTTTACTGCCCAAATGACATAAGGTATCCCGACACAGTAAAAGAGCAAAAAGAAAATATAAACAACATCGAAATTTCTACTTTTTTGATTGAATATGATGAAACAAAATGGTAAAGAAATTCAAAAACATATATCTTATTAAGATACTATCTCTATAAAGCACATACTAAAAAGAACTGCATGCCCACCTTTGACATACAGTTCTTTTATCTTATAATGCTTAGCTCATTTTATGCGGTTTTATCATGTTTTTCGGTGATAAAATTTGTTTCAACTCTTTTTCGGTAAGTAAACCGCGTTCTAAGGTTAAATCAAACACACTTTTGCCGGTTTCAAGGGCTTCTTTGGCAATGCTGTTGCTGTTTTCATAGCCGATAACCGGATTTAATGCGGTAACAATACCGATGCTGTTTCTTATCATACTTTCCAGATGCTCTTTGTTTGCCGTGATACCGTCAATGGCTTTGTGTCGTAAAATTTGCATGGCATTTTTAAGCATTTCTATCGATTCAAACAAACTTTGAACAATAACCGGTTCCATAACATTCAGTTCTAATTGTCCTGCTTCGGCTGCCATGGTTACGGTTAAATCATTGCCGATAACTTTAAAAGCCACTTGATTAACAACTTCCGGGATAACCGGGTTTACTTTTCCGGGCATAATCGATGAGCCGGGTTGCATCGGCGGCAAATTAATTTCGTTTAAGCCGGCACGCGGTCCGGATGACAGCAAACGTAAGTCGTTCATTATTTTAGACAATTTAACGGCCAAACGTTTCAATGCCGAAGAAAACATTACGAATGAGCCGGTATCTTGCGTTGCTTCTACCAAGTTTTTAGCCAGTTTCACTTTTAAGCCGGTTATTTCTTGAAGTCGTTTTGTAACAATTTTGCTGTATCGCGGGTCTGAGTTAATGCCGGTTCCTATTGCCGTTGCTCCCATATTGGTTTCAAGCAGCAAGTCTGCATTGGAATTGATACGTTGCACTTCGTCTGTTAATGTAGCAGCATAGGCATTAAACTCTTGCCCCAAAGTCATGGGAACGGCATCTTGCAACTGTGTGCGTCCCATTTTTAGGATGTTTCTGAACTCGTGTCCTTTGGCTTTGAACGACTCTACAAGTAATTCAAGCTCTTTAACCAAGGTCAAACTACTGTTTTTCAAAGCGATTTTAACCGCTGTGGGATAGCTGTCATTAGTTGATTGCGAAAGGTTTACATGGTTGTTGGGGTGGCAAAATTCATATTCGCCTTTTTCTTTGCCCATATAAGTCAATGCTAAATTTGCAATTACTTCGTTTGCATTCATATTGGTTGAAGTGCCGGCACCTCCTTGTATCATATCAACTACAAATTGTTTGTGATGTTTTCCCACTAAAAGATCATCACAAGCAGCCACAATGGCATCTTTTACTTCATCCGTAAGCAATTTTAATTCGTGATTTGCAAGTGCGGCAGCTTTCTTAACCATTGCAAAAGCCGTTATAATGTTCGGATAAAAACTGATATTAATTCCGGATATGTTAAAATTTTCAATGGCTCGCAAAGTTTGAACACCGAAATAATATTCGTCGGGCACATTGCGCCAACCCAAAAGGTCGTGCTCTTTTCTGGAACGTCCCGAAACATATTGCGCACCTATATTCATCATTCGAGATGTTGTATGGCTCATTCTGCGAGAGATGATATGTGCTATTTCCGTAAATATTTTTACGGATAAGCTTCCGTTTTCGCTAAGCAACTGTTTTAAGCGGTTGGCAGAAATAATATAAATCTCCGCATCGCTCAGCGTAACCGCTGATGTTGAGTGCGGCGAATCATCTACTACGGCACCTTCTCCTATAAAATTGTGCTTATGAAATTGCGTAATTTTAACAATTTCGCCAAAAGCACTTTTTTTAAACAACATAACTTCTCCTTCTTTTATGATGAAAATATTTTTTCTTTCACAATTTTCTTCAAAAAGCATGGAGTCTTTTTTAAACTTTTTCATTTCCATAATGGAAATAATTTCTTTTAGTTCATTGTCTTCAAGTTTCGAAAAAAGTTCTATCTTTTTTAGGAACGATTTTAATTGTCCGGTTTCCATATTGTAAATATTTAAATAAGTTAAAAATAAGTTTCCGAAGATATGAACTTTTTTTTATCCGGCTTATCTTAAAACGTTTTTTTTTTAATTCTTGCAAAAAACAAATATGACAATCTGTGTTTTCGGCAGACAACCAAAGACATAAAACACTCATCATTAACACCTTAATACAGAACACATCCTTATATCTTTTTACAAAAAAATAAGCTAAAATTTAATCCGAATTTGAAGTTTTATTTCCGATTTGTTGTTGCCTTGAATTTCATCATAATTTGAGCCGATAGTCGTTCGGTCGGCATAAGAGAAATTGGCATATCGCAACCAAACATCCAAGAAGCCCTCAATAAGTGTATATTTTAAGGTAAAATAAGTTCGGATGCCTTGCCCGATATATGCCGGTATCGAGAATGCGTATAATACATCATTTTCATAAGCATACATACGTGCATTATACGGTGCATCAAAAAAGGCAATGCGGGCATTTATTTTTAAGGGAAAAGTTGAAAACTTATAATTTATATCCTGATACACAAGCCAACCGTTTTCGTTTTCTTTGTTCAACTTTGTAAATTGCGCAAATTCCACTCTGTTTTTAAGCACTAAATTCGGTGCCGGGCTGTAATTGATATGAAAACGAACTTGTCTTTTTGCCTTAGGCACAACCGGGATTACTTGCGTGAGGTCATTTTGTGCATTTTCATATTTGTTCTCTTGCTTATAGCGAATATACATGTTTGCATGTCTGCTTATGGAGTAGTTTAATTCCGTAAAGAAATCAAAACCGCTTGTCGGAGCATAGCTGCGAAATTTCATCCATGGAAAACGGAAAGCATCAAAGTAGGCAGACACCGTAAGTTTGCGTATCGGGTGCAGTTCTGTTCCGAAATATACGCCTCTTTCGTTTGTCGTTTTAGACTGTTCGCCGAAAGCATTTGCATAATATGCCTGATAGTCTTTGGTGTAATATCTTTGTAAAATTCCTAAGGAATATTGCGGAGCAAGTTTCATTAATGCGGAATTAAGCAGTGCATAGCCGCCGGTATGGCTGATTGCTTCTTCTCCGAAAAAGTATAAGTTTTTATACGAAAACTGATAATCGACACTTGCGTTTAATCCGCTGTTTCCTTGAAAGTCAAATTGATTATACGGTTTTACTTTTTTTGCCAATTCTTTTCCGAAGAAATATTGTATATAGGACGCTCCGAGTTTGAATGATTTGTGTCGCCACCGGGCATTCCCGCCATACACAAATTCCGATACGGCATGTTTGTCGGCTAACTCGCCGAGGTTTCGGTGTAAACCGGTTACTTGAAAAGATGTTATGCTTTGTTCCACATCGCTCAATGTATCTTTTATATTTAAGTTGCCGTCTATAAACTTGTAGGATACGAATCCGGTTAAAGAAAATTCTCCAAATTTAAGGCTTGTACCGATGCCGCGCATAAAATTATTTTCGTCCGAAGAGGAATATTTGCGTAAACCCGGATATTTTTTTCGCAAGGACATAACGTATGATGATTTGCCACCCGCCGAAAATCCCGACCAAGCAATTAAGCCTTGTCCGAAATTAACTTGATAATCACCGACTGTAAGCTTGTTTAAAATGCCGATATTGCGAAGTTCAAGATGTCCGGAATAGAAATCAAAGCCTTGTTTTTGCTGCTCTTTAAAAAAGGCTTCGCCGGGGTCTTTTTCTGCCGTAAAGCCGAATTTTATTTTTTGTTTGTACTGAAATTGATAGCGTGCATAATACTTAAATCGGTTTCCGCGATAGCGTTTGTCAATATCGACCTCTTCCGAATAGCCTTTTTGTTTTTGAGTGAAGAATTGTGTTCGCAAAAATACATTGTTTCGTCCGTATTTTACAATATCTTTAAAATGCGGCATCGATTTTTGTTTAATCGGCTCTATACACACAAAAGGCAGCAGATTTTTTATGTCATTATCCGAAAAACTCTCAAGCAATTGCAATTCATAAATGCTTTGCATTTCTCCCGCCGAACGTTGATATGCCAAAATATCTTCAATGTTAAAATCCGAAAGAAATTGAATTTTCTCCATATCTTCGCGTGTTGCGGTGTTTAAATTCAGCGGATTTTGAGCATAATAATATAAATCTTCATACAATTGAGAAAAGTCCAATTCCTCATCACTGTTTTCAGAGATTTCTTCAATGAGTTTGTCGATTTTTTCTACATCAACTTGCGCATACAAAAGGGCATGGTTTATGACAAAAAATATTGAGAGAAACAGATGCTTTTTCTTCATAAAAATACAAAATCTGATTATCCGGTAAAAGTACAATATAAAAACCGAATATCGGGTAAAGTTCTGCCTTAATTTTTAAGCAAAATAACTTTTTAGACTTTCAAAAACATATTGTCAAAGCCTTTACCGAGTCTGTAATCTTTGGTCCAAGACTTAATTTCGTGCAAAGAATACGGAATGATATTTCGATTTTGTAATTTTTTGATAATTTTAACTTCAAATGTTCCGATTTTCCCGTCAATCATAAAACATAATATAAGCAATTGTCCCACGGCAATTTTTATGTCGTCGGGCAATTTGTCTATTTTCTCAAAATAATTGTCGGGCAAGGTGTGTTCCTTTTTTATTTTAATATGGAATGTTTCTAAAAAATGTTTTGCAAATATAAAATCGGAGGGATAAAAACTTTTTTTTGTAATTGCCGTAAACTCAAAAGTATCGTATAGAATACCTTTAAAATCAGCACTATTTGCATAATTCCGTTTAAAATATTGTGCCGTTTTATGTATCATCTCGGAGCTTTTCATGCGCATTTGTGTTTTACGAATTATTTGCGCTGAGGCAAAGGCATTCCAAAAAGCATAAATTGGGATTCCCGCCATATCCACCACTTCTCTTACCGCAAAACGCCCGATTATGCGTTTGAGAATAATCTTGAAAACAAAATTTGACAAAAAAGCTTTTGCCGTATATAACAAACGGACGAACAACAAACTTGTTTTTGAAAAATTTTGGTAAGGATTAATGCCTAATTCCGTATATTTTTTTGCATCTTTATTCAAGGCAATTTTCACAAGTTCCGAAGTTTCCGCAAGGTCTTTTTGAGGATTGAAGTCGTATAGAGCAACAATCTTTCCCGTTGCTTTTAAGTCGCCTTTTATCAAGAGCCATATCTCGATACCGACAAGCAGTAAGCCGTAGATTATTTCAAAAACGGAAAATTCTATTGTATAATCTATTAGGGGCAATGTATAGGAAGAATTGGCAAATTGAGCCGGGAAAATATATTGCGGAATATATAAAAACAATACCCCCAAAGCACCGTATAGTGCTGCCATTGACAAGGTTTGCCTTTTTATTTTTTTTATAACAATTTCCGGAGCTGCATCGTTTTCCGTATAGGCAGACTTATACTTTTTTATTTTTTTGATAAAAAACTTTTCAGCGGTCTTATCGGTAATATCGCTTATTTTTATGTCGGGTTTCAGCAGAGGCATTTTCAAAAAAGTCGAAGATTAATCAAAAATTTCGTTTTCATAGAAAAAATCTTTACGGAAGTTTATTAAACTCAGTTGCTCTTGCGTGCGTGTAAATGCGGTATATAACCACCTGTAGAACTCCTTGTTTATCATTTCGTCTCTAAGCATTCCGGTATCGACAAATACTTTTTTCCATTGCCCGCCTTGTGCTTTATGGCAGGTTATTGCATAGGCAAATTTAATTTGCAAAGCATTAAAATAGGGGTTTTCAAGAATCTTTTTATATCGTTTCTTCTTGTTTCGGACATCGGCATAATCTTCTTCAACTTTTTTGAAAAGTTCGTTGTTTTGCTCATAAGACAAAGAGGCGGTATCCGATGTAAGCGTATCAATTAAAATTTTAGCATTAAGTTCTAAATTTTTATAGTCAAAGAAACGCAATGTTGCATCGGCAAAACAATAGCCGTATCGTTCGGTATAGTTGGATATTTTAATAATTTCTGCCGTATCGCCGTTGGCGATAAAATCAATTTCGTCATACTCGCTTGTCCAAAAATAATTGTTTTTCACAATCATAATCAAGTCCCCGCTGCCTATTTCATCTTCTTTGTAATGCACTTTTGCTCTGATACCTTGATTATATCGGTTGGCTCTTTTGTTGGAACGACAAATAATTGCGGTGTTTTTCTCGGAATATTTGTCGTAGGCATCCGTAATGGCTTCAATTAAATCAACGCCGTTTACGCGCTTAATGTCATCAAAGTCGGAAAGTGCTATTTTCGGCAGTTCTTTTTTATCCTGTCCCGAATAGTTGCTAAAATCAGCTATTGCTTGACGCAGTTTGGTGGCATTATGCAAAATGCCGGATTCTTTTTTTTGCCTTACGACTTCTGTCAGCTCAAAATCAATAATTTCATATCCGTAAGATGCTAAGAATTTTTTATCTAATGCCGGACTTACATCTAATTTTACGGGCGGAAGTTGTGCCGTGTCGCCGCATAAAATCAACTTGCAAGCCTCGCCGGAATAAACATATTCTATTAAATCATCCAACAATCTGCCGGAACCGAAATGCGTGTTTTCAAATGATTGATTTGCAATCATGGAAGCCTCATCAACAATAAAAAGAGTGTCTTTATGCAAGTTTTTGTCTATGGAAAATTTCCCGAAACCGTCAGAAGAAGATTGTTGTCTGTAAATTTTTTTGTGAATGGTATAAGCATCTTTTTCTGCATAAGCACTCAAAACTTTTGCGGCTCTTCCCGTAGGTGCGCTTAGCACCGACTTTTTTTTATGCTTGGTCAAAGCTTTTATCAATGCCGAAATAATGCTTGTTTTTCCGGTTCCCGCATATCCTTTCAACAAAAAAATTTCATTCGGATTACTCTCGGCACTTATAAAAACCGAAAGTTCTCTAATCAGTTTTTTTTGTTCTTCTAAGGGCGAGAAGTCCAGTTCTTTTATAATTTCCTTATAAAAAAAATCTTTAAGCATTTTGTGTATATTATATTAAAGGTGTGCAATTATATTTATTTTCTTTAACATCTGTAAGCAGTCTTATACTTTTTCTAAAAAAAAACGATAAAAAATTATAAATAAAGATATTTTTTTTACTTTTGCGACTAAACAAAAAAAAACTAATAATGACTTTATTTATTATCATACTGATTATTGCAACGGTGGCTGTTGCATTTGTAAGCATTAATGAAAAATTATCTGCAAATAAGTTGATAAAATACGGTTCATACATCGTATATTTTATCTTGATTGAATTTATTTTGTATGTATTGACAGACAGCTTGGACATCCCTCTTATTGTATTAGCGGTTGCCCTCGGAGTTTTATTAATTGTGCTGTTAATAGCCGGCAGTTTTATGGCATCAGCATCGAACAAACTTATTAAATATACCTTAAACACGCTTCTTGTAGCGTTTGCGGTTTTTGCGGCATACATGCTTTATGAAAGCATTATGACTCCTATTCGATTTAATGCTGAAAAAGTTAAAAGATATCAAGCTACGGTTGATGAGCTGAAAAAAGTGAGAACAGCTCAAAGAATTTATAAAAACGAAAAAGGCAAATATACGCCGCATTTAGACAGTTTGAAAGAATTTGTACAATCCGGCTCTTTAACCGTAATTCGAAAAGAAGGTAGTGTACCGGATTCTATTTTCTTGCAAGAAGGAAATAACCTCAGAAAAGCCGAACGTGTTTGTTTAAAAATGGGTTTAAAAGGTTTTGTGCGAGATACCATAAAAGTTGCTATCGTAGATACATTATATAAAAATTATGATTTTAAGAATTTTGGTATAATTCCTTATACAAAAGGACTTAAATTTGAAATGGATACGGCAACGGTTGATGCCGGAGGATTGCAAATTAATGTGTTTGAAGCAAAAGTTTTAAATAAAGTATTATTGAACGGAATGGATAAACAATTGATACTGAATTTAGATGATGATGCAATAAAAAATGAACGCTTCCCCGGCTTAAAAGTCGGTTCTTTAGAAGAAAATAATAATAATGAAGGAAATTGGGATAAAGAATATGATTTGAAAAAATAAGTTTCTTTTAGCATAATATATTTATAAAATCCGTGAGTAATTTTAGTAAAAATTCTTGCGGATTTTTATTTGGGATATTTATGTAATAATTTTAGTATGATTTAAAACTGTTATTTTACAGAATTATTTATACCTTTGTAGCTATTCAACTTTGAGGAGGTACCGCTTAATCAAATTTTGCAATAAAATGAAATGCCCGGTACGAAAAGAACGGTGAATGATAGAATTATGATAACAAAGTAATGACAAAAAATAATTTACAATTACTTACGTGAGGACTGCACCGTTCACAGTTCATAATTTACAATTAAATTGCCCTTTGAAAATTATAAACATAAACATATGAAAAATAATTTTGAATATAATGACGGCTTCTCTGTAAAAAAAGCATCTTCTTGTATTTTGTCCTTGCAACTAAGTGATACGGGATATTCATATTCAATAATTGATCCTTCGGAGAATAAATATGTTGTTTTGATACATCATAATTTTGATGCAAAACTTTTAGCAAAGTCTCTTTTTGAGAAAGCTGAATTCTTACTAAAAGAAGAAGTTTTTTTAAGTAAAAATTATAAAACACTTTTTTTCTCGATTGAGGGAAGCAAATCAACCTTGGTTCCCAAAGAAATATTTGACAGGCAGCAAATAAAAAAGCTATATAGCTTCAATCAGGTTTTAGACGAATATGAAGAGTTGCATTTTAATTACATTGAAAAAATTGAGTCGTACAATATATTTGCAATACCCTCCGATATAACCACCCTGATGGTTAATAAATTTCCGGAGGTTGTGTTTGTGCATAATCATAATGTGTTTATTAAGGATACGGTTGAGAAAGCTCAAGAAGTTAAATTTAAGATACCCTATGTTCATATTAATGTAAATAAAACGTTCTTTGATATTGCTATTTATCATAAGGATAAACTTCAGGTAGTGAATACCTATCATTATTCAAATGATAATGATTTTGTATATTATATCCTCAATATGCTTGAGCAATATAATATAAAACTCGTTAAAATGAACCTTAATTTTTCCGGTTTTGTTGAAAGAGATACCGAGTTCTTTTATTTTGTTCATCAATATTTCCCGACCATAAATTTTTTAAAATTAGACAAGAGTATATCTTTTAATATTAAGGGTGTCGAAGAACACGTGTTTTATAATTTACTCAATCTTCATAATGAGGATTATTAGAGGAAAGTACAAAGGACGCAGGATTATTCCGCCAAAAAATTTCAAAGCACGTCCTACAACTGATTTTGCCAAAGAAGGGCTGTTTAATATGCTTGAAAACAGGCTGTCATTAGACGAGCTTACTGTACTTGATTTGTTTTCCGGAACCGGTAATATTGCCTATGAGTTTTTGTCGGCAGGATGCAAAAACGTTACGATTATAGATATAAATAAATCCTATATCAGGCATGCAAAGCAGTATGCCGAGGACTTGTTCCCCGGACAATTAAGGGCGATTTGTGCCGACAGTTTCAGCTTTTGCAAAAAAAAATCTTTAGATTTTGATATTGTCTTCGCAGACCCGCCTTTTAAAAGAAGTGATATAGACAACTTGCCGAATATCGTTTTAAACAACCCGTCTTTTAAAGAAACCGCACTTTTTATTTTAGAGCATCCTAAAAATTTTGATTTCTCGGCACATCCTTTTTTTATTGAACATCGAAAATACGGAAATATTATATTTTCATTTTTTCAAAAACAAATTAATGATTAATAGATAAATAAAAAGAATGCTTTTTAATTCAATAGATTTTGCCATTTTTTTACCAATTGTTTTTGTCCTTTATTGGTTTATAACAAATAAAAAACTAAGAACCCAAAACTTATTGATAGTTATTGCAAGTTATTTTTTTTATGGATGGTGGGACCCGCGATTTTTATCATTGATTTTATTTAGTACTATTGTTGACTTCACCATTGGTCAAAAACTGAGAAATGAAGAAAATAAACTTAAAAGAAAAGCATTGTTATGGACAAGTATTTTAGTTAATCTTGGATTTCTGGGATTTTTCAAATACTATAACTTTTTCCTTGATAACTTTATAAGAGCCTTTTCATTTTTCGGGATGGAAATAAAAGCAAGCACTTTGAATATAATTTTACCGGTTGGAATTAGTTTTTATACATTCCAAACATTAAGTTATACTATTGATGTTTACAAAAGAAAACTGGAACCAACGAAAGACTTTATTGCATTTGCGGCTTTTGTAAGTTTTTTTCCGCAATTAGTAGCAGGTCCTATTGAAAGAGCAACTAATTTATTGCCTCAGTTTTCCAACAAACGAGTTTTTGATTACTCTAAAGCAGTTGACGGAATGCGTCAAATACTTTGGGGTTTATTCAAAAAAATAGTTATTGCCGATAATTGTGCTGAATACGCAAATCAAATTTTCAACAATTCTGCAGATATGAACGGAAGTACCTTAGTATTGGGGGCTTTATTTTTTACATTTCAAATCTATGGCGATTTTTCCGGCTATTCAGATATTGCAATCGGCACTTCTCGCCTTTTCGGTTTTAATTTGATGCGAAACTTTAATTTCCCGTACTTTTCAAGAGACATTGCAGAGTTTTGGAGGCGTTGGCATATTTCTCTTTCAACTTGGTTTCGAGATTATCTGTATATCCCATTAGGTGGAAGTCGTGGCGGAACTTGGATGAAAATTAGAAATACCTTTATAATTTTCATTGTCAGTGGTTTTTGGCACGGAGCAAATTGGACCTTTATTGTTTGGGGTGCATTAAATGCAATTTATTTTCTTCCATTATTATTAAGCAATAATAATCGAAATAATATGGAAATAGTTGCTAAAGGTAAATTAGTCCCAAGCATTAAAGATTTTCTTCTAATATTATTAACTTTTAGCTTGACTGTGTTTGCATGGATATTTTTTAGAGCGGAGAATATTGAACATGCCATAAACTATATTTCTGAAATTTTTTCAGTCTCACTTTTTGACCTTCCAAGTTTTGCAGGAATGACAAATGCCTTAATAACACTTATACTTGTTTCTTTGTTCATCTTAATAGAATGGTTGGGGAGAGAACATCAATTTGCAATTCAGGAATTAGGACTTCAATGGAGACGTCCCATAAGATATGCCATGTATTATGCAATTATCATCGCAATATTTTGGTTTGGAGGTAAAGAACAACAATTTATTTATTTTCAGTTTTAAGAGTTTTTATGAAAAAATTTATTCGTAAAATAATTATATTCATTCTTGGTTTTTTATTAATTATTACTCCTTGTTTTTTTTTAATTAGTAAATATGATAATCTTGACAAAGACACATCCGAGAACCATAATATTATCTCATTACAAACCTATTCAGAATATGATAGCTCAGATATTTTATTTATCGGAAATTCTTATTGTTATTCGTCAATTAACACGCATGTACTGGATTCGCTTAATATAAAAACGTTCAACTTAGGAATTGCCACAGCAGGCACTCAGTTTTATGATTTATTATTGGAAGATTATTATAATAATGTTAACATTATTCCCAAAAAGGTTCTAATTTTACTTACACCCATGAGCTTTTCTGCAAAATCGGATAATTTTAAATCCTACCCCATTCATCGTTATCTTCAAAATGAAAAATCTAATTTTTATATTATACTTAAATACAATAGACTAAGAGAGGCATTCTCAATGTATAAAAAATCCGCAAAGAAATCTTTTCAATTAATATTGGAGCATAAGGAAAAGAATATTTCTAAAACGAAAAGAGTTAACAATAAAGGTTATTATCCAAGTGATAAAACCGTGGACAATACAATAATTACAAAAACAGAAAAACTTTATACCTCTTTCAAAAAAGAGAATTTTCCCATGCATAAGATTGACGAGTTGTTGAAATTAGCACATAAGATTGAAAAAAAAGGTTCGGAAGTTATATTTTTTGAACTTCCGACCTATAAACTAAACAATTATTTTAACAATGAATATCGGGCTGATTACAATAAAGGCTTGATTAGATTATCTGTCAAATATAAATTGATAAGAATTGATAAAAATAAGTTTAATAAAGAGAACTATAGAAATATTGATCATATGAATAGTTCCGGAGCAGAAATTGCAACCAAAGAACTCATAAAGATAATTTATAACTGAGAAAGAAAAAAATAGGAAAGAAACTTGTCAGATTATGTATATGGTGCCGGCAAGCTGAATTATTTTTACTTCGTACGATAATACATAAAGATAAAATTTCTTAAACTTAAAAACAAAACAACTCAAATTATTGTACTTACCACAATTTAAACTACTTGAAGCACATTACTCATAAAAAAAAAGGCTTAATAAGTTTTTTGCAAATTATTTTTATCGGAGTATATATTGTAAACTACAAGCAAAAACGATAAAAAATATATATTTGCTTATTAACTTAAATCCAAAAAACGCAATGTATTTAAAAGCCGCGTATTTTATTATAACTTAAAAAACAAATTAACCGTATTGACAAAAATTTTCTAAATTTGTAAAAAATATCAGTCGGGTATAAAGTAGAATATATATCTTAGAAGTGCCTGCGTCCTATGAAAAGAACCAACTGAAGGAAGTTCTCGAACACAAATGAAACAACATAATAATGAGTAAACTTTCATGTACGGTTCTTTGGGAACTTGCGCTGCCCGATAAGTACAAATTATTTGATAATGACAAGTTTTACTGATTTTAAAGTAGCCGGCGTACTTATAAAAAAAGAGATCGCATCTTTTTTCAGTTCTTTGACGGGCTATATTGTAATAATGGTGTTCCTTATAGCAAACAGTCTTTTCCTTTGGGTATTTCCGGGCGAATACAATGTGTTGGACAGCGGCTATGCAAATTTAGACACATTCTTTTTTCTGGCTCCATGGATTTTTTTGTTTTTGGTGCCGGCTTTAACCATGCGTCTTTTTGCCGACGAAAAACGAACCGGAACTGTGGAACTGCTGTTTACGCATCCTTTATCCGAAATGCAGATTATTACGGCAAAATATTTTGCGGGAATAGCCTTGGTTTTGTTTTCATTGCTTCCGGCTTTAATCTTTTTTATTTCAGTAGGCTTGCTCGGAAAACCAATGTGGAATATGGATACCGGTGCTTTTTGGGGTTCTTTTATCGGCTTGTTTTTTTTGGCTGCTTTATATGTTTCCGTAGGAGTATTTGCATCGGCACTAACAGAAAATCAAATCATTGCATTTCTCTTATCTTTGTTAATATCTTTCTTCTTTTACATTGGTTTTGAAGCAATCAGCAATTTAAGCATATTTGGCACCATGCGAGAAACCATTAATTATATCGGTATATCGGAACATTATAAATCCATGAGCAAGGGAGTTTTAGATACAAGAGACATTGTATATTTTACGGCAGTATCCTTATTATTTTTAGTGTCCACAAAATTTGTATCGGGAAAAAGAATATAAAGATACTTTTTACGGCTGCCAACTCTATATTTTAAAAGAAATATTCAAAAAAAATGAAGATAAAAAACGATACAATCCGCTTATTTATTTCATTCGGCATTATTATTCTTGCTGCCTACCTTTTGTCGATTAAGTACTTACGTTTTGACTTAACTTCGGAAGGCAGATATACGCTTTCATCTTACACAAAAAATATTTTAAGCAATATAGATGATAAGATATATATAAAGGTATATTTATCCGGAGACGGTTTGCCCCTAAGCCTGAAAAAATACAAACGCAATATTAAAGAAGAATTAGACGAATTTAAAGTATATGCCGGCAGCAACTTGGATTATGAATTTATTGACCCCTCTGCAAGCAAAGATAAAGAAGTGCGTTTTGGACTGTACAAAAGCCTTACGGACAAAGGACTTTTGCCTATTGAGACAAGTGAAGTGAGTGAAGACGGCAAGACTTCGACAAAAATGGTCTTCCCGGGTGCTTTAATATCATACAAAGGTAAAGAAACATCCGTTAATTTATTAAAAAATGCCGTAGGCTCTGTTCCAGAGAGTGAAGAAAACATTAATAATTCGATACAATCTTTGGAATATGAACTGACCAATGCCATTCGGAAATTGAGCCGAAAGGTAAAACCGGAAATCGCCTTTATAACCGGACACGGTGAATTAAACGAATATGAAGTAATGGACATATCAACCGTTTTGTCTGAATACTATACGGTTAAAACCGGAAAAATAGGCGGAAAATCGGGCATTTTAGATGAGTTTAAAGCCGTAATTATTGCCAAACCGACCAAAGAATTTTCCGAGCAAGATAAATTTGTTATTGACCAATACATTATGAAAGGCGGAAATCTGCTTTGCTTGTTGGAAGGAACCGACACAAATTTGGACAGTTTATTTATTGCTTCTTCAACCATTGCCTTACCACTCCATACAAATTTAGACGATATGCTTTTTCAATACGGCATACGCGTAAACAAAGATATGGTAACGGATAAATTTTCTTCGCCGATAGGCATAACTGCCAAAGGAGCAAACGGACAAGCCTATATAAAAAACTATCCTTGGTATTATTTTCCAGTGATTGTTACGGACAACAAACATGTTGTTTCTAAATATTTAAACTACATTAAAACCGAATTTGTAAGTACCATTGACACAGTGGGTAATAATCCGAATGTTACAAGAACCATTTTATTGAGCACTTCGCCCGACACGAAAATGGAAGCAATTCCGGCAAAAATTAGTTTGGAACAAGTCAATAATATGCCTCCCGACAGCAGAATGCGGGGCGGCAAAAAGCATATTGCCGTGCTTTCGGAAGGACGCTTTAAATCAAGTTTTGCAAATCGCCCCATTACAAAATATTTTCCGGAACTGAGCACCGCCGACGTCTTAATTGAAAGCAAACCGGCTAAAATAATTGTTGTAAGCGACGGCGATATTATAAAAAATGAGGTATCTCGAGACGGAAAACCCTACCCTATCGGTTTTGACCGTTTTACAAGGCATCTTTTTCAAGGAAATAAAGAATTTATTCTTAATGCGCTTAATTACTTATGCGATGATGACGGTTTAATGACCATTCGTTCGCGAGAATTGAAAATGCGTCTAACCAACCGCGATTTTATATCGAAAAACCGATTTCTTATTCAGTTAATCAATGTGCTTGCTCCGGTTTTGCTTGTCAGCATTTTCGGTCTGCTTGTTTTTATTATCCGAAAGAAAAAATATAGGTAGCATCTAAGATAATAGCTTCATCTAACTTATCTTACTTATCTTACTTTCAGCTTATAATTTCGTTCAAATAAATCTTTAATTTTCAAGAATTTACTTCTTGGAACTCCGATTGTCATCTTACAGGAGAGCTGCATATCCTGATGCAAAATTTCTAAATTATTATCTTTAATAATACGCATAACATCATTCATTTCCGGGTATTCAAAGCCCAAATTAAGCGTTTCATAAATTGTTTTTTCAATAATTTTTGCATTCTTAATCGCCTCTTCGGCAGCCGTTCCATAAGCATTAATCAAGCCGGGTATGCCAAGTTTGGTTCCGCCAAAATAACGCACGACAACAATTAAGATATTCGTTAAGTCATACGACTTTATTTTTCCCAAAACAGGCGGACCCGAAGAGTTTGAAGGCTCGCCGTCATCACTTGCTCTGAAAGTTTCGGCATCGGCTCCCAAACGAAAAGCATATACCTGATGTCGAGAATCGTAGAATTTCTTTTTCAACATTGCCCGACAAGACTCTACATCTGCCTCGTTTTCAACAGGAAATGCAAAAGCATAAAATTTACTGTTTTTATCTTTAAAGAACCCTTCGGAAGCGGATTGTATTGTTTTATAACTGTCTCTATTCATAATAAAAAATTTTGCATAAAACCGAAAATATTTTCTTCATAAAAAGCCCAAATACTTGCCGGTAAAGCTAAGCCGGGAACAAAAAACAAACATTACCCTTAATATCAAACAGTTGTTTTTTTCAATAGATATAAACCTTTTGATTTAAGAGAATATTATAAACGGCTTTTTATGTATGCCGAATAAAATTTTATATCTTTACAAATTATAAAACAAAACTATAAAATATTAGTAAAATGAGCATATCAAATTTAAAACCTTCAGAAATTTGGAAATATTTTGACGAGATTACACAAATACCTCGCCCTTCAAAAAAGGAAGAAAAAATAATTGAATATTTATTAAATTTTGCCAAAGAACATAAACTGGATGCCGAAAAGGACAGCTCGGGAAATGTTGTTATTCGCAAAGCCGGCACAAAAGGCAAAGAAAACCACCCTACCGTTATTCTTCAAAGTCATTCGGATATGGTGTGCGAAAAAAATGCGGACACTGTCCACAATTTTGATACCGACCCGATACAAACCTATATTGACGGCGATTGGGTAAAAGCAAAAGGCACAACCTTAGGCGGAGATGACGGTATAGGCATTGCTGCCGCATTAGCCGTTCTAGCATCGGATAATCTGCAACATCCGCCCTTGGAAGCCTTGTTTACCTCCGACGAAGAAACCGGCATGACCGGTGCTTTCGGTATAGGCAAAAACTTTTTAAAAGGTGAAATTCTCATTAATTTAGATTCCGAAGATGAGGGCGAACTCTTTATCGGTTGTGCCGGCGGTATTGACACGGTTGCGGAATTTCAATACAAGAAAAAAACAGTTCCGACCAACTCCCTTGCATACAAAATATCGGTAACAGGCTTAAACGGCGGACATTCCGGCGATGAAATAAACAAAGGTCTCGGAAACTCGAATAAAATCCTAAACCGTATCATTCTTAATGCATACAATAAATTCGGCGTTCGATTAGCTGATTTTAATGGCGGAAATTTAAGAAATGCCATTCCGCGCGAAGCATTCGGAATTGTAACTTTAAAAGAAAAGCATAAAGCCGGCTTTGAAGCACTCGTAAAAGATTTATCCGACAAAATAAAAGCCGAATTTGCAACAACCGAACAAAAACTAAACATTGAAATTGAAACTTGCGATTTGCCGAATTTTGTTCTTTCAAAAAGCAAACAAAAAAAACTAATGCACGCACTTTATGCTTGTTGGCACGGAGTTTATGCCATGAGTGCAGACATGCCCGGATTAGTTGAAACATCTACAAATTTGGCATCTGTTAAATTTATTGAAAACAATATTATTAAGGTAGAAACAAGCCAACGAAGTTCGGTTGAAAGCGCAAAATTTGACATGGCACAAACCGTAGAATCGGTCTTTAAACTTGCCGGTGCAAAAGTGAAGCACGGAGACGGCTATCCCGGTTGGAAACCGAACACCGACTCTAAAATTATGAAAATAACCGAAGAGGCTTACAAACGACTATTTAATCAAAAGCCCGAAGTAAAAGCCATTCACGCAGGATTAGAATGCGGTCTGTTTTTGGAGAAATATCCTCATTTAGACATGATTTCTTTTGGTCCGACAATCAAAGGCGCACATTCGCCGGATGAACGCATGAATATTCCTACTGTTCAAAAATTTTGGGACTTATTGGTTGATATCTTGGAAAAAATATAAATTGGAACAAAGCAGGTTGTTTTAAAACAGCCTGCTTTTAAACTTTACAAATGTCCTTATCAGAGACTTGAGAAGATTGACAGTTTTTTTGTCGGCACTAATTAACCCACACTTCAAGGCTCTTTCAAAAGTCTCAAAATGCGGATTAATACTTGCAAAAAAACAGTAAAAAAAATCTTAAATATATTACCATGAAACAGCTAAAAGATAAAACCGTTTTAATTACGGGCGGTGCTTCGGGTATCGGAAAAATAATGGCTCGTTTAATGCTTGAACGCCGGGCAAAAGTAATTATTTGGGACATAAACCAAGCAAAAATTGATGAAACCCTAAGCGCATTTTCATCGAAAGGAAAAATATCGGGTTATAATGTTGATATATCCGACAACGAAAAGGTGAAAAAAACGGCTGAAACAGTCAGGCAAGAACATGGCACCGTTGATATACTTATAAATAATGCGGGAATCGTTGTGGGAAAATATTTTCACGAACACACAAAAACCGACATAGACAAAACCCTTGCTATCAATGTTTCTGCACAAATGTATATAACGAGTGAATTTTTACCGGATATGATGAAGCAAAATTCGGGACACATTTGTAATATTGCCTCTTCCGCCGGTATTATTACCAACTCGAAAATGTCTGTGTATGCTGCAAGCAAATGGGCGGTTATTGGTTGGTCTGACAGCTTGCGATTAGAAATGCAACAATTAGGCAAAAACATACATGTTACCACCATTATGCCATACTACATCAATACGGGCATGTTTGACGGTGTTCGCTCTAAAATACCTATTTTAGACCCCGAAGTTGCCTCGATTAAAATTATACAAGCCATTGAAAAAAATAAGAAAATGCTTACCATTCCTGCATGGATATACAGAACTTTAAAATTAGGACAAGCCGTTCTTTCCATACGTTTTTTTGATTGGTTTGTAGGCGGTGTATTGGGAATATACAAAACTATGGAACATTTTACGGGTCGTAAAAATGGTGAATAATTCGGCTTAAAAAGGGAAAAAAGCAAAAAGCCAAGACCAAAAACCTCTATTTTCATTAGTTATATATTTTGACTTGTTGTTCTAATTAGTTTTTTAGTATCGATTATAAATTTCATCAATATACAAAATCAAAAAACATGAAAGCTACCGAAGAAAAAAAGATTATTCAATACATTGAAACACAAAGAGATTTTTTCTCTACGAATAAGACCAAGGATCCGGCATTCAGATTGGAACAATTACGAAAATTAAAACAAGTTATTTCAAAATACCGGCAAAAGATCGAAGATGCTTTGTGGAAAGACCTGCATAAATCGCCCGAAGAAAGCTATTTAACCGAAATAAGTATCGTAACCGGAGAAATTGACAATCATATTAAGCATTTGAAAAAATGGGCAAAACCCAAAAAAGTTCCTACTCCTTTGCATTTGCTTCCGTCAAAAAGCCGGATTATTTACGAACCGCTTGGTCTTGCCTTAATTGTGGCACCGTGGAACTATCCTTTCCAATTGCTTATTAACTCCTTGGTCGGAGCTGTTTCCGCAGGATGTTGCAGCATTCTAAAGCCCTCACCCTATACCCCGAATATTGCACAATTCATGGAAGAAATGCTTGCCGAAATATTTGACACGAATTATGTCGCAACCGTTCAAGGAAACAGAGATACAAACAGTTTCTTATTTGAGCAACGCTTTGACATTATTTTCCTGACCGGCAGCCCGTATCTTGGAAAAATAGCAATGAAAGCCGCTTCAAAATACTTAACCCCGCTTGTTTTAGAACTGGGCGGAAAAAGCCCTTGCATTGTTGATGCCGAAGCAAATCTTGATATTGCTGCCCGCAGATTAATTTGGGGAAAGCTAATTAATGCCGGACAAACGTGCATTGCACCCGATTATTTGTTTGTACACCAATCCATTAAAGATGAATTGTTGCAAAAAATAATTGAAAATATCGAAAAAATGTACGGTAAAAACATCAAAGACAGTCGTTTTTATCCGCGTATAGTGAACACCAAAGCCCTTGACAGATTGGCGGCATTATTAAACGAAGGCAACATCATTTATGGAGGCGATATTGATAGAGAAGAACGCTTTATTGCGCCTACTATTATAGACAATGTAAAACCCGATTTTGCCGTAATGCAAGAAGAAATTTTTGGACCCGTATTGCCCGTAATGAGTTTTGAGAACATTGATGAAGTTTTAGATTATGTGCATGCGCATGAAAAACCGTTGGCATTTTATTATTTCGGGAACAATAAAAAAGCCAAAGAAATACTCAAAAAATCCACTTCGGGCGGAGCCTGTATCAACGACACACTCATGCACATCACTAACCACCACTTGCCTTTTGGCGGTGTTGGCAACAGCGGCATGGGCAAATATCACGGCAAAGACAGTTTTTTGGCATTCAGCAACAGCAGGGCGGTGGTTACAACACCCACTTGGATAGATTTACCCTTGAAATATGTCCCGTTCAAGTATTTTAAATGGATTGAAAAAATATTGTAATGCTTTAAGCCGCATTTCAAGACTTTTGCAAAAGTAAAACCAAAACGCTAACTTTATCGTTGCAGAAGCTTCAAAAGTCGGAAGTTATTAATGGTGAATTATAAATGAACGGCGAAACCCTCACGTTAATCAAGTTGGAAGCCGGAAGTTGAAAGAAAATAGAGAACTGAAAATTTTTAAAAACCTTATTTTCGGTTCAAACCTTAGTAGAGATAAGGAGTAAAAAACAAACAAGCTTATAAAAAAATGCTTGCCGAAGCTAATTCTGAACCGCAAAGGATGCAAAATTTAGCAAAAAGTGCAATTGCAAAATCCCTCTTGGAGAAGAGGGTGTAGGGAGATTGAAATTATTATCTTCGATGCTACTTCGTGCTCACCAAGTCTTCGTAGTGAGGGCTGTATATACAATAAAATATAAGGCGATTGAGGTATATCCTTTGATATGGTGAATGAGGCTTAGCAAACAAAGTGTCTTATTTTGAAGTAGATGCTGACCTCAACAGAACTACTTGGAGAATAATTCGGCTTAAAAAAAATCTCGAAATTCGGATTTAAGCTATAATATAAATTTATCTATTTTTTATATATTTGCGGCTTGAAAATAGAATTATTAACCAATATAAATTAAAGACGTGGATCTATTCAAAAAATTAGACACCTCAAAAACCGATTTAGGAAAATATCAACAATCTGTACACGGATACATGACTTTTCCAAAATTAGAAGGAGAAATCGGACCCATCATGACTTTTCAAGGTAAAAAAGTTATTACATGGAGTATTAATAATTATTTAGGGCTTGCAAACCTCCCCGAAGTAAGAAAAGCAGACAGCGACGCTACCGAAAAATGGGGGCTCGCCTATCCTATGGGAGCGCGAATGATGAGCGGAAATACGACTTATCATGAAGATTTGGAACAAAAACTTGCCGATTTTGTCGGAAAAGAAAGCGGCTATCTTCTTAACTACGGCTATCAAGGAATGGTTTCCATTATCGATTCTTTGGTTGACAGAAATGATGTAATCGTATATGATTCGGATTCGCATGCTTGTATTTTAGACGGTGCCAGATTGCATATGGGCAAACGTTTCGTATTTAAGCATAACGATATGGAAAGTCTCGAAAAACAACTGAAGCATGCAAGCAAAGTTGCTGAAAGTACGAATGGAGCCATATTGGTTATTACCGAAGGAGTTTTCGGAATGGAAGGCGACTTGGGAAATTTGAAAGCAATCACTGATTTTAAAGACAAATACGATTTCAGATTGCTTATTGACGATGCACACGGTTTCGGAACCATGGGAAAAACCGGTGCGGGAACCGGTGAATTTTTCGGCGTGCAAGACAAAATTGATATTTATTTCGGAACATTTGCCAAATCAATGGCAGGCATCGGAGCTTTTGTCTCGGGACCGAAACCGATTATAGACTATTTGCGTTATACCATGCGTTCGCAAATTTTTGCAAAATCATTGCCTATGCCAATGGTTATGGGAGCACTCAAAAGATTGGAAATCATAAAAAATGACACAAAACAAAAAGACAAACTTTGGTCAATCGTTAACGCTTTGCAAAAAGGTTTGAAAGAAAATGGTTTTAATTTAGGACAAACCGAATCATCCGTTACACCGGTTTTCTTTGACGGGGATGACACCTTGGTTATTAATATTACGAAAGATTTAAGAGAAAACTACGGTATTTTCTGTTCGGCAGTGGTTTATCCGGTTATTCCGAAAGGAAAAATCATGTTGCGTTTAATACCTACAGCATCGCACGAACAAGAACATGTCGATAAAACAATCAGTGCATTTAAAGAAGTGCAAGAAAAACTTCAAAACGGATACTACGCATAATCTTAAGCTGCATTATTATGCACTAAAAAGAGGCTGTCCAAAAAGGGCAGCCTTTTTTAGAAGAAATTTACCGCTTGCCCATAATCTTTACCAAACGTTACCAATTCTCTTCGGCCTTCCAACTTTTATTAGGCTTTGACAGTTGGCTCTTGGCAAATAGCAAATTCCCTCTTGGAGAAGAGGGTGCAGGGAGATTGATTTTTTGCAAAATTTAAAACATTGTACATTAACAAACTGCAAATTTAATTGAACGGCATATAAATGAAGAACGCTCGTGTATTGCGGAATAGTATTTTTAGAATATCGCTTTAAATTCAACAGTTTACTAAATTTATTAATTGTATCTATTGCCATATATATGAATATATAGTATAAATATAACAATAAAAAATCAGAAAAACCATTTTCTTAGAATTGGTTATAAAACGCTTATAATATTTGTGTTATATAGATAATATGATTACTTTTGCGTATATACTATGTTATGCGTCAGCTAGAAAATACCTACAGATTTTAAAAGTAAAATTGAAATATTATGAGACAATTATTAATACTAATATTTACATTATTGACAATTTTATCTTTTGGGCAGAACAAATATAATTATATTCATTACAACAAATTAACTGAACTGACAGGAACAGAATATGTAATTGCCTCAATAGAAAATAGAAGTAAAATTGAGACAAATAACAAGTATTTATTGTTTATAAATGCTGAAAAAGGAGAAACAACCCAAATTGATTTTCCCAAAGATGC
>PDWI01005016.1_pt1 | contig 23733 bp, 23 predicted proteins | sample 1430891 | NCBI WGS metagenome assembly PDWI01 (sample SAMN01162508, study PRJNA174530) | Oral metagenome, whole genome shotgun sequencing project. | biome: Marine environment; feature: Marine mammal; material: Swab sample of the gingival sulcus; isolation source: swab sample of gingival sulcus... | reverse complement strand
TCTATAAGAGAATGTTTAGATGCAGTTTTCCCTGCAATTCCTTATTGTATAGATTTGATGGAAGGGCCTTTTTTAGTTTGTAATGAAGAAGTGATAAAGCCTTTTAGACCTAAGAAAAAGTAGAGAAAATTAATTCTCTACTTATTTGATTTTAGATATTTTTATATTGTTTTTTTCTTCAATAAATTTTATAAATTTACCACCTTTCATTTCTAAGTAACCTTTACTTTTTATTCTACCTTTTGAGTTATAAACAAAATTAAAATTTTTATCATGAGATATAGTGATAAATTTGTTTTTCTTTACTTCTATGACTTCTGATTTTATATCATTTGCAAAAGCTTTTTTTATAAGATATATTATGGCGTATTTGTCTTTTTTGTATTTTATATTTTTATCATTTGTACTACCTTTATAATCATCATTATAAAATACAAATTTATCTTTTCCCAATAACATCCTAGCTATAAAATTAGTAACATCAGCTTCTAAATAGTTCTTATCTAGGCTATCAAAATCTTTTATTTCTCCTAAAGTTATACCTTTATAACTTATAGAATATGATGCAAAAGAGAAGTTTATCATCAAAATAAAAGTTAAAATTAATTTTTTCATATCATTGCTCCTTTATACCGTTCCCATTAGTACATCTTTGTAGTGATTTAACTCTTTCATCTTTGTATCATCACCTTTATTTATATCAGGGTGGTATTTTTTTGCTAGTTCTTTATATCTTTTTTTGATATCTTCTTTTGTGTAAGTTCCGCTAAAACCAAAAAAATCTTTTGCTTTTTGTACTTCTCCTATACTTGAAGTATTTTGAAAATTTGAAAAATCTTCATATCTAAAACCAGAGTTATTTGTAAACTGACTACTATCAAAACGAAAATTAAAAGTATTTGCATTTGTTCTTAATTTTTTCTTTAAGTATTGAAATAAAAAATATCCTACTGCTATAATAGAAAATATTATCATCAAAAATGTACCTGGATTTGTAAAAATCAAATATAAAATGAAAAATGATATAGCAAGTCGTATTATTTTATTAAACATATACATATTAGTATTCATAAATTTTATCCTTTTATTTAAAACTTGTATTATATTATCATTTTGTCTATATTTTGATTAAAGATATATAAAACTTTGATTGTTACAAATATTATCACTTGTTATCATAATTACTTAGATTAATAAGGAAATATATTTTTTTCATACAAATATCATATGGAAGATATATGCTACTATGATTTAAAAATAAAGGAGATATTTATGAGTATTGGTTTACAAGCATTAGCTGCTGTTTTACCTATATTTCTAGCTGGTATTTTACTAGTTGGTTTTAGAATATCGGCAAAAAAAGCTATGCCGGTAGTTTATTTTGCAACAATAGCTGTTGCATTTTTTGTTTGGCAAGTTTCTTTTAACAGAATCTTAGCTTCTTCAATACAAGGTATTCTTATAACTGTTGCAGTTTTATGGATTATTTTTGGGGCAATTTTACTATTAAATACCCTAAAACATTCAGGTGCTATCAAAGTTATTAGAGATGGTTTTAACAATGTAAGCCCAGATAGAAGAGTTCAAGTTATTATCATAGCTTGGCTATTTGGTTCATTTATAGAAGGTGCATCTGGATTTGGAACACCTGCAGCAATCGCAGCTCCACTTTTAGTTGCTATTGGTTTTCCAGCAATGGCTGCTGTTATGTGTGGTATGATGATTCAAAGTACACCTGTATCTTTTGGAGCAGTTGGAACACCTATTTTAATCGGTGTTGATAAAGGACTTGATTCTGATGGTATTGGGGCTAAACTAGAGACTTTAGGTTCTTCTTGGGATGCTTATTTACAAATCATAACATCTGAAGTTGCTATAACTCATGCTATTGTTGGTACATTAATTCCTTTATTTATGGTTGTTATGCTAACAAGATTTTTTGGTAAAAATAAATCTTGGGCAGAAGGTTTTGGTATAGCTCCATTTGCTATTTTTGCAGGACTTGCTTTTACTATTCCTTATTCTTTAACAGGACATTTCTTAGGTGCTGAGTTTCCTTCTTTAATTGGAGCATTAGTTGGTTTACCTATCGTTATTTTTACAGCAAAAAAAGGTTTCTTAATGCCTAAGAAAACTTGGGATTTCGCTCCAAAAGAAGAGTGGCCTGTAAATTGGGTTTCAAAATTAGAAACAAAAGTAGATATTGTTTCATCTAAAGTTCCTATGTCTATGACTAAAGCTTGGGTACCTTATATTTTAGTTGCAGCTATTCTTGTACTTACAAGAGTATCTGATGAGGCAAAAGCTTTTGTAAAAAGTGTAGTTTTTCCTTTCAAAAATATATTAGGTGAGGGTATTTCTTACTCAATTACTCCTTTTTATTTACCAGGGGGTATCTTAATTGCAGTTGTATTATTTACATACTTCTTTCATAAAATGGAATTTAAAGAACTTAAAGCAGCAGTTGGGGAATCTTCACAAGTTATGTTAGGAGCTGGATTTGTTTTAGTATTTACTATTCCTTTAGTTAGAGTACTTATAAATTCAGGAATTAATGAATCAGGATTTGATTCTATGCCTGTAGCTCTTGCAACATTTGTATCTGTAACAGTGGGGGAAATTTATCCTATTTTTGCACCAGCTATTGGAGCTTTAGGAGCGTTTATTGCTGGAAGTAATACGGTTTCAAATATGATGTTAGCTCAGTATCAATTTGGTGTTGCAGATGCACTTGGTATCTCAACAGCATTTATGGTTGCACTTCAAGCAGTTGGAGCAGCAGCTGGTAATATGATAGCTATTCACAATGTTGTTGCAGCATCTGCAACTGTTGGATTATTAGATCAAGAAGGTGAAACTTTAAGAAGAACAATCATACCTACTATTTATTATTGTTTATTTGCGGGTATTCTTGGACTTATAGGAATGTATTCTTTACATTTACTTGACCCTTTAATGAAATAAAAAATAAAAATAAAAATAAGAAAGAGAACTTTTTCTCTTCTTATTTGATTATCATTTTCTTTGTGTATTTTTTACATACTCTTTAGTTATTTTTCTTAATCTTACTTTTATTTAAACATTCTTTAAATTAGATTAAATATAATATTATCTAATTATTAAAAAGGAGCATGAGGATGTTGAAATCTTTGTCAATAAAAACAAAACTTTTGTTTATTGTTATGGGAGCAGTGCTACTTGTATCTACTTCGATAATGATAGATGTAGTTTGGTCTTTAAATAAACAATCTGAAAACAATGTGAAAGAAGTTAGTAAAAATGTTTACAGTATGAAAGAGGAAGAACTAAAAAACTATATTTCTTTAGCTATGAACACAGTAAATAGTTTTTATAAAAGAGCTTCTAAGGAAAAAATAAAACATGAAGTACAAGATTTATTAAAAGATAGAACAAAATCTTTATTTACAACTATAGAGTCTGTTTATGGAAAATATAAAGACATTTTGCCATATTCTGAATTGAAACAAATTATACAAGATAGTATCTCTTCTACTAAATATGGAAAGAGTGGTTATTTTTGGATAAATGATTTAGCTGGAAATATGATAGTAAATCCTTCCGCACCACAGCTAAATGGTAAAAATGTATTAAAAACTACAGATAAATTAGGAAAGAAAATTTTTCAAGAGTTTATTAATACTTCAAAGTCAAAAGGAAGTGGATTTGTTGATTATATGTGGATTAATCCTACGAGTAAAAAAGTTGAATTAAAAGTTTCTTATGTAAAACTTTTTAAACCTTATAATTGGGTTATAGGAACAGGTTCTTATGTTTCTGATGTATCAACTAAGCTTAAAAAAGAAGCATTAGAAACTTTGGAAAATATGAAATTTGGAAAAGCTGGATACTTTTTTGTAATAAGTAGTGATTTAAAAATGTTGATGCATCCTTTGAAAAAAAGTTTATTTGGTAAAGATTTATCAAATGTTACAGATCCAAGTGGTAAGTATGTTTATAAAGAAATTTCACAAATTACTCAAAAAGATGAGGGTGGAATAGTTGATATCGTTTGGGATAAACCAGGAAGTTCTACTCCAGTTGCAAAAAAAGTGTTTTCTCAAAAATTTGCACCTTGGAATTGGATAATATCAACAGGTGAATATTTAGATGATATAGAAAGAAATATAGATCACTTAAAAGAAGAAAATGAAGAAAATGTATATACGTCAGTGCTTACTACTATAGGAATAGTTCTTGTTTTAGTTCTTTTAATAGCTATTATATTATTCTTCCTTACAAATAAAGTGATTATTCGGCCTTTGAAAACATTTGAAGAAGGATTGTTAAACTTTTTTAGTTATTTAAATAAGGAAGTTAACACTGTTAATCATTTAGAGATTTCTTCAGATGATGAAATTGGAAAAATGTCAAAAGTAATCAATGAAAGTATCACAAAAACAAAATCTTTGATAGAACAAGATAATGCTTTGATAAATGATGTAACAAAAGTAGTTGAAAAAATCAAAGATGGTTACTTGGATGTTAGAGTTGAAAAAACTACTCAAAATGAAGACTTACAAAAACTTCAGGTACAAATCAATGAAATGTTAAATAATTTAGAAGAAAATATCGGTAAGGATACAAATGTTATCTTAGATGTTTTAGGTGAATATGGTAAGCTTGACTTTAGAAAAGATATAACAAATGCTAAAGGTAAAGTAGAAATTGCTATCAATAATTTATCAAAAATCATCAATGAAATGTTAGTGGAAAACAAAGAAAATGGATTGACACTAGATTATAGTTCTGATATTTTATTGGAAAATGTTGATAGATTAAATACTAACTCTACAACAACAGCAGCAGCATTAGAAGAAACAGCAGCAGCATTAGAAGAAATCACTAGTACTATTGTGAATAATACTGATAATATATCTTCAATGGCTGAAAACTCTAAACAATTAGTTGAATCTATAAATGTAGGTCAAGCTTTAGCTAGTCAAACTGTAAAATCAATGGATGAGATAAATGAACAAACACAAGCAATAGCAGAAGCTATTACTATAATTGACCAAATAGCATTCCAAACAAATATTCTTTCACTAAATGCAGCAGTTGAAGCAGCAACTGCAGGTGAATCTGGAAAAGGATTTGCCGTTGTTGCACAAGAGGTACGAAACCTTGCAAGTAGATCAGCTGAAGCAGCTAAAGAGATAAAAGATTTAGTCGAAACTGCAAGTTCTCAAACAACTGCAGGTAAAGATGGTGCAGATAAGATGATAAAAGGTTATGAGGCATTAAATGAAAATATAAATAAAACTACTCAGATAATAAACTCTATAGCAGAGGCCTCAAAAGAGCAAAGAACAGGTATTGAACAAATCAATGATGCAGTAAATCAACTAGACCAACAAACACAAGAAAATGTTGTTATTTCAAATACAACTCATACTATTGCAGTTCAAGCAGATGAAATTGCTAAAACGATAGTTGCAACTGCAAATGAAAAAGAATTTAAAGGAAAAGATACTATCAAGAAAAGAGAACTTAATTTAGATTTAGAAGATATAGACAATAAAGCTTCAAAACAAATTTTAAATCAAGTTAAAAAAGATAATTTAGGTACTAAAAAAGTTTCTAAGCCTTATCCTTCAAATAATACTTTTGATAAAAAGATTAGTACTCCTACAACTCATGTTACACCTAATAAAACTTTTACAAGTAATACTTCATCATCTAAATCTGATGATGAATGGGAAAGTTTCTAAAAAACTAAAAACCTTTTGGTTTTTAGTTTTATTAAAATGCCATTTCAAGACCGATAGGGCAGTGGTCACTTCCTAAAACATCATCTAAGATATAAGCATCTTTTACAAAATCTTTTAAATCTTCACTTACATAAAAATAGTCAATTCTCCAGCCAACATTATTTGCTCTTGCATTTGCTCGATAACTCCACCAGCTATATTTATCTTCTATATCTCCATTTACTTGTCTAAATGTGTCTATATATCCACAATCTAAAAACTTTGTTATCCAATCTCTCTCCATTGGTAAAAACCCTGAAGTTTTTTCATTTGCTTTTGGTCTTGCTAGGTCTATTTCTTTATGGGCAGTATTTACATCTCCACAAACTATGATAGAAAAACCTTCTTTTTTTAAGTTTTCACAATGTTCTAAAAATCTATCATAAAATTCCATTTTATATACTAGTCTTTCTTCTTTTGATTGACCATTTGGAAAATATACATTAAAAAATGCGATTTTTTTATCTCCTATATTAAAGTGAAGTTCGTTTATTCTTCCTTCATCAAGTACATCAACACTATCACAAGTTGAAGTGAAAAATGGTTCAATATCTGTAAATATTGCTGTTCCACTTCTTCCTTTTATAGCTGATTGTGATGCAAAAAAAGTTTTATAATCTTGCTTCATCTATCCATTTTAAAGCTTCTTTTTTATCAACTGCTCGTATTCCGTTTACATTCCACGAAATAAATTTATAAGTTTTACTCATTTTTTTCCTTGTTTTTTAATATTTTTTAGTGTTTTTTTATCTTCTAATAACTCTTTTGGAACAAAAGGTTTTTTGGGTTTAAAAACTTTTAAAGTTTTTGTTGAGGGGATTTGTGGAGAAATTATCTTATCTTCTATTTTTTTTACTTTTGTGTTTGCAAATAGATTTATACTTATTGCTAAAATAATAAGAAATTTCATAAAAATTAGTCTTTATCTGTAGTATCTTTTTTTAAGTTTTTAAACAAACCATATAAAGTTATCAATATCCAAAAAATTTCGATTATAAATGAACCTAAATTAAAATGCACACAAAGTGAGATGAGAAGTAAAACTGCTCCTATTAAGTTCAATAGCTGATATTGTAATGATGCTATAGTATATTTGTGTGTTTGAAGCAATAAGTAAGCTATGATAACAAATGCCATACCTAAAAAACCTATCCACTGATAAATATCCATTTTATTCCTATTTAATTATAAAGTAAAAGGTAAGCTAATAAGCCGGGTTCTGTTTATATGACAATAATTTATCTAGTTAGTTTAAGTAAAATTTACTTAGCTAATCAAAGCGAAGACCAAAAATGTGAAGTTAAATACCAAGTCTTCTTGCTACAAGTTGGGTTTACAAAGCACTTAAGATTACTCAAAAGTCTGGTGGGCTCTTACTCCACCGTTTCACCATCACCAAAATTTGGCTGTTTACTTTCTGTTGCACTATCCCTTAGCTTACGCTAGCCATCCGTTAGATGGAACTATACTTCACTGTAGCCCGGACTTTCCTCTTGAATTATTCAAGCTATTGTCTAGCTTACCTTTGCTGGAATTATAGGGAATTTTTCCTTAATTTTCATTTTCTAATGATATCATAAAATTCTGGGGCAGTAAATTTGAAAACTTTATCATCTATTTTTTTATTTATTGTCGCTTTTGTAAACTTGATAGTTATGTTGTTTTCTAACTCGTCTTTATATTTGATGTTTTTTATTTGATTATCTTTATATTCTATAAAATAATCAGACTTATCTATCGTTGTTTTAAAGATATCATCTTTTACTTTTTTTGCTTTTTGTAATATTTTTATGATATTTATTTCATTTTTTAGTTCAGTGTATATTGCTTGTTCTAGTTCTGGCTCATCAATAATAGCAAGTGTTTTTAAAATATATACATTTTTTACAATAGGACTTTTATATTTCCACAATATTCTTCCATCATTTCTTACGAAAACTTTTCCTTTATATTCTATATTTTTACCTGAAGTGGATTTGATATCTTGTATAAAATCTGCTTGAAAAGTTTTTAAATCTTCAAGATTTGTTTTTGCATTTAGAAGTAAAAGAAACATACTACTTATCAATAATATTCTATAAACCATATTTTAACCTTTTTTGTTATATAATCCTATGATTATAACAAAAAGGAATTAATTTTATGTTTAATGTTTTTGCAACAGTATTTGGTACTAAAAATGATAGGGAAGTAAAAAAATATAAAAAAAGAGCTCAACAGATAAATGATCTAGAAGAAAAATACCAAAATATGAGTGATGAGGAACTACAAAATAGTTTCAATGAATTAAGAAAGCAAGTAAGAGAAGAAGGTAAATCTTTAGATGAAGTTTTATATGATTCATTTGCCATCACAAGGGAAGCAAGTAAAAGAGTCTTAAATATGCGACCTTTTGATGTACAGCTAATTGGTGCTATGGTACTTCACGAAGGAAGAATTGCAGAGATGAAAACAGGTGAAGGAAAAACACTTGTGGGTTCCCTTGCAGTTGCTTTAAATGCCCTAAGTGGTAAAGGTGTGCATGTAGTTACAGTCAATGACTATTTAGCAAGTAGAGACGCAAATGAATTAAGACCTTTATATGAATTTTTAGGATATTCAGTTGGTGCAATAGTTGGTGATTTAAGAGATGAAGCCCAAAGAAGAGCTCAATATGCTGCTGATATTACTTATGGTACAAACAACGAATATGGTTTTGATTATCTAAGAGATAATATGACTTTAGATTTAGAAGAGAAAGTTCAAAGAGAACATAACTTCGTAATTGTTGATGAAGTGGATTCTATCTTGATTGATGAAGCTAGGACACCTTTAATCATAAGTGGACCAACTAATCACAAAAATGAAAACTATGTAAGAGCAAATGAAATAGCACTACAACTTGAAAAAGGTGAGTTAATAGAGCCTAAAAAACCAGATGAGAAAGTTATCACAACTGGTGATTTTACAGTAGATGAAAAAAATAGAGCAGTTTTACTAACTGAAGATGGTATTGAAAGAGCTGAGAAACTTTTTGGAGTTGATAACTTATACTCACTTGAAAATGCTATGTTATCTCATAACCTTGACCAAGCTTTAAAAGCAAATTATATTTTTGCTAAAGATGTAGATTATGTTGTAAAAGACAATGAAGTTATCATAGTTGATGAGTTTACAGGAAGATTAAGTGAAGGAAGAAGATTCTCAGAAGGTTTACACCAAGCACTTGAAGCAAAAGAAGGTGTGGAAATCCAAGAAGAATCACAAACTTTAGCAGATATTACTTTCCAAAATTATTTTAGAATGTATGATAAACTTGCTGGTATGACAGGTACTGCTCAAACAGAAGCAACAGAGTTTGCTGAGATTTACAATCTTGATGTTGTATCTATCCCAACAAATGTACCAGTAACTAGAATAGATAAAAATGACTTGATATATAAAAGTGAAAGAGAAAAATTTGATGCTGTTTGTAAAAGAATAAAAGAACTACATACAAAAGGACAACCAGTCTTAGTAGGAACTGCGTCTATTGAAAAATCAGAATTATTACATAAAATTTTAAAAGAAAAGAAAATTCCTCATACAGTACTAAATGCTAAGCAACACGAAAAAGAAGGAAAGATTATCGCTGATGCAGGAGCAAAAGGTGCAGTTACAATTGCTACAAATATGGCAGGTCGTGGAGTTGATATCAAACTATCTCAAGAAGTCTTAGACCTTGGAGGTTTGGCTATCATAGGAACTGAAAGACATGAATCAAGAAGGATAGATAATCAGCTAAGAGGAAGAGCAGGGCGACAAGGAGATGTGGGTGAATCACAGTTTTTCTTATCTTTAGAAGATAATCTTCTTAGAATATTTGGAAGTGATAAGATAAAAACTATTATGGAAAGATTAGGTATCGAAGAAGGTGAGCATATAGAATCTAAGATGGTTACAAGAGCAGTAGAAAATGCACAGAAGAAAGTAGAATCTATGCACTTTGAAAGTAGAAAACATATCTTAGAATACGATGATGTAGCAAACAAACAAAGACAAGTTATCTATGCTTTTAGAAATGACTTATTAAATCCTTCTTATGATATTGATTCAAAACTTGATGAAAATAGAGCTGATTATATAGCTGATATGTTAAGTGATGCACAGATTATTGATGGTATGCCAGCTGAAGACTTCAACTATGATTATGTTGTTTCAAAATTCAAAGAAGAATTACATCTTATCATAGAAATTGATGATATAAAATCAGATTCTTATGATGCTTTAGAGAAAAGATTAAATTCTATTATAAAAGAAGTATATGAGCAAAAAATGTCAATTATGCCAAAAGAACAAAGAAGTGAGATAGAGAGAATCTTATATCTACAAATTTTGGATAATGCTTGGAGAGAACATCTATATGCTATGGATACTTTAAAAACAGGTATAGGGCTTAGAGGTTATAACCAAAAAGACCCACTGGTTGAGTATAAAAAAGAATCTTATAATATGTTCATAGATTTAATCTCAAATATCAAAGGTGAAATTATTCAAATCTTATTTACTATTCAATTACAAAGTAAAGAAGAGGAAGAGGAAGCTTTAGAGAAAATGAAAAAAGAGATGGAAGAAGCAACACAAGATGCTATAAGTAATTTAGAAGAAGAATCTTTTTCTTCTTCAAGTGAAAAAAGAATATCTAGAAATGACCCTTGCCCTTGTGGTTCTGGGAAAAAATACAAACATTGTTGTGGGAAAAGTGGACCAAAAAGAGGTCTAGTAGCAGGTAAATAAATGAACAAAGATTTAGTCAATTTTATCGTAAAAAAATATTTACGATTTGACAAGAAAAATCCTTTTATCTCTGTAAGTGCAATCTTAGCATTTACAGGGGTTGCTATAGGTGTTATGGTTTTGATACTGTCTATGGCTATTATGAATGGAACTGCAAAGGAGTTTGAAAAAAAGCTTTTTACTATGAATTATCCTTTAAGTGTTTTACCTAAGTTCTCAAATGCCGTAAATGACGACTTATTAAAACTTTTAGAAGATACTTATCCAAACTTGAAGTTTTCACCTTTTATCTCATCTCAAGCTATCATTCAACATTCTGATATTATGAGTGGTGGTGTTATTTTTGGAGTAAATTCAAAAAAAGAAGCTGCTATAAATGATATCTATAAAAAAGCTATACAAGGACAAAACTTAAGTAAATATAGTCTTATTACAGGTGAGGGAATAAGTGAAAAACTATATTTAAACAAAGGCAATAAAGCAACTTTGTATTTTACAGATTTAAATCCTAGTGGTTTTTCTATGATGCCTAAGATGAAAAGATTTACTTATTTTTCTTCTTTTAAATCTGGCTTAAATGCTTATGACAATGCCTATATCTATACTTCAATAGAAGCTTTGCAAACTTTACTTAAAAAAGAAAAAGGCACTTATGATGGTATTCATATCTTTTCAGAAAATGCCCTTGAAGATATCAAAGATATAAGAAACACTCTAAAAGACTATGGTGTTGCAGTTATTGGTTGGTGGCAACAAAATGGTAATTTTTTTGCAGCTATGAAGATGGAAAAAACTGCACTTTTTATAGTTCTTATGCTTATCATACTAGTTGCATCACTAAATATCATATCATCTTTACTAATGACAGTTATGAGTAGAAGAAAAGAGATAGCTTTGTTACTTTCTCAAGGAGCTAGCTCAAAAGAAATCAAATCAATCTTTTTAAAACTTGGTATTATCATAGGTTTTTCTGGTATTTTAACTGGTATTGCTTTAGGATTTTTTGGATATTGGCTTTTAGATACTTTTGATATAGTAAGCTTACCTGCTGATGTTTATGGTACGGCTAAACTACCTTTAGATTTATCTATGTTTGATTTTGTTTCTATTATTGTAGGGGCTGTTATCATCGTGTTTTTATCTTCATATTATCCTGCGAATAAAGCTACAAAGATAGATGTTATAGATGTTTTAAGAAATGAGTAATATAAGTTTTCTTATATTACTTTTAAACTAAAATATAATTTTTTTAGATAAAATAAGCCTATGAATAATCAAAGAATTATCTGTCAAAAGTGTATACATTATTTTGTAACTTGGGAACCACAAAGACCACATGGTTGTAAAGTATATGGTTTTAAATCTAAGTTGATACCTTCTTTAGTGGTTAAACGTTCAAGTGGGCAAGATTGTGCTTTTTATTCTTTAAAATAAAAAGAGGGTATATTTTTTATGTTATTATCTAAGTATATAAATCACTACGAAAGAAATAAAATATCCATCATAAAAGAATGGGTAAGTGATGAGAAGATTTTAAATATCTTGACAAAATATAAAATAGATAAAGAAATATTCATAAAAAGATATGCTTTTGGATTTTTGGATTATCATATTCAATTATTAAAAACACAAAATAAGATACAAAATAGTATCTTGATATTGGATTTTTTAAAATATCTAAAAAAACACAATATAAAGTTAAATGAACTTTATATCATATACAAACACTTTTCCAATGCTTTTGATAACTTCTTATTTACTTTTGAAAATCCTAGTAAAGAATTGTTATCTCAAACAAATGATTTGTTTGAACAAGTATTTTCAAATATCTTAGAAGATTATACAAAAAACTTAGAGCAATTCAAAGAAGCTTTAAGCAAATCTACAAATATTGTAGATAACAATATCATCTTATCAAGATGGGACTTAGAAGGAAATATCATAAAAGTATCTTCAGCATTTTGTAAAATTACAGGATATGAAAGAGAAGAAATTATAGGAAAATCTTATACTATATTAGAGTCTTCACAAACTAGTGAAAAACTGTATGAAGATTTATGGAACACTATACAAAAAGGAAAAATTTGGAAAGGTGAGATAAAAAATATCACTAAAAATGGTGATTATTATTGGGTAGAAACTAGTATTCATCCAAATTTTGATAGTTCTGGAAATATAATTCATTATGATGTGATTAGTCAAGATATAACTTCTAAGAAAAACCTTCAAAGTCAACAAGATATACTAATAGAACAATCAAAATCAGCAGCTATGGGAGAGATGATATCTATGATAGCTCATCAATGGAGACAACCTTTACAAGCAGTTAGTATCTTGGTTCAAAAACTATCTATAACTAAGGCTTTTGACGGTGAAATTTCAGATGAGATTATGGAAGAGGTTGTTGATAATATCTTATCCCAATTGGATTATATGTCTAAAACTATTGATGATTTTAGGAATTATTTTAAGCCAAATAAAGAGAAAAAAAGTGTTTTTATAAAAGATGTTATCACTGGTGCAGTGGATTTCTTGGATTATATGTTTAAAGCTGAAGAAATTGATGTTCAAGTAGATATACCTCAAAATGAAAAGATATATTTATTTTCCAATGAAATAGTACAAGTCTTGATAAATGTCTTTAAAAATTCAAGAGATGCCATGATTGAGCGAAATACAAAAAATAGAAAGATATTTATCAAAACGATTTTGGAAGAACATTTTATAAATATTACCATAGAGGATAATGCAGGTGGAATAGATGAAAATATTATTTCTAAAGTATTTGAGCCTTATTTTTCTACAAAAGTAAATAAAAATGGTACAGGTTTAGGTTTATATATGAGTAAAAGTATCATAGAACAACATTGTGGAGGACAAATACTTGTTGAAAATACAAGTATTGGAACAAAAATTATTATATCATTACCAAAAAAATAGGAGAACAATTTGTTATATAAAGAATTTAAAAATAGTATAGAATCTTTAGGGTTTAGAAGTATAGAGGATTTTATAAAATATGTTAGAGTTTCATCTAATGATGTTTTAGAATGGGAAGAAAAAGATAAAATACCATATTTTATATCTTTGATAATCCATCTATTAAAAGGTGAAAAATCTTTACCTTCACATCTAGTTTTAGACAATCTAGTAGAGGAGTGTTTACCCCTTGCACAACTGCTAGAAGAAGCATCTTCTTTCCCCCATAAATTAGAAGAGATGTTTTTATTACAAAAACAGTTAAATGACTCTACAAATGGTAAAAATTGGGAGTTAGGTGAAAACAAATATGGAAAAGAGATAAATTGGTTAAGATGTATTCATATGGAAGTATCAGAACTAATAGAATCAACGCCATGGAAACACTGGAAAAATATCAACTCAGACCCTGATATGAATAATATTCATGTAGAACTAGTAGATATTTGGCATTTTTTGATGTCTTATATATTGCAAGAGACAAATATCCCTAAAGCAGTATCGCTAGTAAATACTCACTGTATTTATGAGGCTTTAGAAGATGTTGATGTAAAACTTATGATAAAAGAAGCCGAAAAGTTATCTTATATCGCTCTTGCTATTCAAACTGGTAATATGCCATCATTTAGTGGAATTGAGCGATTTATAGACCAATTCTTTAGATGTTGTAAAATTTCTGGACTTTCTTTTACTTGGTTACAAAAATTATATATAGGTAAAAATTGTCTAAATAAATTTAGACAAGACAATGGTTATAAAGAAGGAACTTATATCAAAGTATGGGATGAAAAAGAAGACAATGTCGTGATGATTTCTATCTTAGAAAAACTAGAGGATGTAAGTTTTGATGACTTGTATAAAGAACTAACAAAAGAATATAAAAAGATAAAAAAGGGATGAAAATCCTTTTTTATCAAAGTGATTTTTCTGATAAATCAAAACATTATTTTTTTCTCAAAATCTATCAAAAATCAAATGTCTTATAAATTATTAAAATTGTAAAATTAATTTAACAATTTTAGAATAACTTAAGTTTTTAAGGAATATAATTAATTATATAAAAGAGAAAGGATTATTAGATGGGTATATTCAGACGAATATCTATAAAAAGTAAAATGTTTTTAATTGGTTTGTTAACTGTTCTTTTCTTATGTGGAATGGTTGTGTCAAATTATATTATTATCTCAAATATCAAGTCCTCATTTGAAACTATGAATGAAACGACATTTAAGAGTATGAATGTTATCAATAGTTTGATACAAAAGATAGATAAAATCAACAGTTTGGTAATAGTAAGTTCTATTACTGAAGAGTATGATGACAAAACTCATGCGTTTGTTCTTAAGCTAGATAAAGAGGTTAGAACTCATATAAAAGAACTTATAGAAGTTTCTGAAAAACAAAATAACAAAAAGATAAAAGATTTGTTGAAAAAGATAAATATAAGATATCCATCTTTTTTCAATATCGCTGTTACAGTAAATAAAGCCTTCAAAGAAGAACTTGATGAAGGTATAGATTCTGTTATAGGTCTTGACTCTATATCATCAAAGATGTCAGAAGAGCTTACTAAATTAGAAAAAATATCTCAAGAAGAGTTTGTAAAATCTACTAGTGAAATGGATTCTTTGATGGATTCTGGTATTAAAAATTCTATCATTATATCTGTTGTATGTGTAGTTTTATTTATACTGGTTATTGCATTTTTTAGTAATTTGATAATAAGTTCGATATCAAATTTCCAAAAAGGTTTGATTCATTTCTTTGATTATCTAAACAAAAAGACAGAACACGCTAAGCTAATCAAACACCAATATAGAGATGAGATTGGTGCTATGGCTGATATCGTAGATGAAAATATACTAAATACAGAAAAAAGTATAGAAAATGATAAGCAAGTTATCAAAGATGTTTCTCATGTAGCTGATGAGATAATCAAAGGTAATTTAGATGCTAGACTTGATTCAAAAACTGATAATCAAACTTTAGTTGAACTAATGTCTGTGTTAAATAAAATGATATCAAATTTACATGATGTTATAGGTAATTCTTTAGCTACTTTAAAATCTTATGAAAATCAAGATTTTACAGCTAGAACTACTATGAAATGTTCTGGACAATTAGATGAACTTATGAAAGGTATTGATGCACTAGGTTCTACAATCTCAAAGATGCTAAAAGAAAATAAACAAACAGGTGAAACTCTTCAAAATAGTTCAAGTAGATTACTTAATAGTGTAAATGTTCTAAATAACAATGCATCAGAATCTGCAGCTTCTATAGAAGAAACAGCAGCATCTATAGAAGAGGTTACTGCAAATATCTCTCAGACTACTGTAAATGTCGTGAAAATGGCAGAATATGCAAAAGAAGTAACAAATGCAGCAAACAATGGTGAGATATTAGCTAAAGAAACAACAACGGCAATGGATGATATAAATCAAGAAGTAACTGCTATTTCTGAAGCGATTAGTATCATCGACCAAATTGCTTTCCAAACAAATATCTTATCACTAAATGCTGCAGTTGAAGCTGCAACTGCAGGTGAGGCTGGAAAAGGTTTCGCTGTTGTTGCAGGTGAGGTTAGAAATCTAGCAGCAAGAAGTGCAGAAGCAGCAAATGAGATAAAAGTTTTAGTTGAACAAGCTACTTCAAAAGCAAATATAGGGAAAGATATTTCAGATAAGATGATAGGGGGGTATTCGACTTTAAATGAAACTATAAGTAAAACTATAGAGTTAATAGGTTCAGTTGAGAGTGCTTCAACTGAACAACTAGATGCAGTTAAACAAATCAACAATGCTATAAGTTCTTTAGACAAACAAACACAAGAAAATGCAAATATTGCAAATGAGACAACAGAAGTTGCTTCTCAAACTGCACAGATTGCCACATCTCTTGTAGAAGAAGTAAGCAAGAAAAAGTTTGTTGAATAAAATTTAATTAATAAAAGGAGTAATAAATGAGAAAATTGATTGCGATACTAGCTATAGTGTTCGCTGTAAGTGCGATGGCAGCAGATGGTAAAGCGTTGGCTAAACAGTTGGGGATCAGTGCATCTTCAAAAGCATCAAAGCAATGGGCTAGAGTTTTTGAAAAAGACAAAAAAATGGCAAAATTTGGTATAGATAAATTAGGTGCAGACGATAAAGCTGCTTTAAAAGAATATTTGATGAATCACGCAGCAGACTCTGATAGTCCTGAAGCTGCAGGTATGTAAGAAAAGGAGAGATGATAATGAACAAAGTAATTTTAAGTGGTATAGCAGCTAGTTTACTAGTAGCAGGTAATTTAAGTGCAAAGTCTATCGATGCTAAGTTAATGGAGTTAGAAAAGATAATCCAACAACAACAGCAACAAATCCAAATGCTAAAAAAAGAAGTACAAAAAAGTAGTGATGCAAGTGAAGAAGTAGAAGAACTTGATGAGAGATTAAGTGAGATAGAAACAAGAAGTTTCACTGATAAGATACAGTTTGGTTTAGGTATGAAAGTTGAAGCTAATAAAATATCAAGAACTAAAGCAGATTCTTCAAAGCAGCCAAAACATCAAGATGCAGTATTTAGAACTAGAGTAAATCTAAATATGAAAGCTAAAATTACTGACAATATGAAGTTTACTGGTAGATTAGCTATGTATAAAAACTGGGGAGATAATCTAAATGATGGTATATCTTCAACTTATAACTTTTATCAAGGAAGATTACCTGATAACTCTACTAGTTTACATGTTACAAGGGCATATATAGACTGGGTTTTAAATCCTGAGTCAAATTATCCTGTAACTTTAACACTAGGAAGACAACCTGGTACTGATGGACCAAGTCATCAGATAAAAGAAGGAACACAAAGAAAAGGTACTTATGATGCTTTAGCTTTTGATGCTTTAGGTGATGCTGGAGTTGCTACATTTAACTTAGATAATTTAATGCCTGGAACAACTTCTCTTAGAATAGGATATGGTATCTCAAATAATGGAAACGATTATAATACAAATATGAAAGATACTAAACTTGGAATACTTTTCTTAGATAAGACTTTACCTCAAATCAAACAAGATCACTTATTCCAACTTTATGCAGTTACAGTAAGAGATTTTATGCTTAATCCTAATGCTAAAGCGAAAGATCCACAAACAGGTAAATATATAAGTACTGATATAAATATTGGTGATGTTAATATGTTTGGAGGTATGTTTGAAATCAGAGATTTAAATGGTTTTGATTTATTTGCTCATTACTCAAAAAGTATAGCAAAAGCAGAAAAAACACCACACGGTATTGGACTTTTATCTGATGGAAAAGCAAATAAAGATATAAGTGGTCATGCTTTTTGGTTAGGAGCTAGATATAACTTTGATAAAACTTGGGCAGCAGGACTTGAGTACAACAAAGGTAGTAAAAATTGGCTTAACTTTACAAAAGGAGCTAATGATCCTATCAATAAGCTAGGAACAAGAGGAGATGCTTGGGAAACTTATGTATCTTATAATATAAACAAATATGCAAATCTTAGATTAGGTCATGTGATAGTAAATAATGATTATGTAAGTCCTAGAGCTTCTTACTTAGGAAAACCAGTTTCTATATCTGATGGAACTGTTGGAGCATTTGATAAGAAAGTGACAAATACTTATTTAAATCTTAACTTATTATTCTAAAAAAAGAGCGAAAGCTCTTTTTTTAGTTCTTCTTATAAAGAAAATTTCGATTTTAGTGTGAAAAATAACTTAACAGTTTTAAACTGTACATAAGTAAGTGGTAATATAAGGATAAATTGAGCTATAGAATATTTTGCTACGATTCCGTTGAATACCAGTCCAAAGTTTATAAAAAACATACCAAATACAAAAAATGCAACACCAGGACAAATAAGCGCAAATGCTGTTGATGATTTTACATCTGAGTAAACAAAAGTTTCAAAGTATTTACTTTGTTTTAAAACTAGATAACCTAAAACACCAAAGATTAACTGAAGAGAAAATAAAAATGAAGTTAAGATAAATAAACTAGATTTATCAGAATTTGCTTCAAAATTATGCTCAAGTCCAAAAAATAGTCTAACACTCATAATACCAAGTAAAGTTAAGATTGGTATCATAATCCAAAGTGATGGAGCGGCTTCAAGTGATACACCTTGTTTAAAGATACTTTTAAATCCTAAAGTTAGTTGGATAAATATAAGTATAAGTGAAAAAGAAGCAAAAAGTATAGCTCCAAAAAACCCTATAGCATTTACTACTATATGGTGACTCATAGCTGCAGGTGCAGCAAATCCAACAGCAACCATAGCTAATGCAAATACAGCTAAAAGTTGAGAAAGACTGTTGTTTTTTTCAAAGTCAAAGTTACCTTTTATCATGATTTCAGAGTAGTACTCTAAAAGTATTTTCAAAGAAAAATAACCAGCAACGATAAAGCCTATTAGAGCAAATGGAAACATATATTCTATCACGGACCAAAGATTTGGTATAAAAACAGCTCCAAGAACAAAGCATACATTTATACTCATAGTAAAAGTAAGAGGTATTGCCATAAGACTTACTCTTGCATTTGAGTTAAAAAGTGTTTTGAACTCATCAGTTTGTTTGTATTGCTTATATTGTTTTGTATTCCAAATAAGCAATTTAAAGTGCATAATAGCAAAAAATATTATAAATACAAGGGAAAACGCACTTAAAAATGATAGCCAAGTTCCTTGTAAAAGTACTGGATATATGTGATTGAATGTAGCCATAGGAGTTCCTTTATGTGGAACTAAAAACATCAAATACATAAAAAACGAAACAGATAATCCACCTGCACCAAGCGAGGCTAGAAAATACGTGGGGTTGAATTCTTTTATAGATTTCATAATAACCTTTCAATATAAAATTTTGAAAGGTATTATATAAAGTATTATATTAAAACTTTATAAATATACTATAAGTTTATCTTATAGTATATATGTTTAACTATATTCATCCTTATAATCCACATAATGAAGGGCATGTTTTATAAGTTTGTCTCTATCTTCATCGTTTAATTGCTTAACTACTTTAGCAGGACTTCCCATAATCAAACTTTGAGGAGGAAAAACTTTTCCTGAAGTAACTAGTGAATTTGCTCCTACTATACTTCCTTCTCCAATAACTGCATCATCTAAGATAGTTGCACTCATACCTATTAGACAATTGTCTTCTATCTTACAGCCATGAAGCATAACTTTATGTCCTATTGTTACATTGTCTCCTAAGATAGTTTGACTATCTACATCAGTATGGATACAGGATAAATCTTGGATATTTGTGTTTTTCCCTATGATGACTTTGTTTACATCACTTCTAATAACACAAGAAAACCAAACAGATGAGTTTTCTCCAATAGTAACATCTCCTATAACATCAGCACTTGGTGCTATCCATGCTGTAGGGTGTATTTGTGGATATTTATCTTTAAATTTTAAAATCATTTTTTCTCCTTGAATTGAAGATAAATTATATCATGAGAAAGTAGCATAAAAGTAAAGCAAGTAAAAATCTTACTTGCTTTATTTTATAAGTGATAGTATTTTTTATTGTTTTCACCTGCGATTATAAATCTAAGTGCATTTAGTCTTATGAAACCTTGTGCATCTTTTTGATTGTAAACTTCATCTTCTTCAAAAGTAGAGTGAGCTTCAGAAAATAGTGATTTTTGTGATTCTCTACCTACAACTATAACATTACCCTTATATAATTTTAGTTTTACAGTTCCTTCTACATTTTCTTGAGTTTTATCAATAGCAGCTTGTAGCATTTCTCTCTCAGGAGAGAACCAGTATCCTTGATAAATCAATTTTGCGTATTTTGGCATAAGTTCATCTTTGAAGTGTGCTGCTTCTCTATCTAGTGTGATACTCTCTATTGCTCTGTGAGCTTTTAGCATAATTGTACCACCTGGAGTTTCATAACAACCACGTGCCTTCATACCTACATATCTGTTTTCAACTATGTCTATTCTTCCAATACCATGTTTATTTCCATATTGGTTTAGTTTTTCAAGTAAGTTTGCTGGGCTTAACTCTTCTCCATTTATTGCTATTGGGTCACCTTTTTTATAAGTTATTGTGATATACTCAGGCTCATTGGGAGCTTGTTCAGGAGAGTTTGTCCATAGCCACATATCTTCACTAGGTTCAGCATTTGGGTCTTCTAAGCTTAGTCCTTCATAAGAAATATGAAGTAAATTTGCATCCATAGAATATGGACTTACTACTGGATTACCATTTTCATCGATGTGTTTTTTATCTATTTCTATTCCATGCTCTTTTGCATAAGCTAGAAGTTTTTCTCTTGAGTTTAAATCCCACTCTCTCCAAGGAGCAATAACTGTAATATTTGGGTTTAATCCTAAGTATCCAAGCTCAAATCTTACTTGGTCATTTCCTTTTCCAGTAGCTCCATGGCTTACTGCATCTGCACCCATCTTTTGAGCAATTTCTATTTGTTTTTTTGCTATTAGTGGACGTGCTATTGAAGTTCCTAGTAAATATTCTCCTTCATAAATAGCATTTGCTCTAAACATAGGAAAAACATAATCTCTTACAAATTCTTCTTTTATGTCAAGTATAAAAATATTTTCAGGTTTTATCCCACAAGCAAGTGCTTTTTCTCGTGCAGGTTCAACTTCTTCACCTTGTCCTAAATCAGCAGTGAAAGTGATAACTTCTGCATTGTATTCATCTTGTAGCCATTTTAATATAGTAGAAGTATCCAACCCACCACTGTAAGCTAGTACAACTTTTTTAACTTCTTTTTTTTCCATTATCTTTATCCTAAAATTTAATCTAAATAAGGCAGTATTTTATCTAAAATAAGTTATAATTTCCTTTATGAGATGTGATAAATTTTTAAATGCAGTAAATATAACAAAAAGAAGAGCAGTAGCAGAAGATATGCTAAGGCATGGTGTTGTGTATATAAATAATATGCCAGTTAAAAAATCAAAAGAAGTAAAATTAGGTGATATTATAGAGATAAGATATCTAGAACGAAGTGATAAATTTAAAGTGCTTCAAATTCCAAGTACTAAATCAACACCAAAATCAAAAATGTCAGAATATGTAGAGAAAATAGAAGGATAGGATTTATTTTGAAAGAAGAATATACTTTAGCTTTAGATGAAATATCTATTTTAGTTGATGAATTGGTAGATTTTTTTAATTATAAAGATTGTGTAGTTATCCTAAGAGGAGATTTGGCAAGTGGTAAGACAACACTTGTGAAGAACTATGTTAAAGCATTGGGACTAGAAGACATTGTAACTTCTCCGACTTTCTCTATACAGTCTATTTACTCTAACAATATTTTTCATTATGATGTTTACAATAAAACTTTAGAAGAATTTATAGCCTTAGGATTACTTGAAGAGTTTGAAAAATCTGGTATTCATTTTGTAGAGTGGGGTGATGAAAAGTTAGAAAAATTATTGCTTGAGTATGGCTATGAAGTTTATACTATAAATATAAAAAAATTAGATGATAAAAGGTATTATAAAATTGGTACATAAACTAGAAATAAAAGATATTACAAAAACTATCAAAAAAACACAGATTTTACATGGTATTTCTTTAGAAGTTAAAACAGGAGAGATTGTTGGACTTTTAGGTCCAAATGGTGCTGGTAAAACTACAACTTTCTATACAGTTTGTGGACTTGTAAAACCTACTAGTGGTAAGGTTTATTTTGATGATAAAGATATCACTGCTTTACCTTTACATAAACGAGCCTTAAAAGGAATAGGTTATTTACCACAAGAAAGTTCGATTTTCAAAGATTTATCTGTTGAAGACAATCTAATGCTTGCAGCCCAAATTGTAACAGATGACAAAGAAGAACAAAACAAAAGAGTAGAAGAACTTTTGGAGATATTCAACATCGAGCCTATTAGAAAAAGAAAAGGTATATCTTTATCAGGAGGGGAGAGAAGAAGATGTGAGATAGCAAGGGCTTTAGTTTCTCATCCAAAGTTTTTACTTCTTGATGAACCTTTTGCAGGAGTTGACCCAATAGCAGTAAAAGATATACAAGAAATTATAAACCAACTTATCAAGATAAATATAGGTGTTTTAATAACTGACCACAATGTAAGGGAAACTTTGGAAATTTGTGATAAAGCTTATGTTATGAAAGCTGGAAGTTTACTAGCTAGTGGAACTAGTGAAGAGATAAAACAAGATGAAAATGTAAGAGAACACTACCTAGGGAAAGAGTTTACTTTCTAGGTAGTTAAATTTTATTTTACCTGTTTTATTTGTCGTAGTTTTCTGGTTTTTCTAAAGGTTCAGAGAAAAAGTATCCTTGAGATAGGTCTGCTCCCATATCATTTACTAAATCAAAAATCTTTTCATCTTCAACATATTCTGCTATAGTTTTTAAGTTTAGAGTTTTTGCAAATTCTACTATAGTCTTTGTGATCTTATAAGAGTTTTTGTCATTTACTATATTTTTAACCAATGAAGCATCTATCTTTAGATAATCAATATCCATTTGCAATAAATGTTCAAAGTTAGAATATCCAGAACCAAAATCATCTATGGCAACTTTACAATCCATCTCTTTTACTTTTTTGATAAAATCTTTTAAAAGCTTGTAATCTTTGATATTTTCATCTTCTAAAATCTCAAAAACAACTTGATTTTTAACATCGTGATTTTTTAATAATTCTTCAATAAAAGGTATAAAAGTTTCATCTTCTATATCTTCATAAGAAATATTTATAGAAAAGTCAAAAGGTAGATTTTGAAATTTTTTGAAAGATTTTTCCAAGACAATTCTTGTGATTTTTTTATATTGATTTGATTTTTTTGCTATATCTAAAAAGAAAAATGGAGATATAATCTTACCATCTTCATCTTTTAATCTAACTAGACATTCATATTTATCTACTTTTAATGTTTTGTTATTGATAAGTGGTTGATAATATACTTCTATATTGTCTTTTAAAAATGCTTTTTTTAATTTTTTTGACCATAGCATATTGTTTTCATATTCTTGAAGTTTATCAAGTTCTTCATAAAAAACCATATAATCTTTCTTATCTTTTTTTGCTGTTTGTAAAGCAATATCAGCAGTTATAAGTTTGTTGTTTTTATCTGAAAAAGATATACCAACTGTTATTCTTGTATCAATTTCATGTTCTTTAAATACAAATACTTTTTTATAAATAGTGTCTATAATACTTTTGATAATATCTATAAATATACTATCTGGC